>OWJE01000590.1_pt1 | contig 12072 bp, 27 predicted proteins | sample 1732931 | NCBI WGS metagenome assembly OWJE01 (sample SAMN05065769, study PRJEB22554) | human gut metagenome | biome: ENVO:2100002; feature: ENVO:00000062; material: ENVO:00002003 | host: Homo sapiens | place: USA | reverse complement strand
GAGATTAGCGAGTGTCTCGTGGGCTCGGAGATGTGTATAAGAGACAGGCTCCAGCTCATCGGCCACCGCTCGGATCTCGTCCCACAGTGCATAGAACGCATAAGCTCCTCTATCCAACTTTTCCTGTTCCTCTGGCATGGCTTCAAAATCGAGATAAAGCTGTTCGATGGAGTGCATCAGCGCATCCACCTTCCCGATGTTGAAGATCGCCTTGTCAAGATGTTTGTTCATGGCCTTTTACTTCCTTTCGATGTATTGGACACCCATACACCGGAGTAAAAGGCTTCATAAAACTGGCGATGAAGGGTGGGGAGCTTTACGGTCCCGTGTGGGCATCCGGGCATCTGCCCTTTTGCTTCCCGTACCTACATCTTACAACTTTTTTTCATGTCGTTAAAGGCGTGACACCTTCATTCTGGATTTCCTAATGATTGACTCCGCCCCAACCCAATCTCCGCTCATGCACAGCTCCAGAACGTATAGGCTGTCTCTGTGGGTGAAGTTCCTGAGAGGGGCTGTATCATCATGGATCGTCGTGAGCAGTAATTCTTCTACATCATACTTTGAGGCACCGGCGGCCGCTTCGGCCTTTTGGATGGAGAATACAAGTTCCTGGTCAATGGCTGGAATTGTTTCCCCGCAATTCAGCATGACATAGAACTCCAAGAGAAGAACCTTCAGTTCATCGACATGGCGGCCTTCCAGATCCAGAATCTTGGACATCTGCCGGAGATCCAGCATATATTCGGCCATCAATCCCGCCCGCAAATGCCTCGCACTTGCCTTGGACAGTTCTGCAAAATCTCTGGTGCTCCCCTTCCCATCCATGACTGCTCCCCTCTTCTAATCTTCATCTCCAGCTTTGAAGTTATATACTGGCTTGATGATGCTCTCAACATCCGCTGTCGGACCGATGTTCTCCAGAATATCAGCCATGCCCTTGTAGGCCATCGGGCACTCATCCAAGGTGGCCTTGCTGACCGACGTGGTATAGATGCCGTCCATCTGCTTCTTGAATTCAGAGACCGTGAAGGATTCCTTCGCCTGTGCCCGGCTCATCAGCCGGCCAGCGCCGTGCGGAGCGGACCGGTTCCAATCATCATTTCCCTTCCCTATACAGACGAGGCTGCCATCTCTCATGTTGATCGGGATAAGCAGCTTCTCTCCCGCCTCGGCGGATACGGCGCCTTTCCGCAGGATCATGGCATCTGTATCAATGTAGTTGTGGATGGTCGTGAACTGCTCCTCTGAGTGGAGCTTCATGGCTTTCAGGATCTCATCCATCATTGCTTGCCGATTCAGCTCGGCGAACTTCTGGACCAGCTTCATGTCGTGGATATAGTCATCAAACAGGTTGCCCTCGACATAGGCGAGTGCCCGTGGAACAGTAGTTCGCACAGTCGCCTTCAGGCGTTTCAGCTCTTTCTGGATCTCCTTCTGGCGGCCTGCTGCTCTCATCTCCGCAATGAACCGGTCGATAGAGGCGTCGTCAGTCTTGTTGAGGGCTTTGTACCCGGCCTCCTGGTAATACTTCGCCACCTCCAGGCCGAGGTGGCGGCTGCCGGAATGTACCACGATATAGAGCCGCCCCTGGTCATCTTGGTCAACCTCGATGAAATGATTGCCGCCTCCCAGGGTCCCGACGCTCTTCTCCGCCCGTAGCAGGTCAACATATTTGGCGCACCGCAGTTCCCCCAGATCAATCCGGTTGGCATACCGGTGGGCATCTTTCCTGATTTCAAAGCCGGACGGTATCCGCTCATGGATCACCTTGTCCAGCTTCTGCATTTCCATGTGGTCCTCCCGGACCCGCACAGTTTCCATTCCGCACCCGATGTCAACGCCGACAAGGTTCGGAACGACCTTGTCAGTGATCGTCATGGTGGTCCCGATAGTACATCCGGCGCCGGCGTGGATGTCAGGCATCATCCTGATCCGGCTCCCGGCGGTGAATTCCTGATTCAGCAGTTCTATCACCTGGGATATGGCAGACTGGTCTACAACATCCGTGAACACCTTTGCTGTATTGTACTTTCCGTTCAGTTCTATCATATCATCACCTGCGTTTCATTATATCAGTTGTCCTCGCTTTCGCAAGCCTTTCTTAAATCGCATGGCCGCCTGGAGGAACGGGTTTCCGTCTCTCCTGGTGTTGTGGGATGGTCTATCGTTCTGGGCTTTTGTGCGGCCTCTGAGCGGCTTTCCTGGGATAACTCTGGGGCGAATCTCAGCGTGGCCGTTCTCGGGCTTCCAAAGCAAATTTCAAGGCTGCCGATCCTAGGCCAGTTGAAATCAAGGTAATCCTTGCGGTCACTCATCTCCATCCTCGAAGTAGTCCCGGACGAAATCTCCGGCACCGAAGTCCTTCAGCTCTTCGTAGGTGAAGATCTCCGCCAGGGCATCAATGATGTCGGCGTCGTTATGGCAATCCTCCAGGCCGAGTCTGATATATGCGTCAATGAGCCGGCTTACCTTATCGCGCAGGCAGGTGCCAACCTTCTCCTGGCTTGCCTCCCGTCCATCCTTTACCGCTCGAACATCATCCCGGAACCTGGCCCATTCCTCGCCATAGTCGTCAAGCCCATGTTCTCCCCCTTCAAGCCATTCCGAGATGTCCCGGTCGAAGCACCACAAAGTCTTGTCGCTGCAATTCTTCAGCATGGGCCGGATCTCGTCCATGACCAGGCCGGGCATATAGGACATCCGCCCCAGAGCGTACCGAACGGCGCAGTTCAGAACAGCGCCGCCGAAATCGTCTTCTCTTTCAATCTTCATATTTGCTCTCCCTCTTTTTGTACTGCTTCGGCGCAGTCATCACAAATAAATTGATTTTTTGCCCCTTTGATTAGTGCCAGATTGGGGAAATAGTCATCATCAAATTTCTTTCCGCAAACAAAGCATCTGTCCAGTCCGCTATTTTTTAGTCCTTTTTGCTCTCGTGCTGCAATGGTATCTTTTACAGTCATACCCCATCTTGCACAATCGTAAATATCATAGGTCTTCGTGATCGTTTTCTTAATTATCATTTATTATCCATCGCCTCCAGTTCATCTTCAAGCTCCCGACAGTATACCAGCTTCTCCCCACATCTACTGCACCAAGCCTCTACAACTCCGCCGTGAGAGTACGGATACCGCACTCGGCTCCATCTGTTACAGCGGGGACATCTCCAGTCATCGCACAGTTCTCCGCCGTCCCTTGTTTCGATATGCCGATATCCTTTCCCGGTTATGTCCAAGACCACCTCTTTCAGGTGCTCGATGCGGGCCCTATGTTCAGCTTCTCGCTTCTCGGCTTTCTTCTGCTCGTACTCTTCCTGGAGCCACTTCAACTCTTCAGGAGAATAATCCCTTTCTCGGTACATCCCCTCGTAGATTTCTTCGTCCCCGTTCCAAGAGCAGCACGGCGGCTCAATGGGGCCATTCGGCCCTCCCGTCAATCCTCCTGGGCAGTCCATTTTATAGAGCGGGCAGTCATCACAATCTTCAATTTCGCTGGCTATTTTCAGTTCGTCCAACGGAGTTCACCTTCTTCGCTACTGAAAAATATAGGCTATGCCCTCGGAACCTCTTTTTCCTGTTTGGCCCCACCGGAACTGGTACTTTGATGCGTCGCCATTCAAATTCCAGTTCAGCGTTTCTTTCATGTCGTTCAGGTCGAGGAACCGTTCAATATTCCGCTCCTTGATCCTGGCCTCCGGCCAATACACCTGCGTTCTGTTGTCGAAAACAGAGACCGTCTTTATCTCTCCGGTTCGCCTGTTCCCTAGTACAGTGACGACGAGCTTTGCGCCGCCCAGAGCCTTTCTTCTCATTTCCTGTAATGCCTCCTAAAACCGCTGGAAATTGCCCGAGTGGAGTAAGTATTGCTACGATCCGCTGGAATCGCTTGATTCGGGTGCTTCCGGCTTTGCGCCGTCGAAAGCCTCTGCCAGCTCCCGATACTCCTCCAACGAGATATACCCACGCTTCCGTTGCTGCTTCCAGTAGTTCATTATCCTTTCGTACTGCTCTTTCAGGGCAACATACCTGGCGAAAACGGGGTTCAGCTCCCGGCAAACATCATCGAGCGCCTTCCGTTTCTCTTCAAAATTCGAGAGCAACTCAAAGCTCGGTGCCCTCCCGATGTTCTCGGAGCCGCAGGCGCAGCAGAACTTCGGCGCTTTCCCCTGGACGCTGAACTCACTCTTACAGTCCTTGCAGATCCATTTCTGCTGTCTACCCCTCGCCATTTACACCGCCTCCCTTCTATCTCTTTTTGGCGTTGCCTTCAAACCACCTGCATTTGATGCAGCGGCACCCGGGCGTCCCTTTCCTGGTCATCGTCCCGAGGCAGACACCTGGCCGGTACGCCTCATAGCATTTAGGTTTCTTCCTGCGGGTTTTCTCCTTCATGCTCTGCCTCTTTCATCTTTGCAAACTCCCGGTTTACCCACGGGGTTTTCAGAAGTTCTTCAAGCTCAAATGGCCGACCACATCTGGGACAAGTCGGCTCCAGATTGCGGCGGTCTTCTTTCACATATCGCTTCTCCAGATTCTTGATGACTACCCGCCTGGGCTGGTAACTCATAATCTGCCGGCGCTGCTCCAACAACTCCTGCGTGTAATCGTCCCACCGCTTGGTGTTCTTGGCGATCCGCATGAGAGCTTCCAGCGGGTCCACAATGGCTCCACAGTCGAGGCAGTAGACCAGCTTGTTCTGGTAGTCGATTTCATAATGTGGGGAATAGCACTGGCACATTTTCCGCTTGCCATACTCTATCCTGACAGCATCGAAGCGAACAATTTTCTCTGGCAACTCACTCATTTCTGACCTCCTCCATATTCCCACAGTTCCCGGCCACAGTTCGGGCAGAACCTCGGCTCATAGATGCCGACAGTCACCCAGGATTCCCCGCTCCGGCTCGGGTGACCCCTCCTCCGGGCCGCGCCACTCCCAACACGAAAACATTTCGTGGTTATCGTTGTCCATATCGCAAAATCCGCCGTTAATCGGGCCATGTTTGCAGTACGAACAAGGTGTAATGGCGGCATCCAAGACATCTTCCACAGCCGCTTCCAGCTCGGTCCGTAGCCTTTCGCCATCTCGCAAGGCATCAAGAGCCATTCTGAACGCCTGCTGAAGCTCACTCCCCTCCCCATTCTCCCTAATCCAATCCATGGGCATCAACGCCCCACACTGCATCAGGTGGAATGAGAGCTTTTTGGCGGCATCTTCCGGTTTCATCATCGGTCAACCTCCAAGCGAAAATGAGGCGCCGGCGAAATCATCGGCACCAAGGACGATCTCCGCTCGGTCATACGCTTCTCGCACCTTCAACTCGGCATCTGCCCAATTCTCCGCATTTACAGGCACGACCCTCCGTAGGTGCTCGACGACCACGACCTTGTATTCCCGGATCTCCGGCGGGATAGCCGCCGATGCTTTCTCCATCATGCGCTCCAGTAGCATTTCATCTTTGTGAAGCTCCATGACGTACTCCGGCTTCGTTGTCTCCCTGGACTCCTCTTCCAACAGGATCTCCCCGTTCAACTCCTGGCAAAGCTCAATGACATCCCGAATGGTGTATAGGGTGTCATTTTCATCCTTCTCTCCGTCCTGATTGTCGTGGAGCCACATCCTCCGGTGGTCATCCATCATCAGGCAGTAGTCGTGCCCTTCCAGGTATCCGAGCAGGATCAGCGCCTCCGTATCGTTCAGAGCCACGCCCTGGCAGCCGGCGGCCGCAATGATTTCCAGCAGATTTCTTACCACTTTCATTTCTTTGTCGCCTCCAAACACTTCTCGCATTTCTGATACTCCCCAGGGAGCCATTCATCGAATAGGGTGCATTTCGGGACACTGCGTTCGACCGGTGCCTTCCGGCCGTGGGTCCGGTCCCGGTGGGTATGATACTTACAGACTCCATTTCCCCAGAAGTCTCCCGGGTACAGGCACTCCTGCTCCATTCCCTTCTCACACGGGACCTCATGCTCCACCAGGATTTTCATGCCTCTCGCCCCTTTCCGAACAGACGTGATGAATTAAAGATGACCACTCGGCCATCACTGGCGGTCCTGGCCGCCGAGAAATGAAATGCGCTCCGGGCAATACCAGATAGATACTCCAGCCTGCCCAAAGCAGTAATAGCCTCCTCACGAGATATATAGGTTCCTCCGACCTTGTATGTTGTCTTACTTTTTTGTGTTGCCTCTTCGATCTGGGCCAGGTCTCTTTCGGAATGTCCCCATTCGATGAGATGCCGCTTGTCTTCTGCTGTCAGCTTCACAAATTTCCCTCCCCGCTCAGACCAGTTCCGCACACATGAAGTTGTCGAAACTGTCGAAGTCGCTCCAGTAGGCCGTATCTTCCTCCGTTTGGGCAATCTCCTTCCAGATGGTCGCCAAGTCTGCATCATAGTCCGCAGTGTCGGCGTCCAGCCCATGATGGAAGCAGTATGCCGTCCAAAGACTCCGGAGCTGCTGGCAGGACAGCTCATCGTCGAAACAGCTCTCGACAGCAAATCCGATGATGTACGCCAGTTCTTTCTCACGATCCATCTTCATTTCTCCTTCTTTCTGATTTGCCCGCAGGCTACTTGCACCGCCCCGTAAAGCCATCCCTCGATGTACTCCCGGGTGCCTCTCTGGATCTGATGCTCTGGTTTCGTCCCTCCGTAGTATGCGGTGTAGTCATCCTTCCCGGTCTTCAGGATCGTCACCGGCTGGAATTGACACGAAAACGCCGTGTAATTCTTGAATTTCTTTGCAAGGTCTTCCATCCCAATCCCCCTATCAGTTGTCGATGAACTCGCACAGATAGAACTGCACGGTATCACCGCTTACTTCATACTGGCAGCATCGCCATCGGCCCTGAAACAGAAACCAAACGGTTCCGCCAAAGGTGTTGATGTACTCGTAGCTGTGCTCCCGAAGAAAACTCCGCAGCAGGTCATTTATGGATTTCCGCTCGTCGTTCCATTCAGCTTTGAAGAAGGAAATCCGGCCGATCACTTCTCCTCTTGGATGCCGCTTGTCGAAGTCTTTGCAGAGCTGGTCGAAATTCACTCCTGTTGCCTCCCCTCCAGGGCCTTCTGAATGATGACATCCATGTTGTTCTCCAGCAGGAACATCATATCCTGCCGGCGCTGGGCCAGGATCTGATTCAATTCTGCATGAACTGTTGTGCGGCTCACGGATCTGCATTGATGCACGGCCAAAATCAGATCGTCGAAGGTTATCCCGTCAAGAAGGTTGTCCTCCGGGTACAGGTCTTTACCAAGTCTCCATTCGCGTTCCATCTTCACCTCTCCAATCTCCTGATCTTTCTTCCGGTTAGCTCCTCAGCGAACCAGGCCCGCTCCACGCAGGTCATTGTCCCGTCGGTGATATTCCGCAGGACGATGTAGTGGCAGCCGGTTCCGCCGGAGCCGACACCAGCGTCCCCCAGGTCAATGCCAACGAACTCATATTCGTATTCATCTCCCAGTTTCGACTTTGCGGTAAATCTGTCTCCAGTTTTCAAAACACCCATTTCCGAAACCTCACATTCTAATTCCAAATGGTAATTTTAGCGTAACTTTACGATACAATACCTACCGCCTAAGTCAATGGTCCCGGCAAATAATTTCAGATATATTCGGTTTCATTGATTTTAGAAGGTGAATCCGCACAGTTCCTCGACCGTCATCAAGTCTGCCGAGCATATCTCGTAACTGGTCCACCGTTTCCCGCAGACAGTGTGTGTCTCATTCTGAGCTGTAAGCCATACCGTCTTTCCCAGATAGCTCAATTTGGTAATTTTCTCGACTGGTCCTCGTTCCACCTTGGCGTAGAGCCAGGTATCCTTCTCACCGTCGAACCCGATCTCTTCGGCGGATTTCAGGAGCCAATCCTTCCACTCATCGTAACTGCGCAAGCCGAGCTTTTGGGCCTGTTCGGCTGCCAGTGCCCTGATGATCTCCCAACTGAACGGAGCAATCTTTTCCGCTACGGTGTCAGAGTATCCCGGGGCTTTTACGATGGATTCCCGGAACAGCGGCGAGCCATCCTTTCCTACAATGCGGAGTTCCAGCCCCTCCCGCATGGGGCAACTGGCTTCATATCCTCCCCTCCACTTTTCGGAGGTGAACCAGCGCACATATTCCTCGTCACACTCCTGACGGATATATACTTTTCCGGTTTCCTTGCAACGGTATAGGTCTTCTCCAACGCCTCTCTGGTCGACCATGAACACCACAGTTCTGATGTTATCCATCTCTTCTCCGCCTCCTTAGTACCAGACCAGGTTGATGCCTCCAATGGCAGCCACCTGGTCCTGTATCTTATCTATATCGGCGCCGCGCTTCGGGAGCCTGTTGTCGCCGTTCCAGGTCAGGATCATCCGCTCAAGCTCGGGGTCCTTTACCGGAACACAGAAGGACCCGTCGAAGTTGTATATCGGCGCATCGGTGACCTCCTCAAAAATACTTTCTTCCCCCGCCAAGATCCGCTCCCTCTTTTGGTCGAAGTAGTTGACCTCCACCAGATAGGCCGTGCCGTAGATCTGCTTTACAGCAGCAATCTCTTCTCGGTTCAGGTCGTTGTTGACCGTGTCCGCTTCTCTCAGGGCCAGGTATCCTCCGCTGCCGGATATATGGAGGTACTGGAGCTTCTTGGCAAGTGCGAGGCGTACATGGCCCTCCAGCACATCCACCCAGCGGTTCGTGCGCAGATCCAGCTTCCCATAGTTGGCGAAGCTGTAATCCAGTATACCGTTCACGTCGCTGTTCTCGAAGCTCCAGAACGGGTCGCGCCAGATGTACCGATCCGGGATCTCGACCTGGCTGTACTTCTTTCGGTCATGCGCTTCGGATCTGGTGTAGTGGGTAGGCTCCCGATCCACCTTACGGTTATGCTCGGCATCATCTGGAAGATAGAATAGCACCGTGTTCTTGTCCCTATCCTTCCGGTGGTAATCTGGCCGATATGCCACCACTCCGAGCCTGGAAGCGATCTCGTCCAATGTCCGCTGCTGAAGGTTGTAACGCCAGTCTGTCGGTGCCTTCTGGCTCCAATTCATTCTCGATACCTCCTCAATTCCATTTCAATTTTCGCATAAACGGCAGGGCCTTTTTCAGCCGTTTTACTTCAAACTGCTTGCGCGGATTCTTTTCGTTCTTCTTGATGTACCGTTCCATCTGCTCGGGCGTTTCTGGTCCCCATCCGGCGGCCTCCAAAATCACCTGTGCTCCCTCACACTTGATTGCTTTCAGAGTATCAACCTCTATGTTACGCCCACCTGGGAATGGTTGCACCGCCGCAAGCCTACAAAGTGGCAGATAGCCGTCGGCCATGTTCTTCCCAATGTTCCAGATCGAGTATCCGAGTGGTACATGATCCACCAGTTCAAAGGTATGAGTTACTCCATGGAGCGGGCCTTCCACGGTTATCCATTTCCCATCCTCAGAAATAGTCAGGATCGGCTTCTGTTCGCTCATGCTTCATCATCTCCTTCCTGCCGGATGCAACGTCCGTTAAGGTAGCAGGTTTCACAATCATAGGTGCCGGCCTGGCAGTTGTCGTTCTCATCTTCCTCCTCATCATACGGAAGCTCTCCATCATATCCATTCACATGGGTAAAGATGGGCTTTTCACTGTCATCACGGTAAACGAGGGTTCTCAGGCCCTTCGGATCGTCATACTCAACGCTGCACAGAAGAGATTCACTTTCGTCCTTCCTAACGAGCGTTACGTCAAGTGCGCTCCAGTCATCCGGCCCTGCCTCAGCCCCTTCTCTACCAGTTCCGGTCGTCTCGACTTTGATATAGGAGCCGTCCGGCAATGTAAAGGCAATCGCCCTTTCAACCTTTAACATTTCTGACTTCATCCTTCCTTTTCTTTTCAAAACACTCCTGGGTCAACACATTCGGCCGTCTGCCAGTATCTTCAAAGAGCCAGCAACACGGAAACGGATTGTATCCGTGCCCGTTCTGGTCAACCATCCGTCGGTAGAAGTACCGGCACTTCGGGCACTTCATATGCCGTGCCCCACAAACGGGTCGAGCCACCCGGCCTGATACCGTTCGATGTATGCGGAAAGCTCGTCGTCGGAAAGCTCCCCCAGCTTTTCCAACCAGGCTTCGGCCCGTATCTGGCAGAGGCCGCACATTGAGGCCGCCGTTTCGAGCCGCTCAAAATCCTTCAAAAGCGCCCCGTATCCGGTGCATCTGGAATTCTCCAGTACCCTATTTTTCAGGGCCTTCATCACCGCTCCTCCTCATGGGCATCACTATCGGTTTTCAGCTCCAGTTCCTCTAGATAGCACTCACATCCGCAGCTAAGGCATTTGAAGTGGCAATCCGGCAACTTTTTCCACTCCGTTTCCCCACACGCAGGACAGGCCGCGAGGATTTTCATGTCTGCACTACCTCCTCAATACTCAAAGTGTCTGGGTGTTGCCTTTACAGCTTTGGTGTTCACTGGCAACCAGCCTGTAATTCTTCCAAAAAGAACGACTCCGGGCATCCATTGTCAATCATTTCTCTCGGAACGATCTCTTCTGGATAGGCTTCCAGCTCGAATCCGTCCTCAAATTGGATGATCCACATTGGAAGGCACTCCAGGTCTCCACCGTTCGGGTGAAGCTCGTCGTAAACAGGGACTCTCCCGATCACCCTGAAGGGTTTCCCGCGCCTTTCCGCATAGTCGTCCCCAATGCTCCAGAATCTCTTAGCGAACCCTTCACCTTCATAGCACTCGAAGCAGTCGCCAACAAACTCCTTCTCCTGATCTTCGGTCATTTCGTCCCGATAAAAGTCGCTTGGGTACTTGATTTTCATTTCATCCCAATTCATGCCGCTTGCGCCTCCATCAATATTCAAAATGCCTTGGTGTTGGCTTAACCGCCGTTATGGAGCCGGAGCGCCCAGCTTTTTTCATCCACCGCTTCCCATCCTTGACGGCTTCCTTCTCGGTCTGGAAGATATAGCCGCTCTGGCAGAAGCAGAATGAATAGAGCTGACCGGTAAACGGATCTACGCAGTAAGCAGGATCGTTTTTGTCTGGGGTAAACCTCCACTCGAAGCCGGATTTCTGGGAGCCAACACAGCCCCAGCCGGTGCTCCTCATGCTTCCTTCAAACATTGTCCACCGCTCCTCCTCAATCTCCGATGCTGAAGTAGTTCGAGTAGACTGTATCGTCTTCCTCGCAGTAGTAGTAGGTGCGGTCGCCATAGGCTTCCTGGTCGTAGAAGAGATACACCAGCTTCTTCCCGGCCTGTTCTGCCTTATAAGCCGATGTGGAGCTGTACCTATGCTGCTTCAGGAACTCCTGGAGGGCTTCCCGGTTGGGAAGCCCATCCTTCGGGATGATGACGCTCATGGTCACCCCTCCTTCCCGACTATCAAGTCATACAGCTTTGCCTTGAGACGAATTATCTCGGCCTCAGCTACCTCTGCCCTACACTCAGCATCATCTCTTAGACTGACCAGTTCGCTCTCCCTATCCAGTAGGTCGGCTACCTGACATTTGAGCGCATCTCGCTCAGATTCAATCATCTGAATGGTCGCGTTCTCCTGCTCCTGGGTCTTCTTGATTGCCTTCCCAAGTTCCTCACCGACTTCCTTCTCCTTCCGGAGATCGGCCTTCAGCCTATCGACCTCTTCCTGGAGGTCTTTGGCTCTTTTTCTCTCGGTCTCGTATCGGTCTTTCATGCAGAGGGCGAAGTCGTTCTCAATGTTCTCCCGGGCATCCTCGAAGCACCCGTCAAAGGCGGTGGCGATATAGCTGTCGGCTCCAAGGCTGTCCACGATCTTCTTGATCTGCTCCAGGGCCTTCCGCTCCTGTTCCTTCGTTACCATATCTGTTACTCCTTTTCTTATGGCCGGAGGGCTTTCCAGAACTGTTGCTCCGGCTACCTCCCGGCCGGTATTGATTTACCGTAACTTAACTATACATTACCATCTGGTAAAGTCAATATAAAATCGTGATATTTTCAAAAATTTTTCAAAATATTCGTATTCGTTTATAGTATGCCGTAGAAGACTGTTAAATCAGTTGTGGCTGTCTCTTATACACATCTCCGAGCCCACTAGACACTCGCTAATCTCGTAT
>OWJE01000581.1_pt1 | contig 12409 bp, 9 predicted proteins | sample 1732931 | NCBI WGS metagenome assembly OWJE01 (sample SAMN05065769, study PRJEB22554) | human gut metagenome | biome: ENVO:2100002; feature: ENVO:00000062; material: ENVO:00002003 | host: Homo sapiens | place: USA | reverse complement strand
TCGGCAGCGTCAGATGTGTATAAGAGACAGTGCATATTCCATATAGTGAATTTAAGTTTTTGACAAATATACTCTTTTTTCATAAAAACAGGCAGGAAGATAGTTAAATCATTATCAAAATTGCCAAAAAGCGGCGGCTGTCCTTTTCTGACAGCCGCCGCTTAGGTTCCAAAAATTTTATAACTGCTAATTCCATTCACAGTCACACACAAATCCATTCCAGCCCCGCTTATTTTACAGCAATTGCCTCCATCTCAAGCAGAACATCCTTCGGAAGTCTTGCAATCTCCACGCAGGAACGTGCCGGGCAGTCTTTTTCGAAATATTTCGCGTAGATGCCGTTGATGGTTGCGAAATCATCCATATTTTTGATAAATACACTTGTCTTTACGACCTGGTCAATGGATGTTCCTGCTGCCTCAAGAAGATTCTTCATGTTCTTCATAACCTGCTCCGCCTGTGCTTCGATTCCCTCCGGGATCACACCTGTCTCCGGATCTACCGGGATCTGTCCTGACGCGAATACGAAGCCGTTTGCCTCAATTGCCTGAGAATACGGTCCGATTGCTGCCGGTGCTTTTGTTGTGCTGATTACTTTCTTCATGTGATTGTCCTCCATATTTTCCTTATTTATCGATTTTTCGGATGCTCTTCTCCGTGATCTCGATCTTTCCTTCTTTTAATAAGTGACCTACCGCGCGCTTGAACGCATTCTTACTGAGTTTAAATTCTCTCGCGATAACTTCCGGTGATGCCTTATCGTTGAACGGTAAAACTCCGTCAAACTCTTCGATGACCTTCATGACAAGATCGGAGTCAGAAAAGATCTGGCTGCCTGCCTTGTCGCGTGTTGTGAGGTCAAGCTTTCCATCCCCACGGACTCTCGTCACACGGACGCGGACCTCATCGCCCACCCGGTATCCGGAAAAGAGTTCCTTTTTCGGAATCAGGCCGTGATAGATGCCATCGACTGCAACAAAGGCACCGATATCCGGATTGATCTCAAATACGAAGCCGTCCGCCTCGTCACCGGTGTGATACGGGGAGTCGCTTCTCAAATACTGGTATGCCTTCATAGTTGCGGCAAGGCGCTTGCTCTTATCGACGTAAAGAGCCACAAGGCACTTCTCACCTTTACGCACCTGATGGGTCTGCTCCTTAAACGGGAGAAGAAGGTCCTTTTCCAGTCCCATATCGAGAAACGCACCGATCTTGGAAGCTTCCTTGACCTCAAGGACAGCCGTCTCACCGAGAGTCACCTTCGGTTTTGATGTGGTGGCGATCAGGCGGTCCTCAGAGTCCTTGTAGAGGAATACCTCCAGCTCATCACCGATCTTTGTTCCTTCCGGCACCTGTTTTTTGGGGAGAAGAACACCCTGGGCGTCCGCCTTGTCCCCGTCAGAAAGGTAAATTCCGAAGTCTTTCTCCTTGATCACCTTTAGTTTCTGAATTTTTCCAATTTCCATCATGTCTTTCGTCCTCCCGCAGCCGGATACTTTTGCGGCTGCGTCCTCTCTTTTAACTCAACATTCGCGAACACATCACCATTTGCATTGCAAAGAGATACGAGATGCGACATCCCCTCTCTTGCGCGCTTGACAACGATCTCGTCCCCGAGCACCGCCGCCTTCCGGTACTCTGCCCTGATCTCGCCGATCTCGGTTCCCGAAGGGACAAGCTCTCTCGCGATATCCACATACTGGGCGTTATTTACATGGAGATTTGTATCCAGAAGATGTTTCATGACCACCAGACGTCCAGTCTCTTCCATCTCCTTCGGCACGGCGATCTTTCGTCCCGCGTCCTCCATCTCGATCTTCGGATTAAATTCGCCGTACGGATCAGTATCCGCATCCGTAATCCTCATAGGCCGGCCAGTCTCCGTATTCATCAGGAACCAGTAGGAATTGGCTTTTACCAGATATTCTCCTTTTTCATCGAGGATCGCGAAATTTCTCAGTGCATAAAGCCCCTTCACTGCATAGGGCCATGTCAGAACCTTGATCCGTTCCCCGAGGACCGGACGGCGTCCGATCACGATCTGCCAGGAGGATAAAAGCCACGCCTTCTTTTCCCGTCCAAGATATCCGATCCCAACCCCCGCATCCTCCGACTGCATCGTCGAACAATCCTGCATATAATTCATAATTCCGGTCAGGGACAGCTTCGCGTCAATATCCGTCTCGCTGTACCGGACCCGGCTGTTTAATTCGTACATAGTCTAACCTCATGTTGTTGTCTCAATCTGTCTCGAACTTCCCGCTCATAAACACGGGCCTTCAATGCTCAGATGTCTGTCAATGCAAACCGTCCTTTCGCACCACTACCTTAACACAAATGCCTGCCAAGCGCAAGAAAAAAGACCATTAAGCCTTGCATTCACAAAGATTAACAGCCTTTCGTTAGCTGGGCTACAAGGATTCGAACCTTGAAAATGACGGAGTCAGAGTCCGTTGCCTTACCATTTGGCGATAGCCCAATGCATCAACAGGTTGTATTATAACGCAACGACTCTGATCCGTCAACTGTTTTTTTCAATTTTTTTACTTTTTTAATTCTGATTTTTCGGATTATCCGGATCTTCAAATCCCGGTCCCCTTAAGTACGCCGGTGTTTTCGTCTCCGGCGTCAGCATTCCGGACGCGGCGGTAGTCTCTGTAACCGCTGCTGTTGTCTCCGGGGCTGTCGGCGGTGCAGTTTCCGGCGGCACAGTTTCCGATGCTGTAGTTCCCGGTTCCGCAGTTTTCGGCTCCGCAGTTCCCGGTTCCGCAGTTTTCGGCTCCGTAGTTTTCTGCGGCGCAGTCTCTGTCGGAGAGGTCCGGGAATTCGATGAATGCCGGTCTTTCTCATCCGGATCGCTCAACTCCCTGTTCGTCTCCTGATCCACCCAGTCCACGCTCTCCCCGGCCTCCAGAGCTTTTCTCCGTCTCTGCATCTCGGAAAGTCCGTCATTTTTCGTGGATTCTCTCTCGTCACCCGTATCCAAAGCCGCAGATTTCTGTTCTGACACAGCTTCTGTTGTCTCTAAAGCTGCTGTCTCCTCCGTGGTCTCTTCGCTTGCTTTTTCGAAAGTTGTCTTTACGACCACCGGTTTTAAGGATATCTGATATTCCTGCTCATTGATCTCCCGGATCAGGCGTTTTGAGGAATACCCGGCAAGTTCTTCCTGCTTTCCTATCGTGATCCCCGGATTTTCCGAAAAAAGATGCTTTAAAAATTCTGCCTTCGTCACCGTGATCCCATATTTTTCTGCAATCTCCCGGGTTTTTGTGTCCTCTTCTGACTCAAACACATAGACCGTCGCCCTGGACTCCTTTTTCTGAAGCTCGGATTCCGTCTGCTTTTGCAGCTCTTTTACGATCTTTTCCGGTGACGCCTTTACTTCCGCGCCGGACTTCCGGACGGAGATCAGGATTCCCCCATCCTCTCCGAGACTGTTGTTATCCGCAAGCCTGTCAAAGATCTTCCCCACTGCGATTCCAAGGCTTTTCCCCTCAAACACGGTCATGGAGACTGCCTCATTTGATCTGGCCATCATTCCCTTTGCAGATAACACGGATCCCCGCCGGTTCATGGTAAATTCCATCATAATATCAGAATTTACTTCCATGATCAGTGACTCCTTCCGGTTCTTCCCCATCATCAGCACCGCCATCAGGCATACTGCTGCCGCGCAGATTGACAGAGCTCCTCCGGCCCGTCTGAACCACTTTTTCAGGGAGTCCATAGAGAATTCACCGTTTACGTCCATCCCGGCTTCCCGTAACTCCTGCTTCTTTTTCTTTTCCTTAACTGGCATGTCCTCATATTCTTTGTTCTGATTCATCATACCGTTTCCCTTTCGCCCTCATAGCCCACGTGGAGAAGGAATAATCCCTCGGGCGGAGCTGTTCTTCCCGCCATATCACGGTTTTTCGCTGCAATGATCTCTTTCATTTTCTCCGGTCTCCGCGTTCCACTGCCGACCTCCAAAAGCGTTCCCGTTAAGATCCGCACCATGTTATAGAGAAAGCCGTTTCCTGTATACAGGAATTCGAGCTTCGTTCCATGTTCCACGATCCGGATCTCATCGATCCGGCGCACCGTGCTTTTTTTCATTCTGCGGTTCGCGCAGAAGCTTTTGAAGTCATGTTCGCCGATAAGAAATTCCGCCGCCTGTCTCATCGCTTTCACATCCAGCTTCTTCCCGCAGCCATAGACATATTTTCGTTCGAATACGTTTTTCTTATCCCCGGTCTCCACATAATATCCATATGTCTTTGATGTGGCAGACAGGCGGCTGTGAAACCGTTCCGGCACGATCTTCGCAGAGAGGACCCTGATATCATCCGGAAGATACCGGTTCAGATATTCCCGTGCTGCCTCTCCGTCCGGACAGATTTCCGCATTAATATGGAAATTAGCTACCTGACCTCTCGCATGGACCCCGGCATCCGTTCTTCCGGAGCCATGGACCTCTATCTCTTCTCCAGACATTCTGAAAAGCACGTTTTCCAGTTTTCCCTGAATCGTATTGTCGGTATTTCCCTGTTTCTGCCACCCATCATACCGGCTTCCGTCGTATTCCAGAGTAATGCGGATATTATTCTTCATAATTGTTCCTTCCTGATCTCCAACTGAATGCGGCCCGTCACATTCAGATGTCCCCGCGGCCGCTTATTTTCTTTTAAACAAAAATTCCCGGCAGAAATTTCTCCTTATCCGCCGGGAATGTCTGGCTCATCTGCCTGTTACCGTTTGAAAAAGACTACTGATCTTCCAGAACCGATGTACAATGCGGACAGCGTGTCGCATGAATATTGATTTTCGTTTTGCAGTACGGGCATTCTTTTTCCGTAGCTGCTGCCGGAGCCGCCGGTTTATCGAATATTTTTTTAGCCCGGTTCAGTTGTTTTACCACCATAAAGATCACAAACGCCATAATAACAAAGTTGATGATCTCTGTGATAAACAGACCGTAGTTTACGGTCGGAGCTGCCGCTGCCTGTGCCTCAGCTAAAGTCGCGTAATGTTCTCCGTTCAGCGAAATAAACATATTGCTGAAATCCAACTTGCCCGTGAAAAGTCCGATCACAGGCATCACCATATCACTGACTAAGGAGTTTACAAGATCCTTAAATGCAGCACCGATGATCATGCCGACTGCCATGTCGATCATGTTGCCCTGAACGGCAAATTCACGGAATTCTTTCAGTATCTTTTTCATTGAAAGACCTCCTGATATTCGTTTTCCGCAGATCTCACCATTATTTTACCAATTTTTTTCTCTGTTGGGAATACCCGGAGACCGTTTTTTTATCTCTGTGCCTGTTTTTTTATCATTCCGCCGTTTTAGACGGGTTGAATATATGTGTCAGGAAAATAAACATCTCATGGGCGAACAGCGGCATGGCCGCAAGCACGAGCAAAGTTTTCCATTCCCCGGCATTCAAACGCACCGTCTGAAATGCCGCAACCAGAGCCGGCTGTTCCGTCACCATAAGCTGCAGAACAAATCCAATGAGTACTGCAGCGATCATCAGAAGGTTTCCTCCATGATCCATCCGAAATACAGACTTTTCCACATCACGCATCCCGACCGCATGAAAAAGCTGCGATAATCCAAGAACCGTAAATGCGTATGTCTGGCAGCGTGTAAGAAGCTCCGGGGTCTGTAGAACGGCTGCCACAGCTGCCGGGGTCAACTGCCGTCCGCTGCTTGCAAGAAGCTTTGCCGGAACGATCAGAAACGCGGTCAGACTGATCAATGCGATCAGAAAACCGTAAAACAATGTACAGGCTCCGCCGCCATGCGCAAACAGGCTCTCTCCCTGCTTTCTCGGCTTTTCCTTCATCAGTTCTCTCCCGTCACATACATCTGTCCCCAGGGCCAGAGCCGGCAACGAATCCGTGATCAAATTGATCCACAGGATATGACTTGCCTTAAGAGGTGCCGGAAAGGAAAAAAGGATCGCAAAAAACATGGTCATGATCTCACCAAAATTCGATGATAAAAGAAAAATGACTGTCTTTTTAATATTGGCATAGATCTCTCTTCCTTCCCGGACAGCTTCCCGGATCGTTGCAAAATTGTCGTCTGTCAATACTATATCTGCTGCCTGCTTTGCCACATCCGTTCCGCTCATTCCCATCGCGATCCCGACATCCGCCGCTTTTAAAGATGGGGCATCATTAACTCCATCCCCGGTCATCGCCACGATTCCGCCGTTTTTTTTCAATGCCCGGACGATCCGTACCTTATGATCCGGAGAAACTCGTGCAAATACCCGGATCTCCAAAATCTTATCAGCAAGCTCCCCATCGCCCAGGCAATCCAACTCTGACCCTGTCATGCACTGAGAGGGAGAATCCGCGATCTTAAGCGTTCTTGCGGTCGCAAGTGCCGTATCCTTATGATCCCCTGTAATCATGACGGTCGTAACACCTGCATGGCGGAATTCTTCCACTGTTCCGGAAACCTCCGGACGGACCGGGTCCTCAAGCACTGCCATTCCCAGAAAGGTCATTCCCTTCTCGGAAAGATCCTTTCCCTCCTTTACCGCCGCCCCAAGAACACGCCCACCGGACGCAGACATTTTTTCTGCCCGCCTCATGTACCATGTTCGTTTCGATGCTCCCATCGGATGAACTCCCATTTCGTCTCGGTAGGAGGTGCAATTTTCAAGGATTATGTCCGGTGCACCTTTCGTGAACGAAACTGTCCGCATTCCGTTTTGATGCACCGTCGTCATACACTTTCTCTCCGAGTCAAACGGACGCTCCGCAATTCTTTTCCACGCATCCCGGATCTGTTCGGACTGTTTTTCCCCATTCCTTGCATTTTTATCCACATATAAAAGAAAAGCTGCTTCTGTAGGATCTCCGATGATTCCGTGCTTTCCCCATCTTGCATCATTGCAGAGTAAAAATGTTCGTAAAAGCCACTCTCTGTCCCCATCCAGATTCCGCACCGTCATCTGATTTTTTGTCAATGTCCCCGTTTTGTCCGAGCAAACCACATTAACCGCTCCAAGAGTTTCCACAGAAGGAAGACGTCTCACGATCGTATGTACCTTCGCCATCCTCGAAACAGAAAGCGCAAGGACGATCGTCACCACAGCCGGAAGTCCTTCCGGAACTGCTGCCACAGCCAACGAGATCGCTGTCAGAAACATCTCCCCAACATCCCGCTTCTGCCAGACTGCCGCCAGAAAAAGGATCGTACAGAGACCCACAGCCAGAATACTAAGAAATGTTCCCAACTCTCCCAACCGTTTCTGAAGCGGTGTAATCTCTTCCGGTGTTTCATGGATCATTTTCGCGATTCGTCCGATCTCAGTTTGCATCCCGGTATCTGTAACAATCCCTTCACCGCGTCCGGCAGTCACAAAGGTTGACATATATGCCATATTTTTTCGATCACCGAGAGGTGTTCCGGTCGAAGCCACATACTGCGCATCCTTTTCCACCGGTACAGACTCTCCGGTAAGTGATGCCTCCTGTACCTTCATATTTTCCGAACGGATCAGTCGGAGATCCGCCGGTACCTGCTGCCCGGCATTTAAAAGCACCCTGTCGCCCGGCACCAGCTCCGCCGCGTCCATCTCCAAAAGCTTTCCGTCCCGCCGGACAAGCGCCTTCCTTGTTGTCAGCTTTTTTAATGACTCCAGCGCTTTCTGGGCCTTTCCCTCCTGAATCACACCAACCGTTGCATTGAGCAGCACAACTGCTGCAATGATCACCGCATCTCCTCGTTCTCCAAGAAATACAGAAATTCCTCCTGCCGCCAAAAGTACATAGATCAGCGGATCCATCAATTGCGAAAGCATCCGTTCTGCCACAGACGGAGGCCTTTTCTCCTCCAGCTCGTTCCGCCCATACTCCCGAAGCCGCTTTGTCGCTTCCTTCCCACTCAATCCCCCGTCATCCGACGATCCCAGCAGCATTTTTGTCTCAAAAACAGAGCACCGTTCAAAATCCCCCGGCTTTTCCATAAAAAAAATTCTCTCCATCCTCTTTTGCTCAAAGCAAGTTTATGAGGATGGAGAGGAAATCATGCCTGCATTCCCATTCTCCGACTGACCGATCAACGAAATTTATAATTTTTTATGATCGCCTGCAAGGTACGTGTCCCATTATATTCATTTACATCCGGATAATAGATCATGTCGATCGTATTCTGCCCTGTCTGCTCTTCCAAAAAACGATCTCCATCTGCAAACAGCAGACCATCGAACGGATGTCCAGTGTTCGTCACCAGATTCATTTTCACGACATTTCGATTTTTTCCAAGAACACGTACATTTCGAATCGTCAGGCTTTTCTGGGCAAACAACGGTTTTTCATTTCCCTGCCCGAATGGTTCCAGACCTTTGAGCTCATCCACGATTTTTTCATTCACATACTCAAACGGCATCGGAACATCGATCCAGATCTGCGGAACGAAATCATCTTCCGTAAGCTTTGCATTTTCATTCAGTCTTCTCCTGAACTCATCAATATCACTTTCCTCAATGGAAAGTCCCGCTGCCATTGGATGCCCGCCAAATTTCACCAGCAGATCCGACACCTCGCAAAGCCCCTGGTACATATGGTATGCCTCTATGGAACGTCCGGATCCCTTCGCACTCTGCTCGCCTCTCGTCAGCACAAAGGATGGCTTATGGAAATGCTCCCGGAGTCTTCCGGCTATGATCCCGGCAAGTGATTCATGGCACTCCGGCAAGAACACCACCAGCACCTTATCCGACATATAAAAACGTTCTACCTGTTCGATAGCCTCTGTTTCTCCCTTTGCCGTCATATCCTTTCTCACATCATTGAGTTCCTTTAATTCATCCGCCAGCCCACTGACCCGGTCCGGATCCTGTTCTAACAACATCCGGAGCGCAACCTTCGCACTTTTCAACCGTCCACCTGCATTTAAGCACGGTCCGATCACAAAACCAATGTGATATGTGCTCAGATTGTTTATATCCAGATTGTTTTTCTCTACAAGCATTCTGAGACCGGTGTTCTTCGTCGAACCGATCTTTTTCAGTCCATATTTGACGATCAGACGGTTTTCATCCTGCAGCTTCATGACATCTCCCACAGTCGCAATGGCCGCAAACTCCAGAAGCTCCATCCACTCATGCTCCGGAATTCCAAGATCCTCATAGATCACGTTTATAAGCTTCCATGCTACGACCGCACCGCAAATTTCATGGTACGGATACGTCTCCCCGTCCTGCTTCGGATCAACCACTGCATCTGCCGGCGGCAGAATCTGTCCATAAGCATCTACCGGTACTTCATGATGATCGGTCACCACAACCGTCATGCCAAGCTGCTTTGCGATGCTGATCTCCTTTAATGCCGCGATTCCATTATCACAGGTCACAAGTGTATCGATCCCGTCTTCTGCTGCCTGACGGATGATGGATTCATTGATCCCGTAGCCATCCCGGATCCGGTCCGGTATCTCATAATCAATCTGACCATTTCCGGCAGCACGGTGAAAGCCCTTGAGAAGAATATATGTTGAACAAACACCATCAATATCGTAGTCGCCGATGATCCGGATTTTTTTCCCTTCTATCAACTTCTTTTCAATGATCCCCGCAGCGGTCTCCATTCCCTTCATCTGTCGCGGATCATAAAGATCATCCAGTGTCCCGTAAAGATACTTTCTCATCTCACTTTCATCCAAAAGACCTCGGTTTCGCATGATCCGAACAGCCACCGGACTCACCCCCAGACGCATCGCAAGCCCGTTAAAATCTGCCCGTTTTGTCTGAAGCATCCAGATTTCTTTCTTTTTCTGCATCGTTTCTCTCCCTCTTTGCGCTTCCTCATTCCGGCACGTTCAATACTTCTGGCCATTTTCCTTCAGCCATTGCCGCCGTTTTCGATAGTCCGGCAGAATCTTCTCCACTTCATCCCAGAATTCCGTGCTATGGTTCATCTGGAGCCGATGGGCAAGCTCATGGACCACAACATAGTCCAGAATCTCCTCCGGCATCAGAACCAGCTTCCAATTAAAATTCAGGTTTCCCTTTGCACTGCAGCTCCCCCAGCGCGTCTTTTGCTCCCGGACCGTGATCGATCCATAGGAAACGCCCATGAGCCCTGCGTAATAACAGCATCGTTCTTTTAACACGTTTTCCGCTCGTTTTTTTCCTTCAAGACGTTCCGTTTCTGTGTAGGACGGACGCACTGCAAGGATCTGTTCTCCGGCACGGAGCCTCACCTCGATCCAATCCCGATGACTCTCCACAAACCAATCCGCAGTCTCCGGCGGTGTCCGGAAAGGAGCACGCACCGTAATCGTTCCGTCAAGCTCCACCTTCAAAGACATGGAACGGCGCCTGGCCCGAAGCAGCTCATATGTAAAATGTTCCGTTCTTCTTTTCATGATTTCCTCCAGAAACTTCTTCCTTTTTCACTGCACAAGTTTCACAGAAAGTTCCATTGAAATTTCCCATGGAATCGAAAAAAGGCATCTGCAATTGCAGATGCCTTAATCAGCGCGCCAGAGAAGATTCGAACTCCCGACACTACGGTCCGTAGCCGTATGCTCTATCCAGCTGAGCTACTGACGCACGCTCTCTGAGTTTCAGATGTCTGTCACTCAACGAAGAATATTCTACTATATATTTTCTTCTTTGTCAACACTTTTTAAATTTTTTTAATTTTTTTTCTTTTCCCTTACACCAATATCATAAGCCGCAAAAAAGCTTTGGGGCCATCACGCCAAAGCGTAACAGCCCCGTCTTTTTTTACTTCTCGTAATAGCAATCTCCCAAATAATGGAAGGACGTATTTTTGTTAAATTTGAATCCCTTAAGGTCTGCTCTTCTTCCTACCATGCTATATTTGTAATACAGAGGTACCCACGGACAAAGCTCATTTAAGCGAACCTGAAGGTCTTTATATATCTGGAGGCGTTTTTCTTGATTTGTTTCCACCGCTGCAGCATCGATCATTTCATCTACCTTATCATCTTTGAGATATGCACGATTGCCGCTCATTCCACAGTTTCTTGAATGGAATAACTGAGTTACACTATATGCCGGATCACAAGTAGTATTTACCCAGCCAAGAATCAGGAGATCATGTTCTCCGGCATTGATCGCATCCTGAAATGCTCCCCATTCATACACATTGATGTCTACATTAATGCCAACCTGAGCTAACTGAGCCTGAACTACCTGTGCAGCACGACTTCTTACTTCTCCGGATACGTACATCTTAAGATACAGTCCATTTTCATATCCTGCTTCTGCAAGAAGTTCTTTGGCTTTTTCCAGATCCTGAGGATATGGCTTTACGTCCTCATTCCACCCAGGCACAGTCTTTGCAACAACGGAGGTGGCTACTTCACCGCGACCTTCTACAATCGTATCTACGAATTCCTGACGATTCGTGGCATAATTGATCGCCTGACGTACCCGGACATCATCCAATCCTTTTTTAGTTGTGTTCATAGCCATAAACTCTACAGAAGGTGCCGGCCAGCTTTCCAGAACAAGATCTTTACAGTTCTCAATATTGACAGCATCCACCGGATCTACGGCTAAGATCACATCAATCTCCCCTGTTTCCAGTGCGATTGTACGAGCACTTCCTTCCGGAATGATCCGGGTTGTAATCGAAGTGGCTGTAGCAGGTCCATCAAAGTAGTCATCAAACCGGACCAACGTCCAGTGGTCATTCGGAACCCACTCTTTAAACATAAACGGACCTGTTCCGATCGGAGCTTCTCCATATGTATCGCCAGCCTCTGTTACTGCCTTCTCTGATAAGATCTTCATACTGGTATCATTAAGGATATACAGGAATGCTGGACACGGATTTGAAAGATGGATCGTCACCTCGTAATCCCCGTCAACAGAAACATGATCAATGGCTGATGCATTAGACATTGCTTTTGGCATGGTCTTGGCACGCTCTAAACTGAATTTCACATCGCTGGCCTTCAGTTCATCTCCATTGTGAAACTTTACGCCTTTCCGCAGTTTAAATTTGTACTTTGTGTCATCCACAATCTCAAAACTCTCTGCCAGATCCCCTACAGGCTCACGATTATCATCAATTTTGATCAAACCATTATAAATATGGAAATTCAGCGTTGCAGATGGTGAATCCACCCCCACCTGTGGATCCATAGACCGGATATCGCTGCTATTCGCCGAAATAATGTCTGTCCGTCCAATGGACTCTGGTTTTTTCTCTGACGATGTTTCCGCACCGGATGAAGCTGATGTCTCCGCCTTTGAATCCGCTGTCGATGTACCGGAGTTTCCCCCACTCTGTCCGCAGCCCGACAATACCATAGCCCCGGCCAATGCCAATGCCGTCAGTTTTCCATATATCCTTTTTCTCATGCACATGTCCTCCTTCTGTCTCTTATACACATCTGACGCTGCCGACGACTTAATAGGTGTAG
>OWJE01000579.1_pt1 | contig 12473 bp, 4 predicted proteins | sample 1732931 | NCBI WGS metagenome assembly OWJE01 (sample SAMN05065769, study PRJEB22554) | human gut metagenome | biome: ENVO:2100002; feature: ENVO:00000062; material: ENVO:00002003 | host: Homo sapiens | place: USA | reverse complement strand
TCTACACCTATTAAGTCGTCGGCAGCGTCAGATGTGTATAAGAGACAGTTTCTATTTTGCATTCACTGCCACTACAAAGGTGATAGTTATTAGACTTCCCACTATCTGGGCGTGTTCGGAACCTTCACCGTTAGAGCGCGCCCATGGCGCGCATACTCAAAAAGGCAGATATCCTTTTGAAGAACATCTGCCTTTTACACATCTTATCACGAGCTGGTAGTCTATCGTTTCTACTCTCGATTCTTTTTATTCTCTTCTTCCTTATTCTTAAACCAATTATCCAGTTTCGTGAGACCCCGGATCAAGATCTTCTTCTCATCATCATCAAATTCATCCATGATGGATGTGATCATCTCTTTGTGGAATCTTGCATGATGAACAAACGCCTTCTTGCCCTTATCTGAAAGCGAAATATATACGACCCGGCGGTCTTCCTCACCGCGTTCTCTCTTCACATAGCCCTTTTTAACTAGGCTGTTCATTGCGATCGTCAGGGTTCCCACCGTGACGGAGAGCTTTTTCGCGATCGAGGACATATTTTTCGGCGTTCCTATACCGATGGCCTCAATCACATGCATATCGTTATTTGTTATATCCTGGAATTCCCGGGTAATGATCGCTTTCTCCTCAACATCCATGATGCTGCGGAATAATCTCACCAGGATCTCATTCAGTTCCTTATAATCGTCCAACAGCGGAATCCTCTTTCTCCCTGGGCTGTCTGATCTCTTCTGGCAGCCCGGATCTTTTGTCTTTTATGGGTTTTATTATAACCGATTCCAACTGACGGCACAACTGATTTCCAAGTGTTTCCGACCTTTTTCCGGGAAATTTCAGGACTTACAGCCTCTTCTCCTGCTATGTCCCCGTTGCTGTTCTGCTGCTGTTCCGCCGCTGAGAACGCCTGGCTTTTTGCCTGGCATTCTGGCGGTCTTACAATAAATCCGCCAGAAAGATACTTGCAGCTATCCCGGCCGCTGTCGCGACTAGAGCTCCCGGCAATGTCCAACGGGTCTTTCGGATATGGGCAGACATAAAATATACACTCATGGTGTAAAATACTGTCTCCGTACACCCCATCATGATCGAGACCATATTTCCCACCAAGGAATCTGGACCGTATTCTTTAAAAATATCAAGGATCAGACCGACAGCCGCGGAACTGGATATGATCCTCACTAGGATGATCGGAATTACCGGAACCGGGATATGGCAGAGTGCGGCTGGGAATTTCAGAAGCTCTGATAATACCTCCAGAATCCCGGAAGCTCTCAATACTCCCACCGCAGTCATCAGTCCGATCAAGGTTGGAAGTACATCCGCCACTGTCCGCATTCCTTCTTTTGCACCATCCAGGAAATCGTCGAATACCGGCCGTTTTGCGAGGATTCCGGAACCAACGATATAAAATACCGTGAGCGGAACCATGAATTCTGAGAGGAAAATCAATATATCCATGTTTTTCTTCTATGCCCTGCGATTGCCGTTTCTTTAGAACTTCCCGACATTAACACATACTCTACAGAATGTCTTCTTCCCGTCAGTCCTATCCTGGGAACCGCAGCAATCTCCCTTCAATTCTTTTCCTTCTCATTGTATTCTCCGCAAAAATCCATTATACTAAGCCCATGGAGGTGTTTTTCACTATGAGTATTCTTTTTCTAGAGTATCCACCCTGTTCTACCTGTCAGAAAGCAAAGCGCTGGCTTGATGAGCATCATGTATCCTATACCAGCCGCCACATCAAGGAGAACAATCCCACTGCGGAGGAACTGACAGAATGGTATAAAAAGAGCGGACTTCCGTTGAAAAAATTCTTTAACACCAGCGGACTTATCTATAAATCCATGGGATTGAAGGATAAACTCCCGACAATGAACGAAGAAGAGCAGATTGCCTTGCTCGCAACAGACGGAATGCTTGTAAAGCGTCCGTTAGTTATCGGCGATTCCTTTGTTCTCACTGGTTTTAAGGAAAAAGACTGGCAGGAAAAGCTAGGGTGACTGACGCCCTGGCTTTTTTCCTGTCTTCACGAATAACCAGATTCCCGCTGCTAAAAAGAACAGGATCCCGATACTGACCGTTATCGTTGTGACATGGCTCTCCAGCCATTCTATGATCCGCTCCGCCAGACTGGTTCTCAAAAGATCTGGGGGATCCGTTTCTTCTTCTGCCCGACTTACGATCTCTGCCTCGGGTGCGTTTTCTGTCTTATTTTCCGTTTCTGGAAGAACTTCCTCATAAATTCCAATATACTGCTTTCCTTTCAGATCCGGTGTTCGGATCTGACCTCCATATTTTGCTTTTACATTTCGAATCAGCTTACTTCCGCCTGCAGTCGCATTTCTGAACATCACCTCCCCATCCATATAAGGTTCTCCGTCCCATTCCACCCGGTCCACCCGATAATATACCCGGGACAACCCTGCAAGTTCTAAAAGTTTTTCTCCATAATCAGCAAGATCTGCATCGCCAGGAATCTCCATATCTCCCAAATAGAACGAATCTGCCCCGTATCCAGATACCGTCACAGAAAAGGAAAAGGTATCCGACCAGCTTCTCGACGTCTCTTCCACATCTACAAGAGAAAGTTCCCGCTCAAACTCTGCGCCGGACTCCTCATCGATAAGCGGAACGTCTGCCGTCTCCGGCACCGTATCATCACCTTCCAGGTCATAGGGAATTGTCACCTGGGCATATGTTATTTCTCCGGCTTTTTTCGCATTTCTGATTCGTTTTGATACCAACCGATATTCCTTTTCCCCCTCGATCCTTGTCTCTTCCGGTATGAATGCCTCACCTCCATCCGTAAATATGGGGCTTTCATAGATCAAAGTCTCTTTTTCTTCTGATTTTTTATTTCCAGATGCTGCCTCTTCCGTGAAAAGTGTTTCCTCTGCAAACGTAGGCAGCGGAAATGCCAGACATGACAGAAACATCACACTTCCTAAAAAACCGGAAATTTTTTTGACAGGAAGCCGGAATATTTGGCTCCCATCATTTTTTATCCTTACGTTCTTCTTTTCTCTCATTTTCCTCCTTCTTTATATGCAGATACCAAAGACCAAGGAATCCGATAAACAGACCAAATACCGCAATTTCCGGTCTCCGGGTATCGCCAGTCTCCGGGGTCCTGAGACTTGTCCTGTCCTTCTGACGGACTCGCCCCTCTGTGCTGCCGGAAAATTCCCGCTCATAGCGTACTGTAATCCTGCCATACGTCTTTTCTCGGTCCCGTTCTTGTTTCGATTCCTCCTCCGATTCCGGTTCTGTCCACTCTGCCTCCACCGGTTTCTTCGGTTTGTCATGCGGAGTGGGCGCTGTTGGCTGTTCCGGCTCTGCCGGTCTCTCAGACGTCTCCGGTTCCTTCGGCTCTGTCGGAGTCTCCGCTGACGCCGTTGTCTCAGATTCGGCCGGCTCTGTCGGCAGCTCCGGTTCAGTAGGTCTTTCCGGTTCGTCCAGTGTTTTTCTGCGGTCTGTCATCTCGATTTTTATAAAGCTTCCATCTATTGGCACTGTAAATTTGATGGATTCAGCGATCTCATACCCATCCGGCGCAGATATTTCCGTCAGGATATACGTCTCTCCTGCTGTCAGCGTTCCATCCACAAAATGCGGAGCTTTTCCTGATATCCAGGAATCGATGACCGTTCCATCCACCGTTTTTAACTCCAGGGACGCTCCAGGCAGTTCTTCTCCCGTCGCCATATCTAACTTGCTGAACTGTGCTCTCGTCTTTTTATTCGTAATCGAAAGTTCATACAACTGGATCACCGCTTCTTTTTCCCTGTCAAATACGATAGAAAACGTCTCTTCCGAACACCCATATCCGGGTGGAGACTGGATCTCCTGAACCTCATACTCGTACATGACCCAGGCACCATTTTTCAGATAACCGATCGGTAGCTCCAGTGACAGCGCAATTCCGTCCGCACCTGTCATAAATACCGTCTTTTCTCCCGTCTGTACGCAGACCGCCTCAAACCATGCCCCGGAAAGTTTCAATTCTTTATCTTCCGCATCTGTCTTTCGGATCCTGATCCTGCCACATGCTATCTTTTCTTCTGGTTCCCGTCTGTTTTCCACCTCATAACGGACGATATTCTCCGTCTGGTCTACCGTGATAAGGATCGGTTCCACTCCCTGATAACCGTCCGGAACTCTCGTCTCAAGAAGTACATATTTTCCTTCCGGAATCCGGTCAATTCGGTGCAGACCGGCTCTCATATCATAACTGGTCATTCCCGGATACCTCTCGGATGATCTGTCATGATAGCGGAACTGGTATTCAAACCGCGGTGACAGCTGACCGTCGGATGTTAATCTTTTCGGATCTCCATCAACTGTGACTGAGACCCGCATTCTGCTTCCATCCGATAATTCCCAGATCTGTGTGATGATTTTTCTGTTTTCCGTCGCCATATCCTCCAGAAGTCTGGCATCTCCTGAAGAGACTCTTCCCTGAAATTCCTTTTTCCACGAGAACTGCCGGAATTCATTTCCATACTGTCCAAACATCTTTTCATACGCCTCTGGAATCGCCGGAACATATTCCGACAGATCATCCGCCTTCCAGCTGTCCACGATTCGGTCTTTCCGGTACAGATAAGCGCCGTTTTCCGTCTTTGCTCCCCCATTCTCATCCAGAACTGCCTCACAGAGGACAAACTCTGCTGCGGCAGGCCAGGATAACGGCTCTTTCTCCCCGGATGCAATTCTCTCAAGCTTAAAGACCTCCAGCTTCGTATGATCGTCTTTCAAAACAAAGCTCTGCAGATTTCCTGTTTCCTCCACTGTAATCTCCATGGATGCAGGAATGTAGCCACCCGGTGTTTCTAGTTCCTCCAGAATATAATCACCTACAGGAATTCCTTCAAAATATTTCGGTTTTTCATCCGTTATCCACATTGCAGTGACTGAAGCTTTACGGTTATCCACAGGATCTTCCGAGTTCCACACAGCCGGTGTCTCCTCTGCCTTCACGAGATAATATCCTTTAGGATATTTATCCTGATCGGCAGTATTTACCCGCTTTGCCTTAAACAGCGCAAGCTTCGCCCCTGTTACAAAGGTCTGGCTGTATGTGCCCCGGATCTCTGTTCCTGTTTCACTTGTCTCCATATCTGTGCGGTTTTCTATCTTCTGGCGGTAATCCTCCGTTCCGTCGATTTTTGCGATCTCCACCTTTGTTTTTTCATCCGACAGGAGTACTCTCTGGACCTCATTCGTCTCCTTCACTTCCACTGCTGACGGAAATGTGCGGACATAGCCATCCGGCGCTTCCAGTTCTTCCAGGATATAGCTGCCCGGGATCACCCGCCTTAAAAGGTCCGGCTGTCCGTCCGTACTTTCATCCATCCGTCCATCCTGAATCGTTTTTTCGCCGCTGATCCACACATTTGGAATCAGATAGGACTCTCCTTTCCTGTGCTTTAGCGGCACGTCATCCGCCTCATTCTCCGGATTTCCCACATCAAGCAGCTTTTCTCTCTCATTTAAATGATACGCAGCCCGGTTTTCCATCTCCAGAAGCTCCTCATACCGGTATGTCACATAGTCCCCATCCCGGTCATAGACCGGCTCACCCTTTTTATACAGAGCTCCGCTCTCCGGATAATATTTCACCAGGCCAAACTCATCGAGAACCGGTTCCATCCATTTTTCAAAAACCCCTGTTTCCGTGTTCCATGTTCCCGTAATATAGGCATTCTCACTTCCTTCCATGATCTCCGCCGGTCTTCCCGTCAGTATTTTTCTTCTTCCAGTCAGATTTCCCGCGGTGTCTGTTTCCTTTACCACGGGCCATACATAGAATACCTGCTGTTCTCTTCCATTTGATCCGATTTCTGTCTTCTTCACATATGCCAGGCCTGTGTAGGCATCAACCTCCGCATCCCTGCACAAAGATCCATCGAGATGAAACAGTGTGGTCTCCGGATCCGTTGCAGTAAATACCTTCGATTTCCGGTCATACACAAGTTTTGTAAAATCGCCTCCCGATATTTCAAATACCGGCTGTCCGTTTTTCAACGCATAGATCGATTCTGTATCAAAGGTGATCTTCTGTTGCCGTCCTTCCCGGTCATAGCCGTAGAAAGTCCCGTCTTTTCCCTTTTTTATCACATCAAGATTTCCAAGATCATAGAATAAGACCGGTGTATCCCTTCGCTTCACTGTCTTGATTTCCCAGGTATCTTCTCCCCGCATCTCATCTACTGACGCTCTGTCCCGGGAAAATTCCAGCTTTTCTCCGGCATATCCCTCTTTTACAACAATATCTGTCACATTTCCATTTCTGTCCCTTGTGACCTCAACACCTTCAAATGCATGATCCTGTGAATCCCCGGTCTGATTGACCCGGATCGCATCGTAAAGTGCAAGCTTGGCTCCTGTTACATACGGATTCTGATGATCTGCCGCCTCCAGTTTTCTCGTCACATAACCATAACCCTGAAAGATTCCATTCTCATAGACAATCTCCACCCGTTCTCCGCCGCGTTTCCTCTGCTCCAGCATCTCCAGAGTCCCCTTTTTCCAGCCAAATCCCTGGTATGTACCTGCATGATTGTAGGCAAGATCTAGATTCTCAAGCCCGTACTGTGCACGAAGTTCCGATATCGTTCCTTCCACTCGCCCTGATACTTTCATTCCACGAATTGAGTCTATTGCCTTTGTTTTTGAAATTTCCAGAATTGTTGCGGTATTTTCCGCATATATTCTGGCAGTATCCGTGACATTTTCCGGGTGGATTCCATCCGGATCCTGCTCGTACCCGTAAACTGCTGCCGCCGTTTTTCCTTCTGTCCAGCCTCCGGAATACAGGATCCGGTCACTGTAAATCTCTACTGCCACAGGTCCTGAACGCACATACCCGACCGGCGGCTTCACCTCCGCCAGCACATAAACCCCCGCGGGAAGCGGATTCGGTGTTTTTGCATATCCAACTGCCTGGAGAATCCCCTTTTCCTCGATATCCCGAATCGTCGGGATCGCCATGAGTGTTCCTGTCTGCAGCCCATTTTTATCCGTAAAGCTTACCAGATCACTCTCCTGACAGATCGGTGTTCCGGCAGGGACCGTTCCATAGAAAAGCTCTCCGGCCCCGGCTGCCTTTCTCGCAAATGTCCGGATTTCCTTTGCCCCCATCGCCTCAAGAAAATGCTGGCTTCCAAGGATCATCGTATCCGCCGTATAACATCGCACGGCACCATCCCCGTCGTCCGCCTCATTTCTTTCCGCCCGATAGACTCCAAATACCGCGTCATCATGAAGGATCGGCTCTCCAGTTTCCGCGTCAAGCTTCTCAATTCTCAGATTTGAGAAATACTTTCGATTCAAAAATGTCTTTTCCCCATAACCGGCCCAGACTGTATCCTCCTTCTCCTCATTCGGATCCACAATGCTCCATGGAACAAGCATCGACGCATATTCCCCGTCATAGGCAGTCTTTATGCCTGTCATCATCTCCTTTCCCTCTCTCTTCGCTCCATTTTCACTGTCCGCCCGGTAATGATAGTACTGCTTTACCTTCTCATTCCCGTAAGGTTCGTAATGCCCTGCTCTCTTTTTCTCAGAAAGTCCATACGGATAGACTTCAAAATCCCCATCATTGCTGTGGGCACATATCACATACTCCCGAAGTTCCTGTTTCTGATTTTCCGCCGACTCCTCGTTAAAGCGTATCAGATATTTTTTTGCAAGATCCCACGGAGAATCTGCAGTCCTGTATACATACTTCTCCTTCCAGTCATCTCCAGCCTCAGTCTGTCCGCCTGCCACTGGAAGAAATATCTCCTTCGGCGCATCGATCTCATAATGCCTATTCTTAAAGTCAAGAAGCTCCGGCGCATGGGGCTGTTCCTCCACGATTACATATTCTCCGTAAGGAAGATACTTCGATACCGCTGACGCTGCCTCTTCCTGTGCCTGTCCATTTTCCTTCCGGACCGCCAGAGTCATCCTATCCCCGTCTAGTCCGCCATTCTCTTCGCAGTCCCAGGCAATCGCATAGATTTTTCCCAGATCATACTTGAAAAACGGCTGCAGATAGTCCTCCGCTTTCTGGATCGCAAGATAGAGCGCATGATCATATTGCTCATCCGAATATGCGTTTTCTCCCTGTTTCATTTGTTCCTGCTCCGCTTTCAGATACCAGTCAACGGCAAACTGCCGGACTGCGTCCGAGCGCTTTGCATTCTCCTTCGCGTATTCCGAGGTATTGATCTCATTTTGCTTTCCGGTAATGAGACTGGCCGCAAACGGTTTAAATGATGTATTCCACAGGAATCCCCTTCTCTTCCAGCAATCCGTGTCTGCCGTCCGGATAGCTGCAAAGAATTTCTCATAGTTATACCCTTTAACCGTCCCGGCTTCCCCATGATCCGGATCTATTTTCTGCTCCACTGTCTCCAGTACGTGGCGATCCGCCTTTTTCGTATAGATCTTCTGGACCAGCTCCGGGAAGTTTTTCTGGTATTCTTCGATCTGTACCGTTTTCCCGTTTTTATCTACCCAGGAAATCTCTCCGTCTTTTGTGCAGAAGATCCGTTCCAGATTAGACTTCAGATAAATTTTAAACCGGAAATTCCCGATGTTTCTCCCGTCATCCGTCTTTTTCTCCACCTGCACCTTCTGCTTTACAGGCCGCTCCAGTACAAGCGCAGGCGAGAGCCCCGTATCTCCATCCTCGCTGATCTTATCCTGACCGCGGTATACCAACCGCCTTGCAATGATGTAAGTGTCTGAAACGTCTTGATTTTTTGAGACTGACACAGCAAGCGCTGCCCCCGAGAATTTCACAAGATATTCCGCATACCCGATCCGGTCTCCTGCCTGGTATCCCCAGACATTCGCGTTTCCGATCCTCTGGATCTCCTTTTCCGTCAGAGCATGACTTTTTTCCGGAAGTTTTACGATAAAGTTTAAGGTGAGGCTCGTCTTTCCATCGGTAAATTCCTTTCCGAACGAATCTTTTCCGGAAGTCCGAACCTGAATTCTGTATACACCATTCTTCTCCCTCACCACGCTTTGAATCTCCACATCTTTTTCCACGAGTTCTTTTTCTGTTGTGATTTCGATCTTATCTTCCGTTCTCGTCAGCGGAACACGGTATCCATGTGCCGGATCTCCCGACAGGTAATCAAGCACCTCTTCTCCCTCTTTATGATAAACCATGACCTGATGCATGATCTCTGTCAGCTTTCCATCTGTTCCCGGCATCAGAGCCGGTGTCAGCGTCGCATCGAGATAATATCTTCTGTTTCCAGCGGACCCAATCACATACTGTCTGTCGGTCTGGAACCGGAATTTTCCGCTATTTTTATATTCCTGATACACCCAGCGGAGATTTACCGGATCCTCGTACACCGCATAGACACTGTCCGGCGTCTTTTTCCCATTTTCCACTTTTGAGGTAAAAAATCTGCGATTTCCAATAGAAGATGCACCTGCATACAGCGTTACCTGATAACCAGCATCCTCTTTTCTGATCCCATCGATTCCGCAAAAGTTCCACTGGGGATGTTCCTGATACCAGGTGAAAATGCTTCTCATAAGATCCAGAACACAGGAATTCTTTTCGACAGGCACTGTAATTTCCTGCACCGCTGCACCATACACGGTCTTTTTTGCCGGCTCTCCCGGATCTGTTGTCATTCCCCAGAGATCTTTCTGGCCCTTTTTTACTCCCCGGCTATAGACCGGCACATCCTCCAGCGAGCGGATACCTCCGGCCGTAACCGGAACTTCATACCCGTTTCTTCCAAGGATCTCCTCTGTCTGAGCCTTCAAGAAGAGAAAGCTCTCCGACGTTTCGTCTGAAAGGTCACAGTCCTCCAGTTTCACCTGAAACCGCTCATCTTCCTCATTGACAGACAGATTTGAAAGGCTCATCGGTATCTTTTCCGGAATCTGTTCTGCCTTTAAGATCTGCGGTTCTATCCGGCTCACCGGTTCCTGTCCGGTAATATTTCCCGCCGCATCCCGCTCCGGCTGATAGAGAAGATCACTGGTATCGCTCTCCGCCCGTTTCCATACGGTTCTCCCGGCCCCATCTTTTACAATCACCTCTTCTGTTCCCGTCACGTGAGGTCCTGTCACCAGCTCCTCCCCTGTATCAACGCGGTAGAATTTCGTTCCTTCCGAAAAACCATAGGCAAAGATCTCATAACCTCCATCTCCATTTTCCCCTGCTGTCCCCGCTGATGTGACCGTAAATGGAAGTTCATCATATCCTTTTCCACTTCCATCATCTCCCTCCATTGCCGCTGTGAGTTCCGGCATCGTGACCACAGCCGTTCCATTTGCGTCCGTCACAGATCCTGGAGTTTCAAAGCCTGCTCCCCGGTTGGTGATCTCCTGATCCATTCCGTTTACCGAAAGCTCGTATCCCTCACTTCTGGAAAGTTCTTTTATATAATATTTTCCCAGAATCAGCGGTCTCCCGATCCACCAGTTTCCGTTCTTCTCCATGTTCTCCTGATACAGGTTTCCCGGCCCGTTCCAGGAGATATCCGTCCTTTTTCTGATCTTTCCGGCCGTATAATCGTACTCCACCCCCGGTGCTTCCGTATAACACAGAAAATCCGCATTTCCATCCTGATCTGTTGCTGCCGTTGCCACAAGATCATTTTTCTTATAGACAACGCCGGTATTGGTCAGAATTCCGTTTCCTGTCACCTCCGCATCAGGATGAACGATGTCTTCCGCCGCAAAAAGGCCATAAACGGCCCCTTCAAGTGTTCCGTCTCCTTCCGTATCCCCGTAGGACGAATAATCATCCGCTTCTCCCCTAAAGAGATCTCTGTCTTTTTTCGTGATATGGATCCGCCCCTCAGTTCGATGGTCATACACATGCCAGGCATCCCCGCAGTCCTCAGCGCCATTACAGTGCGAATACTTTTCGGAATCCCTGGGATCCAGATGCCGGATTCCATCCTCCTCTGCATCCGCCAGAATATCCTCAAAGTCCCCAACGCCTTCAAACTCTCCCCAGCCATCGGATTCTTCGCCATCATCAGCTTCATCCCGGCTTCTTCCCATAAACCAGTCGTAAAACCGATCAAAAATACTCTTCTTTTCTGCATTGGACGCCGTTGCCTTAACCGCAGCTTCTTTAGTATCTGCTTCCGCATTAGACGCCGTTCTCTTCATAATTGTTCCCGCGTGGCTTTTTACCACCGGTATTTTTCTCTCCGAAACAGTACTCCCACCTGTCACTCCATTTCCCGAATACCAGATATTTTCCGTGATCTCACGACTGCTTCCGGATCGTTTTTCCGCGTTTACTCCCGCCTGGGAAGAATCCGTCGTGATCATCTCCACAGGGATATCATCCAGGTGCAGGTCATGGAGGATATATCCGTTTCTTGCCTGGATCTCCTTCCATGTATAGGTAAACCTCAGTCCGATAAACCTCCGGTATGTCTCCTCACAGTCCGCCTTGCAGCCGGATTCCTCTAATGCGTCTTCGGATGCAGCCCGGAGCTTTCGCTCATTTCCAGCACTTTTCTGGCTTCTCCCATCCGGTTCTCCGCTTTCCAGTACCTCCTGCACCTCATCATAAACGCTCTCATCCGCGAGCCAGTGAAAATGGCAGCCGCCTTCCGCCTCTGCCTCACAGGCTTCCATCAGCTCCATCCACTGCTTTGCCGCAGCCCTGTTATTATCCCTGGTCTGTTCCGCGGCCTCCTCATAAGCATCGCTCTTTTTCCCGTCCTTATCCCCGGAATCCCCATCTTCCTGGTCCTCCGGCATATTTGCCCATGACGGCGCGGCATGTCCGTCACAGTATGTCTTTTCATATGCATACTTTCTGGTATCTTTGTAGGTTATCTCCCCCTTTTCGTTCGTGGTTCCTTCCGAAAACACCTGAAAGCCGCTCCATGGGCGAAAGCTCAGGTTCTTTTCCGCAAGTTTTCCCTCGCCGTCCGTCTTTGAGATCTTTCCTCCGTCCTCAAACCTTTCATACAGATAGAACTGGCTTCCCTTGAGCGGCATTCCGGTCTCACCGTCATGTTTTACAAGCCTGACATTGTAATCCGCTGAAAATGTCTCCTTATGGCGATAGATCTGAAATTCAAGCGTCGGCGTCTCCACACCATATTCCGGTATTTCCCCGTCACCCAGAGTGCCTGATCCGCCGCCTTCCCCATCCTGGCTAATCACCAGATAAAACACCATATCAGAGGGAATGATCCTCATATCCGCCTTATAGAGTCTCTGATGTTCCGGCGCGTTGATGCAGACCTTAAAGTCCATCCACTCCCTGAGATATTCCGGATTCCAGCTGCCTTCCGTATACCAGCCGGAATTGCCTTTCATAGTGATCTTATACCGCACCGTTGTCTTGTTGTATTTCTCTTCATCTGTCATATTGCTTCCGACAGCATTCTCATTTGCGGTCACCGAACCATTATTGCTGTCTCTTATACACATCTCCGAGCCAACGAGACACTCGCTAATCTCGTATGCCG
>OWJE01000572.1_pt1 | contig 12675 bp, 14 predicted proteins | sample 1732931 | NCBI WGS metagenome assembly OWJE01 (sample SAMN05065769, study PRJEB22554) | human gut metagenome | biome: ENVO:2100002; feature: ENVO:00000062; material: ENVO:00002003 | host: Homo sapiens | place: USA | reverse complement strand
TTAAGTCGTCGGCAGCGTCAGATGTGTATAAGAGACAGATCCTGGACCGTATCAAGTTTATGCTGGGCTGGATCCAGCAGGGCTGTTATTTGGTTGTGGATACATGCAGGGAGCATCTGGGCGAGTTAGACCGGTACAGCTGGCAGGAAGATAAAGATCTCCCCGAGGACCGTAACGACCATACGATTAATGCGTCACAGTACGGCTGGATCCCATACAGGGGGATTATAGGATTTGAGGAGGCAGAGAAATGAAATGGAAAGATATAGAAGGATTTGAAGGTATATATCAGGTTTCCGATTCTGGAATGATAAGAAGTCTTGACAGAATTGATTGTGCTGGTCGTAGACTGGTCGGAAAAATCAAGAAATCTGTAAAAGACAAGGACGGATATTTGCAGATTAGATTATCAAAAGATGGCATAACTCAAACCTGCAAAGTGCATCGTCTAGTAGCTGCCGCATTTATTCCAAACCCATTTGAGTTTTCGCAGATAAACCACCGCGATGAGAACAAAACAAATAATGCTGTTGATAATTTGGAATGGTGTAATTGCAAATATAATATTTGCTACGGAACAGCAAGAGATAGAGCAAAAAGAAATACTGACTATTATGGCCATGCGAAGAAACATAAGCGCCCAGTTACACAAATGGACGTAAACGGGAAAGTCGTGAAGTTATGGGGCGGGGCAGTAGACGCAAGCAAAACTTTAGGCATATGCGGTACGATGATATGCAAATGTTGCAGAGGCATTCAGGAAACGGCGGGTGGTTATATATGGCGATACACATAAAAGAGGTGGCACAGAAATTGAATGAGAATATCAAACGAGGGATCCGGAGCTGGCTTGATGTCCAGCCGGCCATGGGGCAGAGCATACAGATTCAGGAAACAATGGACTTTGAACTTAATGCCATCCGAAACCGGATCTGGTACCGCGGGGACAGTAACGAACTGGAACAGATGTACCAGAGCGTCAATGAGTATGCAGATAAATATAAGTTCTGGGCCAGTAAATGTACACCTGGCATGGAGATGCGGAAGATTCATACGGGCCTCCCTGGTCTGATCGTGCGGATCCTCTCCGGGATTGTGTTGGCCGATATGAATGATTTTGAGTTTGAGAGCCCGGCACAGGAACAACTCTGGAAGGAGATAGAGAAAGAAAATAAGTTCAGGAAGGCCCTGGAGCGATCTGTTAAGGAAGTATTGTATATTGGTGATGGCGCCTACAAGGTGACGATCGACACAAACTTAAGCCAGTACCCGATCCTGGAATGGTATCCGGGGGAGCGGATCGAGATCATACAGGAGCGCGGCCGGCTAAAAGAGGTCGTGTTTAAAACACCATATATAGACCATCGTCAGCAGTATGTCCTCTACGAGCATTATGGTTATGGATACATCCGGAATGAGCTCTATAAGGGAGAACGCGAGGTTGACATGAAGACCATCGAAGCCACGCGGAATATATCCGACTGGAAATTTGATGAGATGGTGATCCTGGCAGTGCCGCTCAAGGTGTATGAGAGCACGAAATACGAGGGTCGTGGCGGCTCTATTTTTGACGGCAAACTGGACAGCTTCGATGCATTTGATGAGGCCTGGTCGCAATGGATGGACGCGCTCCGGGCAGGAAGGGCCAGGACATACATTCCAGAGTCATATATTCCACGAAATCCGGAAACCGGGGAGCTGCTGAAGGCGAGTGCATTTGATAACCGGTTCATTGCCGGCGACGACAACATGGGTGAAGGCGGAAAGAACCAGATTCTAACGGAGCAGCCAGATATCCCGCACGAGAGTTACCTTGCCAGCTATGTGACAGCCTTAGACCTTTGCTTGCAGGGGATCATCAGTCCCAGCACCCTCGGTATTGACGTCAAGAAGCTGGACAATGCCGAGGCACAAAGGGAGAAAGAGAAGGCCACCCTGTATACTCGTAATGCCATTGTGGAGGCCTTGCAGGAGGAACTTCCGGAAGTGATATCGTTCTGCATCAATGCTTATCATATCCTGTTGGGGCAACCGATCGAAGAGGTGAAGGTCGAGATACCGTTTGGCGAGTATGCGAATCCGTCATTCGAGAGTCAGGTTGAGACGCTGGCTAAGGCCCGTCCTGGTGCCAGTATTATGAGCATCGAGGCCCAGGTGGAGGAGATGTGGGGAGATAGCAAGGACGAGGCGTGGAAGGCAGAGGAAGTAAAGCGCCTGAAGGCAGAGCAGGGAATCGCAGAAGTTGAGGAACCAGGCATGAATATGGCTGCCGGTGGCTTCATGGTCAACACGGAAGGAGGAAATCCAGATGAAGGTCAAAGTAATGAACCACCTGTACCAGATGAACCAGAAGGAATACCAGGGCTTACTCCAGACGGCAAGTGAGCAGGTCCCTTTCGGAATCTACGCGATTGAGAAACAGGGATATGCGGAGTTGCGCTGCGATAAGTGTACGAGTGCCACTCAGCTTAAGAACCTGACGCGTCAGTTCAAGGCTCAGGGATTCAAGGTGCATTCAAACGGGAGGTGACGCCATTGGCTGATTATGATATTGGTGCCGCCTTCGAGGCGATTGAGGACGAACTCATGGCGTCCATGATCCGTAATATGGACCGTCATCGCGCTTGGGAAGATGACGAGGGAATCCAGTGGAGCATGTGGCAGGCAGAACAGTTAAAAACGCTGGAGAAGTATAAGAAAGCCAATCAGAAGCGCTACGGGAAGCAGTTTAAGGATATCAACGGTCAGATTGGAGAAATCCTTTACAAGGCAAGGCAGACTGGGAATATGCAGCAAGAGATCCAGATCCTGAACGCCATTAAGAATGGATTTACCGGCGCAAATAAAGTCTCCCATGGTACCGCGGCAGAGTTCTTCCGTCTAAACAACCGGAAACTGGAAGCCCTGATCGAAGCCACCACGAACGATATGGAACGGGCAGAGACAGCAATTCTCAGGAAAGCTAATGATGAGTACCGGAAGGTAATATACAACGCTCAGGTCTATGCCAATACCGGCGCCGGAACTTACGAGAAGGCCGTGGACATGGCTACAAAGGATATGTTGTCCCGTGGTCTTACATGTGTAGAGTATGCAAACGGAGCCCGCCATACTCTGGCTGATTACGCTGACATGGCAATCAGGACGGCCAGCAAGCGGGCGTATTTGCAGGGAGAGGGAGAGAAGCGGCAGGAATGGGGAATTACCACTGTTATTATGGTAAAGCGTGGGAATCCTTGCCCGAAGTGTCTGCCGTTTGTTGGTAAAGTTCTGATTGATGATGTGTGGAGCGGCGGGAAGAAATCCGATGGGCCGTATCCGTTGATGAGCAAGGCCATAGCCGCTGGCTTATACCACCCACGATGTAAGGACAGCCATACAACCTATTTCCCAGGTATCTCCACGGCTGATGACTCATGGACAGAGAAGGAGTTGGAGGACATCGGCCAGGCCAATACGCAGGAGACCAAACAACAGTATGCGAAACGGCAGACCGAGAAGTTTGACAGGCTGTCTGACAACTCGTTGGATGATGAAAATCGGAAACAATATCAGCAGAAGGCGGAGGCGTGGAAAAAACAATGTCCGATATCAATCGGTGGAATTGATTGTGCCGTTACGAAAGAGGATTATGGTCTTCCAGATGGCTGTGGTGGTGTCAAGAGAACTGCAAAGGCTACAATATACGAGACTCCGGATGGAACAAAATTCGTTTTTCCAGAAAAAATAAATTCTGCAAAGCAAATGATGACTCCCGAAAAGGCAATTGAATTATGGCAAAATGTTCCGGAAACAATTCGACAACAGGGGCCAAAGACAATTGAATTTGTGGATTATTATAACCCGCAGGATAGTTATTGGAAGAAGAAGTACAAAAATTTCACGCATTCCTATGCAACCGGGGGGGATAAAATTACATTTTATCGGCATGATTATCCCCACAATGATGACTACGTTGTAAGAACATATTGCCATGAGTCCGGCCATTATATAGATAGGCAGATAGCGTCGACTGAAAAACATTTTTCTTCAGAAGTTTTGTGGACAGAGTCTATGAAAAAAGATATAATAGAGTCAGGAAAGAAATCTCCGACACCGTACGGAGAAAATGCACCAGCGGAAGACTTTGCGGAAAGTATAGCAGAATATGTTGCAGATACAGAAGCATTTAAGAAGAGTTTTCCTAACAGAGCATCTCTTTTAAATTTAATTTTGGGAATATAGGAGGTGAACCATGAAATATCAGAAAATCGAAGAGAAAACACCAAGCGGGGGCGATTATTCAGAAATCTACTATTTCGATGATGACAATAATCCAATTGATAAAAAACAGGCGTCAAAATGCGTTATCAGAGAATGTAAAAAAGATGGGGAACTTGTCAATGAAACGTGGGGACGATGTAAATAATATTGCCAGTTTATGGGAAGAGGAGTGATATGGAAGATGGATGATTTTCGTTTGATTTATAAAATCCTTCGCATCCTGCAAAAATCAATGGACTGTGAGGAAATTGATGCTGACATTTTGTCTCCGGAAAGGCTTGAATTGTCGGTACCGAAATGGAGTCGTATAATGGCGATGTTGTTGAAAGAAGGATACATCACAGGGGGAGAGACATGGAATGCTATGGACTGCGGATACCCCAGAGTGTCATTAACAAGACCAGAGATTACTTTAAAAGGTCTTGAGTATCTGGAAGAAAATACCCTGATGAAGAAAGCGGCAAGCCTTGCAAAAGGAATAAAGGATACAATACCGGGTTTATAACCACCAGTCAGTAAATGGCCGGTGGTATTTTATTGCGATATCGCAATAGAATTGATTTAACACGCAGGATTACCCTGGGTGTTATTTTTATGCCCAAACACGAGCAAGGCTTAAAAATCTGCGTGGCCGGCGATACCGATGACAATGAACAGCAATAAGGGTGACACCCTCAAAATGGAAAGGAGTAATTGAAGCATGATGAAAAAGATGAATTTACAATTTTTTGCAGAGCCGGCAGGGGGAGGAGATCCGGGCGCGGGATCAGTACCAGCAGGAGCGGGTCAGCAGACTCCACCAGCCGCTGGCAGTCCACAGGCATCACAGATTGACTATAGTAAGATCCAGCAGATGCTTGATGGAACATTGGCAGCCAAAGAAGATACGGCGCTGAAGGCCTATTTCAAACAGCAGGGCTTGTCTGAGGAAGAGATGAAGCAGGCGATTGCAGGATTCAAACAGCAGAAAGCAGCCCAACAGCCGGATGTGAATGCTCTTCAGACACAGATCACGCAGGCTCAGGCTATAGCCCAGAAGGCAATGCTTGAAAAAGAGGCTACTCTTACAGCGATCAGTCTGGGGCTTGATGCAAAGACAATTCCATATGTCCTTAAGATGGCGGATTTAAGCCAGGTCTCAGGGCAGGACGGAAAGATCAATGATGAGTCGCTGAAAAATGCGATCAATAAGGTGCTGGAAGACGTGCCGGCGCTTAAACCGCAGGCGGCAGGTTCTACCGGTTTTATCCAGGTAGGTGCCTCAGGATCCGGACAGCAAACAAGTAATGACGACGCCTTAAAGAAGGCATTCGGACTTTAAAGAAAGAGAGGAACTAACACATGGCAGTATACGATTATGCAACAACCTTTACGCAGCTTCTCCAGCAGAAGTATGCAAAAGAACTGTGCTCTGATGCACTGACACAGAGCAATCAGAGTGTGAAGTTTATTAACGCCCAGACCATTAAACTCCCGAGAATGACGGTATCCGGGTATAAGGATCATACCAGGACACCGGGATTCAACTCCGGTACCCTCAGTAATGACTGGGAGGCTAAAAAACTGGAGCACGACAGAGATGTGGAATTCTGGATTGATCCCATGGACATCGACGAAACGAATCTTACCTTATCAGTGGCAAATATCCAGAATACCTTTGAAACGGAGCAGGCGATCCCGGAAAAGGATTCTTACCGTTTTTCCAAGCTCCACGCAGAACTTACAGGATATTCCGGCCGGATCAGCAACGATGTGATAGCAGCCGCAAATTTCCTCGAGGCATTTGATGAGGAGATGGCACGCATGGACGAGGCAGGGGTTCCGGAAGAGGGGAGAATGCTGTACGTCACTCCGGCCATGAACAAGATCATTAAGGAGGCAGAGGGGCTTCAGCGGGTTATGACCGTGACGTCTCCTTCCACCATTAACCGGAATGTCCACAGTCTGGATAATGTTTCTATTAAGATGGTACCGGCCGCCAGAATGAAGACAAAGTATGACTTTACAGCCGGCTGTGTGGCGGCGACCGATGCGAAACAGATCAACTGGATCCTGATTCATACATCCTGTGTGGTTTGCCGCGACAGGTACAGCTATATCAAGCTGTTTACTCCGGGAACTGACAGCAGGACAGCGGACGGTTATCTGTATCAGAATCGTAACTTTGGCGACCTGTTCCTGCTGGAGAAAAAAGTAGAAGGCTGTGCAATGAATGTGGCAGCCGGGGCGTAAGGAGGAGCTAAGATGAGAGCAGTTAAAGGAAACAAGGAATATACAATTGACGAATCACAGCAGAAGTTTTATCAGGACGGCGGTTTTGATATCCTGGGAGACGATGGGAATGTTGTGGCTTATGGACGTGGGAAGACAGTTGCGTATGATGAGTATGTGAAGACTGCGAAGGAGATTGAACGCCTGCAGGAAGTAGCAGCTGAACGGTACGAAGAATTAGAAGCCTTGAAAGAAGAAATTGCAGGACTCAAGGCTGCGAAACAGGAGCAGAAGGCGCCGGGTAAGAAAGCTGGTGAATAGTATGGCATACGATCCATATGTCACATCAGAATATTACTTTAACGAATATCACGGTACGGTCCTGAAGGAATGCGCTGAGATCAACCAGATTCTCCGGCAGGCCAGCCGGCATATAGATTCCCTGACTTACAATCGGATTGTGGGCCGGGGAATTTCCAGTCTGACACCATTTCAGCAGGATCTGGTCCGGGAAGTGATCTGCCAGCAGGCAGATTTTGAATATGAGAATGCCGACGAAATCAGTACGATCCTATCCAGTTACAGCCTAAATGGGGCATCAGTACAATTTGGGCAGAGTTGGAACGTCTACACGGACAAAGGCGTGGCAATGAAACGCGATACATACGCCCTACTGTCCCAGACGGGCCTGTGCTGCCGGTTAGCGAGGTGAGGCTATGAAATATCCATGTCTGGTCCCTAAACAGCTTTGCAAGGTAGATATACACGTCCATCTGGAGTCTGAAGACGTGAATAACCACGGAGAGCCGGAGCAGATACTTGATCTGGATTTGAAATGCAACTTTCAGGACCGAGCTAAGACGATCCTGACGGCGGAAAAGAAACTGATCCAGATCACTGGCACGGCCATGTTTCCGGGTGATATTGCACCGGACTTTCCGATACTCAGCGGCGGTACGGTGACTGTGTTCGGCCAGGAGCGCCGGATCGAGCAGGGAATGAAGGCCAGGAACCCAGACGGTACGGTTAATTTCTGCCAGCTGGAGGTGATCTGATGCAGGTAAAGTCATCGGTGAAGATGAATTTTCCACGGATCAAACAGCTTACCCAAGCGGCAGTCACCGCGCTGGAAATGACGGCGGAAGCGCTGCATACAGAAGTGGTACAGGCGCAGGTTATGCCATTTGACAGCGGTCATCTGGAAGAAGATGCATCGTTTGTAGATTACAGCGAGTCGAAGCATGGGAGAGTGAGGCTGATCTCCAGTACTCCATATGCTCGGAGGCTTTATTATCATCCGGAATATGATTACCAGACAGATGAGAATCCGTTTGCCGGCGGTGAATGGTATACGCCATGGCTGAAAGGCGGAAAGCAGGAAGACTTTGCAAAGAAAGCCTTCAAGCAATTTTATAAGAGAGTAGGTGGTGTATGATGTTGACTCTGGATAATATCCGCGGTTACATTGCAAGCCTGGGAATTGCTGACGATAACAATGTCTATATCGGTAAGCTGAACGGCAAGAAGGAACATTCAATCGGCGTGTACCATAGAAAAGACAGCAGGCCGCCTGTGATGGCTCTGGGTGGCTACGAATACAGCAGCTATGATATCCGGCGCCTCTCCCTTCTGATCCACTGGGATAAGAGTGTGCAGGCATCGGAGCAGGCCGCCTATGAGTTATACGAGAAACTTAAAAATGTATCCAGCCTGTCCATAGGGGACACGCCCATTCACTGTATTATCCTTCAGGTCCCAGAGCCGGTTGACGTGGGGACCGATGATAAGGGCGTGTACGAATATGTGATATGGCTGGATTTTGTATATCAAAGAAAGTGAGGAATGAGATATGCCAGAAGCAAAAGTATTTCCGGTACACAATAACAAATTTAAGTTTGGAACGAAGGGGTTAGACAGCACCGACGCCGATATGATGGTACCGATGAATCTTACAAATTTCGCTCCAACGATTGATGGAACAATGGACGAATGGTACGCCATAGATGCAGGCGGCTGGGCAAAAAACGAAGTAGTTGCAAAGAAACTCAGCTTCTCTTTCCAAGGTAAGCGTACAGTCGGTGATCCGGGAAATGATTATATCGCCGGTCTTGCCTGGAAGATGGGCAATGATGTTAAGACTAAATTTGAGTGGGAAATGGTCAGCGGAGCAAAGCTGGCCTTTGACTGTACAGTCAACGTCACGACTCCGGGTGGTGGAGACACAGCGGCGCTTGATGCGCTTGAATTTGAGGTAACCTGTTATGGCAAGCCAACGTTTACACCGGCGCCGGCAGCATAAGGAGGAATAAGAGATGGCAAAAGTAATTGATATCACAGATAAGCTTACCTTTGACGGGAATCCGTCATTAATGATTAAAGGCAAAAAGCTGGAGGTCAACGCTGATGCTCCAACCATGCTTAAAGTAATGAATTTTATGACAGCGGGCGGTGTAGAGATCAATCAAATCAATGAAGCGTATGAGCTGATTTTCCCGGAAAAGTCCCGTAAGGAAATTGAAAAATTTAAATTAAACTTCGAGGATTGGACGACTGTGGTAGAAGCGGCTATGGACCTGGTAGTAGGCGAGGAAAACAGCCAGGGGGAGCAGTGACCCGTACTACGATTTGTTTGAAGACTGGAATTTGATTATCTCCAGTTTCCTGTCGCAGTACGGGCTGAGAATAAGGACAAAAGAATTTGAGTCAGTTAGTTGGGATGAGTTCAAGTCCCTTCTGGCCGGAATAGATCCGGAGACCGTGTTGGGGCGTATCGTGGCGATCCGATCAGAGACGGATAAAGATGTAATTAAGCATTTTACTACAGACCAGAAGCGGATTTACGATGAGTGGCATAAACGTCAGGCCGAGCAGATGAGCCCTCAGGCATACGGTCAGCAGATGGAATATCTGGAGCGGCAGATGGCTTTCCTGTGCGGAGGTGGTTGAGATTGAGAAGATAAAAACAGAAAGAGAAAAAGTGAGGTGCCCATATTGCGGGTACCCTGTTAATGCAATCAGAAATCAGGACGCTAGCTGCCAAGGCGTCTTTTTTAAATGCAAAAATAAGGATTGCAAACGGGAATTTGAATTAAGGATCTAAGACGCTGTGCCGATGTGCCTGTCTTACCAGATGAGTAAAGGCAGGTGATAGTATGGCAGCTGAGAGCGTCGGACAAATTGGTCTTGACCTTACAGTAAATGATCGAAGTTTTAAGAAGCAGATGGCCGGCATTCAGGGTATGGCAAAGAAAGCGGGCGCCGCCCTGGCTGCCGCATTTGCAGTTAAAAAGATTATAGATTTCGGGGCTTCTTGTATTGAACTGGGATCGGATCTTGCCGAGGTCCAGAACGTCGTTGACGTGACATTCCCGCGAATGTCAAAACAAGTAGATGAGTTCGCCCGAAAAGCGGCAGGTTCCTTCGGCCTGTCTGAAACGATGGCAAAGAAGTTCACGGGTACGTTCGGCGCTATGGCGAAGGCCTTCGGATTCAACGAGCAGGCAGCCTACGAGATGTCTACGGCCCTTACCGGTCTGGCTGGAGACGTTGCGTCGTTCTACAACATCAGCCAGGACGAAGCATACACCAAAATGAAGGCGGTGTTCACCGGAGAAACTGAGGTCTTGAAAGATCTCGGAATTGTCATGACCCAGAATGCACTCGATGCTTATGCCATGGCAAACGGATACGGTAAAGTTACGGCCAAAATGACCGAGGCTGAAAAGGTAGCATTGCGGTATCAGTTCGTGACAGATCAGCTGGCCCTGGCTTCCGGTGATTTTATCCGGACGTCTGACGGCTGGGCGAATCAGGTGCGTATCCTGCAGCTTCAGTTTGATAGCTTAAAGGCAACGATCGGCCAGGGGCTTATCAATGTACTGACTCCTGTCATTAAGGTTATTAACCTTATAATCAACAAGTTGATGAGCCTGGCCAATGCTTTTAAATCCCTGACAGATATGTTTGCTGGAAAGAAATCAGGCGGAGGAGGCGCTGCGGTTGCAGCCGCCGGTATGGAAGGCGTAGCAGAATCTGCGGATAATGCAGGAACAGCCATGGGCGGAGCTGGGAGCGCTGCGAAAAAGGCCGCGAAAGATATCAAGGGAGCCACAAGTGGCATTGACGAACTCAATGTCATTCAGGCGCCAGATAGTGGTGGATCTGGTGGTGCGGGCGGCGGATATGCGGCCGACGAGTTTGATATGGGGGAAGTTGATACTTCAGCCATTGATGAGATGGATAGTAAGTATCAGGGACTCATTGATAAGGCCAGAGAGCTTTCCAGTCTGTTTAAGGGTGGATTTAATATTGCCTTCGGAGATAAAGGCGTTTTAGACAGTATTCAGCAGTCCATCACTAATATTGGGCAGAGCCTAAAAGATATATTCCTGGATCCGGCTGTCGTTTCTGCGGCAGATGAGTTTCTAAATCGGTTTGTATTTAATCTGGGTAAAGTTGCTGGTTCCATGGCAAGTATTGGTGCGTCAATTGCTGATAATCTACTGGGCGGGATCAGCCTGTACTTAGAGCAGAACAAGGAACGTCTGATCGAATATATTGTAGCAATGTTTGATATCGGTTCCAGAATCTCTGAGATAAGTGGCCGATTTTCGACCGCAGTAGCTAAAATATTTGAGTCTTTCCGGAGTGACAGTGCAAAACAGATCACAGCTGACATCATCGGGATTTTTTCTGAAGGATTTATGGGTGTTACTGAACTGGCAGGCACGTTTCTGGCTGATTTACTAGACGTGCTTACTGGCCCGATTATAGATAACGCAGATTATATCAAATCAACACTGGAAAATACATTTAGCGCGATTGAACCGGTATTTGCAACGATCAAGGAGTCGGTTGAAGAAGCATTCTCTAAAATAGGAATTGCCTACAATGAGCATGTGGCGCCTATGCTGATGTCCTTCAAAGAGGGATTTACTGAAATCACAACCAAGCTTCTGGATTCTTACAACCAGTATATTCTTCCGGTTCTTGAAAATCTGTCGAATAAATTTGATACCGTATGGAAGAGTTCTATTCAGCCCATGTTGGATGGATTTATTGATTTGTTCGGTAAAGTAGCTGATCTTGTCAAATCAGTATGGGAAGAGACACTTCAGCCGTTTTTGAGTGGTATTGCAGATGAATTTGGACCTTTAGTTGCACCGGTTATTCAAGGAATCGGAGACGCTTTTCTTAATGCATTTGCAGGACTTGCTGATCTGATAACTCCAATATTAGAAAAACTAGGGGATTTTGCAGACTGGTGCGGAAATAATCAGGGAACGGTTATCGGTATTACGGGAGCTATCGGAGGTTTTGGCCTTGCGTTAAAAGGAATTGAGTTTGCTTCTTCGATTCAACAGGCAGGAGGACTGTCTCAGGCACTTTCGAATATGAAGGGATCCATAGATACAGTAAAAAATGCTTTTATGGCCTGCACAGTCGAAAAAATTAAAGATAAAGTGGAAACGCTGGCGCTTAATGCCATGTATGCGAAGGACTTTGTTGTGAGCCTTGCAACAGGCACTGCGGAGCTTGTAAAGCAGGCTACTCAATTTGCTTTAAACACAGCAGCAAAAGCAGCTGATGCGGTAGCGCAGGGAGTAATGACTGCGGCAACAGTAGCATGGAATGCTGTATGTACGGTTGCAACCACACTTACGACAGCATTAGGAGCAGCAATTGCATTCCTGACCAGTCCGATTGGTTTGGTGGTCCTGGCAATAACCGGTCTGGTTGCGGCCGGCGTTTTCTTATATAAACATTGGGACACTGTAAAAGAGTATGCAATCCAGATATGGGAGCTTATTAAAGATACAATTAGTGGTGCAATTGAATCGATAAAAACATTTGTAAGCGAGAAACTGGAAGCTATCAAGGAGACATGGGAGCGGATTTGGGGAGTAATTAAACAATTTGCTTCCTCGGTCTGGGACGGAATCAAGAACGTTGTAAGTACTGCAATCAATGCAGTAAAGGCTGTCTTAGAAACAATAATGGACGTTATCACAGCCTATTGGGAGTTTAAATGGAATGTCATTAAGACATTTATCACCGTATTATGGACAGCTATTAAAACGCTTGCAGAGACTGTATTCCCGGCTATCCGCGACAAGCTGTCTGAAATCTGGGATAGCGTAAAGTCTACGATTGAGGAAAAGTGGAATGCCATCAAAGAGTGGTTCGATGGAATCTGGCAGA
>OWJE01000555.1_pt1 | contig 12991 bp, 10 predicted proteins | sample 1732931 | NCBI WGS metagenome assembly OWJE01 (sample SAMN05065769, study PRJEB22554) | human gut metagenome | biome: ENVO:2100002; feature: ENVO:00000062; material: ENVO:00002003 | host: Homo sapiens | place: USA | reverse complement strand
CGAGATTAGCGAGTGTCTCGTGGGCTCGGAGATGTGTATAAGAGACAGGATAAACTCCGTACCAACGCCTTCCGTGCTGATACAGTTGATATTTTCTCCATGTGCCTGGATGATTTCTTTTACAATGGAAAGTCCAAGTCCGGTGCCCTTCTTGTCTTTTCCGCGGGAGAGGTCTGTCTTGTAGAAACGATCCCAGATCTTTTTGATGCTGTCTTTTGGAATGCCGATTCCGGTGTCTTTGACGGAAACAAAGACTTTCTCATTTTTTTCGGTCGTCTCGATCGTGATTGCGGAGTTTGCGTGGCTGAATTTGAGCGCATTGTCGATCAGGTTATAAAGTACCTGCTGGATCTTGCTGAAATCAGCGGAGACAAACAGGGTTTCGCCGCTTAAGATCAGGTTGAAACTGATATGCTTTTCCATGCAGGTTCCCTCAAAAGTCTGTACCGTCATGCGGATCGTATGATTGATATCAAAGCTTGTGATATCGAGCATGACACCGTGTGAACCGAATTTATTTAATTCCAGAAGGCTCTTCGTTAATTTGTTCAGGCGCTCCGTCTCAAACAGGATGATGTTTAAATATTTATCCTGCATTTCCACCGGGATCGTTCCGTCGAGCATTGCCTCCACATAGCCCTTGATTGAGGTCAGCGGGGAGCGGAAATCGTGTGAGACATTGGATACGAATTTTCGCTGATCCTCCTCAAGGGTGTTTAATTCATTTGCCATATAGTTGAGCGAGGCAGCAAGATAACCGATCTCATCATTGGAGTGTACATCGATCTTTGCCTCGAAATTTCCAGAGGCATATTCATTGGCACCCTGGGCAATTTTACGGATTGGGATGTAGACGATCCAGGTAAAAAGCGCTAAAACAACAAATGCTGCCAGAAATAAAAGGGCAAATGTCTGGTAGGAAAGATTTGTAAGCTGGTTGGACAGATTGACGATGGAACCGACCGGTTTATGTATGATAACATAACCGCGAACTTTATAGTTCACGGTGATCGGTGAAAAAACACTTAAAGTTTCCGTGTCAAAATGACCGTAAAAATTTCCTGTGCGGTAATACTTATTTCCAAAATCGGTTACGTCAAAATCAGGAATTACTTCCGGCTCTGCATTTTCCACTGGAGAAGTAGTAGAAGCTGTGTTTAAAAGGATCTGTCCCTGCTTATCGATGATCCAGATTTCGCTGGAAAGGTAAGTGCTTAGGGTGGAGAGCTGTGTTTTCATTTCCTCTAAGGTTGTGGAACGCTTAAAATAGTTTTCCGCATAGTTAGAAGAAATCAGCGCAGACTCCCGGTAGAGCGTCGAGGCATCCCGGCGCTCTAAGAAGTTAAACGTAATGTGGTAACCAAAGGTTGAAATAATAATAAAGCAGATCAGTCCATAGATCAGATAGCCGCCGAGTAGTTTGGGGTAGAGTGTCCGTTTCATATATTTTTAACCTCAAATTTATAACCAATGCCCCAGACGGTCGAGAGACTCCAGCTGTCATTGTCCTTTATTTTTTCACGGAGACGTTTTACATGGACATCCACGGTGCGGGTGTCACCAATGTATTCGTAACCCCAGATGTGATCGAGAAGCTGTTCTCTGGTAAATACCTGGTTCGGCGAGGATGCAAGGAAATATAAAAGTTCTAATTCCTTTGGCGGCATGTCGATCGGATTGTCCTTATAAATAACAGAGTAGTTGGATAAATTGACGATCAGATCCGGGTATTTTACGCATTTTAATTCAGAAGCAGGTTCTTCAATTTTGACCGGCTGGTAACGGCGCAAAACGGCTTTGACGCGTGCAACAAGTTCTTTGGAATCGAACGGCTTCATGATATAATCATCTGCTCCAAGTTCAAGACCGAGTACTTTATCAAAAATCTCACCCTTTGCGGAGAGCATGATGATCGGCACGTTTGCTTTTGCACGGACTTCGCGGCATACCTGATAGCCGTCGATGCCCGGAAGCATCAGATCAAGAAGGATCAGGTTCGGATTGTACTGTTCGAATGCTTTTAAGGCTTCTTCACCGTCATTTACAATTTTTGTATCAAAACACTCTTTCGTAAGATAAAGAGAGATCAGTTCTGCAATATTATTATCGTCATCGACGATCAGTATTTTTTGTTTTGCTGCCATAAAATTACCTCCTGTTAGTTGTTATTCTGTTTGTAAATCAGACGAAATGGTATTGCTTCGGCAGTGCTTTGTGCATGGGATCAGATAAAATCTGTCTTACTGAAATTACTTTTTGTCTGAAATCAGTCTTTAAATTCGGCAATCGTTACGCCGGCATCACCTTCGCCATATTCGCCGAGGTGGAATGATTTCACATATTTTAGCCGTTTTAAATGCGCCTGCACGGCATTGCGCAGTGCACCGGTTCCCTTGCCGTGGACGATGCGGACAGACGGAATATGTGCAAGGTAGGCATCATCTAAATATTTATCCAAAAGAGCGATCGCCTCGTCGGTGGTCTTGCCGATCAGGTTGATCTCTGTGGAGACGGATGCGGACTTGCTCATTTTGATTTTGCCGGCACCGGTACGGCCGTATTTTTTGCTGGTCGGAGAAGTTTCTTCCTCTAACAGGATCAGGTCGTTGATGTTGACAAGGGAGCGCAAAATTCCCATCTGTACATAAAGGTCACCCTTTGCGTTTGGCAGGGAATGCACGGTTCCGTTTAAGTTCATGCTGATGACTTTGACGCGGTCGCCAATGCGAAGTTTCTTTGGAATCTTATGGTTCGGCGCAGCATTCTTTTTCTGGTCAGACATTTTTTTCTGTGCGTTGTTCATCTTATCGCGCAGTTTTGTACGTTCTTTTTCCATTTCGCTGACGGGAGCGTGTGCGGTGCCGTATTTATTGAAATTGCGGATCGTTTCATCAGCAAGATCTTTGGCTTCTCTGATGATATTGTAAGCCTGCTCATTTGCTTCGCGCAGGATCTTGTCACGGCTTGCGTCTAAGCGTTCCTGTTTCTGTTCGAGCTGTTCTTTTAGTTTCTGGATTTCCTCTTTATACTGATTGATCTCAAGCTGTTCTTTTTCAATCGTGATACGGCTCTTTTCAAGGTCAGCTAAAAGATCCTCAAAATTCATGTCATTTTCACTGATCCGTCCCTTAGCGTCCTCGATGATATCTTCGCTGAGACCGAGTTTCGTGGAAATCGCAAATGCATTACTCTTTCCAGGAATACCGATTAAAAGACGGTAAGTCGGGCTTAAAGATTCCACGTCAAATTCACAGCAGGCATTTTCTACGCCGGAGGTCTGCAGGGCAAATACTTTCAATTCGCTGTAATGAGTGGTTGCCATGACACGCGCACCGTACAGTTTTAATTTCGATAAAATGGAGATCGCAAGTGCGGCACCCTCCGTCGGGTCAGTTCCGGCACAGAGTTCATCGAAAAGCACGAGGGAGCGGTCGTTGACCTGGCTTAAAATGCGGGTGATGTTTGTCATGTGGGAGGAGAATGTACTTAAAGACTGCTCAATACTCTGCTCATCTCCGATGTCGGCAAACACTTCCTCAAAAATTCCAAGCTCCGAACGCTCGGAAGCCGGGATGTGAAGTCCTGCCTGACCCATCAATGTCAGAAGGCCGACTGTTTTTAAGGAGACGGTTTTACCACCGGTGTTTGGACCGGTAATGATAAGCAGGGTAAAATCTTCTCCGAGGCGCACGTCGATCGGCACTACTTTTTTTGCGTCGAGCAGTGGATGACGGCCTTTTTTGATATTGATCCGTCCATCTGTGTTGAAGGTCGGGGCAACACCATTGTAAGTCTGTGCGAAGGCTGCTTTTGCAAAAATAAAATCAAGTTCCGTGAGTACGTTATAGTCGGTGTGAAGCTGCATGGAGTATCCTGCCGTTAAGTTGCTTAAGTTTGCGAGGATGACTTCGATCTCTTCTTTTTCTTTGATCAGTAACGCTTTGTATTCGTTGTTTAAGTTTACGACAGCGAGCGGTTCGATAAAGAGCGTGGAACCGGAGGAGGACTGGTCGTGCACCATACCAGGAACCTGCGATTTTGCCTCGGCTTTGACCGGCAGGCAGTAGCGGCCGTCGCGCATCGTGATGACAGCATCCTGTAAATAGCTGCGTGTGGTCGTGTTGTTGATCATCGAGTTCATCTGTGCGCGGATCTTATCGTTCATGCCACGCATGGATTTGCGGATGGAGCGGAGCGTACTGCTGGCATCGTCCGCGATCTCGTCCTCCGATAAAATGCAGCGGCGGATCTCATCGCATAACGGTGTGAGCGGCTCAATCTGATCGAAAAATCCGGTCAGTGAGTCGACCGGAAGTTCGTCTGTCCCGTCTGCTGCGGCAGGACGGTCCGGTCCGGTGTGTCCGATGCTGGTGCGGGAAAATGCTTTTGAACGTTTTGCTGCCTCTAAGAGAGAGCAGACGCGCAGCAGTTCCGTGATGCTTAAGGATGCACCGATCTCTAAACGTTTCAGGGAGTCTCGGATGTCGTGTACACCGGAAAAAGAGATGCGCCCGCCTTTAAAGAGACGGTTTAGGGCATCTTTGGTCTGTAACTGTAAAAGGTTGATTTCGTTTATGTCTGTGCCTGGTGTGAGGGTAAGACAGCGTTTTTTTGCGTCCTCGCTGGAAGCGTGCTCCGCGAGACGTGCGATGATTTTATTGTATTCTAATGTTTTTAAAACTTTTTCATTCATATGATTTGTAATTCCTTGTGGTTGAAAATTTAGTTTGCAGTGGCAGCATGCCGACGGATATGTGTGTTCGACTTTAGTCCGCAGTGCCAGCCCGAAAAATCAGAGATTGCGCTGGGTTGACGGGGAGTTGTGTTCAACTTTAGTCCGCAGTGCCAGCCCGAAAAATCAGAGATTTTCCGGGCTGACGGGCATTCGCCCTATCAAACATAAAAATAACAAAAAAGTGTCTGCGAGCAGCCATTTTTTGTTATTTCCATGTTTGGCACTGCTCATTGCTAATTCACATTATATCCCATTAATTAGGGGAATGAAAGCCGGAAATGCAAAAAATAGTGTTGCAAGCGTATGTGTTTCAAACTATAATAAACTAGGTGCGGTTTTCATTTTTGTTAAGGAAGGGAAAATCATGCAGGAGAAAGAGAAGGGTGGCTTTTCTTTTATTAATGAACAGATCAAGGAGAAGCCGTTGAATAAAAAACGTCTTGTAAAAAAAGCATTGTTTACGGTAGCGCTTGCCGTAATTTTTGGTGCGGTGGCTGCGCTGGTGTTTAGTTTACTGCAGCCTGAGTTTTCAAACTGGTTTTACCCAGAGGAGAAGCCGGTTGTTACGATTCCGCAAGATGATGTCACGGAAACGGAGGAGCCAAGTCAGGGCGATATACAGGAAGCGTCGGAACAGAAGGATACACAGGAGACAGAGAACGACGGGCAGCAGGGAGAAAACGGGGCAGCGGAGAACAACGGATCGCAGGAAAATGGAGAAGTGGGAAACTCACAGCAGGAACAGACGGGTGAAACGGAAACAGAGCAGACCGGAGAGAATGTTCCGGACAATGACCTGCGGGAACTTGAACTTGCTGATTTTCAGAAGCTGCAGAACAAGTTATATGCCGTTGGAAAAGAAGCCAATAAGTCTATTGTGACTGTAACCGGCGTAAAGAGTGACACCGACTGGTTTAATAATCCGTATGAGAGCAAAGGTCAGGCCTCCGGAATCATTGTAGCGGAGAACAGCAGAGAACTTCTGGTTTTGACAGAGCGCAAGGCGATTGCGGATGCCCAGGAGATCTACGTTACATTTATTAATGATGTTTCAGTGAAAGCTGAGATGAAAAAATACGATGGCAATACAGGGATTGCCGTGTTAAGCGTAAAGACTTCGGAGCTTACAGAAAGTACAAAGAATGCGATCACGGTTGCAGTTCTTGGCAATTCACTGACTGTTGCGCAGGGAACGATTGCGATTGCAATCGGAAGTCCGCTTGGAACAAATTATTCAATCCTGACTGGAAATATCACATCTACGACAAATAGTATTTCCACGATAGATCATAATTACAGTGTATTTACGACAGATATTGTCGGAAGTAGCAATGGAAGCGGTGCGCTTGTCAATGTGGATGGTGAGATCATCGGGATCGTGATGCAGGGATACAGTAGTGCAGGCGATGAGAATACGCTGACAGCGATTTCTATTTCTGAATTAAAGGCATTGATTGAGATGTTGTCAAACGGACAGGATATTCCGTACATCGGGCTTGAAGTGACAACGGTTACTGCGGCGATCGAACGTGAATATGAAATACCAAAAGGCGCCTATATCAAAGATGTCTGCATGGATTCACCGGCAATGGCGGCGGGACTTCAGAATGGGGATGTCATTACGGAGATTGACGGGGATGAGATTCTTACGGCAGAAAATTATGAGAAAAAACTGCTTTCGTTAAAGCCGGAAGATACGGTGGAAGTGAAGATTGAGCGGCAGGGACCGGAAGGTTATACGGAAATCACCTGCACGGTAGAAGTCAGTGTACTGCCATAGAGATGTGAACCAGATACAGACATGTATTTTAGAAGCAGAAATGCGGATGCGGCCATGCATGTCAGAAACAGAAATGTGGACACCGGTATGCGTTTTAGAAGCAGAAATGCGGATACAGGCATAATAATTTTAGAAAATAAAAGCAGGAATAAGGAGTAGTATGAAGTATATTGAGAGCCTCAGAGAGGGCGAGCGAATTAATGAAATCTATCTATGTAAAGTAAAACAGTCTGCGCTGACAAAGGCAGGAAAACCTTATGATACATTGATCTTACAGGACAAAACGGGCACACTGGATGCGAAGATCTGGGAGCCTGGTTCTGTTGGAATCGACGAGTTCGATTCACTGAATTACATAGCCGTAATGGGTGATATCACCAGCTTTCAGGGCAATTTACAGCTGAATGTAAAGCGTGTCCGCAAGGTGCAGGAAGGGGAGTATGATCCAAAAGATTACCTTCCGGTCAGCGATAAGGATATCGACCAGATGTATGAGGAGTTAAAAGGCCTGATTGCGAGCATCAAAGAAGTGCATTTAAAGAAGCTGTTAGAGAGCTTTTTTGTGGAAGATGCAGATTTTGAAAAACGCTTTAAATTCCACTCTGCTGCAAAGACTGTGCACCACGGATTTGTCGGTGGTCTGCTTGAGCACAGCTTAAGTGTGGCAAAGCACTGTGATTATTTTGCAGGCTGTTATCCGATGTTAAACCGCGATCTTTTGATCACGGCAGCTATTTTCCATGATATCGGAAAATTAGAGGAGCTTTCTACATTCCCGGAAAATGATTACACGGATGACGGTCAGCTTTTAGGACATATTATTATCGGAACCGAGATGGTCGGTGACAGGATCCGCACGATCCCGGATTTTCCAAAGGGACTGGCAAGCGAGTTAAAGCACTGTATTTTAGCACATCACGGCGAGTTAGAGTTTGGTTCACCGAAAAAACCGGCGCTGCCGGAGGCATTAGCACTCAGTTTTGCGGATAATATCGATGCAAAGATGGAGACGGTGCGCGAAATCTTTAACAACGTGCCGGAAAATAATCAGGAATGGCAGGGATACAACCGTCTGCTTGAGAGCAATATCAGACGCTCCGGGAAATTATAATTATGCAGAAAAATGATATCATAGAACTGAAAATCGAAGATATGGGCGTGGACGGCGAAGGAATCGGAAAATACGATGGCATGACCTTTTTCGTTAAAGATGCGGTGCTTGGAGATGAGATCGAAGCCCGCATCACAAAGATGAAGAAAAATTATGGTTATGCGAGAGTGGAGCAGATTTTATCGCCGTCTAAATTTCGTGTGACACCACAGTGTGAACTTCACAGGAGATGCGGCGGATGTCAGATACAGGCGTTGGATTATGAAAAGCAGCTGGAATTTAAGCAGAACAAAGTGCGCGGAAATCTGATTCGTATTGGCGGTTTTGCGCCGGAATTGATCGACCGAATCATGCTTCCTGTCGTGGGGATGAAAGAGCCATACCGCTACCGGAACAAGGCACAGTTTCCGATCGGTGCGGATAAAGATGGGAATCCGGTTGCCGGTTTTTATGCAGCGCGTACCCACAGTATTATCCCGGTCAATGACTGTAAACTGGGTGTGGAGGAAAATCAGATTATTTTAAATGAAGTCCTTTCTTATATGAAAGAATGTCATGTGGCATCTTACGATGAAAATACAGGTAAGGGGCTGGTTCGTCATGTCCTGATCCGCTATGGGTTTACCACAAAAGAGCTTATGGTCTGTGTGATTATCAACGGAAATAGTCTTCCTAAAGTGGAAAAACTGATCGACAGATTGACAGCCATCGAGGGAATGAAGAGCATTTCCATCAATCAGAATACGAAGAAAACAAATGTGATCCTCGGGGATGTGACGAAATGTATCTGGGGCGATCCATACATTACCGATATGATCCATCTACGCGATACGAAGGATTTTTCACTGACTGATACAGCGGTCGCATACCATATTTCACCGCAGTCATTTTATCAGGTCAATCCTGTCCAGACGGAAAAACTCTACAGCCTTGCGCTCGACTATGCGGGACTGACCGGAAAAGAGACCGTGTGGGATCTATATTGCGGCATCGGCACAATTTCACTTTTTCTTGCACAGAAAGCGGGAAAAGTTTATGGGGTGGAGATCGTCCCACAGGCAATCGAGGATGCGAAGAATAATGCGGCGCTCAACGGTATCAATAATGCTGAGTTTTTTGTAGGAAAAGCAGAGGAAGTGCTGCCGGCATTTTATGAAAAAAAGAAAGACACAGATGCAGATATGCTGCACCCGGATGTGATCGTGGTCGATCCGCCGCGAAAGGGGTGCGATGGTGTATGTCTTGAGACGATGCTTAAGATGCAGCCGGAGCGGATCGTGTATGTAAGCTGTGATTCGGCAACGTTAGCGAGGGATCTTAAGGTGCTTTGTGAGGGCGGATATGAGCTTTGCAAGGTAAGGGCGGTGGATCAGTTTGGGAATACAACACACGTCGAGTGCGTGATAATGATGCAGTATTGTGGAAAAGAGAAGAAAAAGTAGGGTTTGACCACAAGATGTTGTACTCCACGGGCAAAAATTAGACCGAAAATTGGCTAGTTTTTGCCCGATTTTTTTGCCCGTTTTTAAAGATGCATAGGGGTAAAAAAGAGGTTTTTGAGTGATTTGGAGAAAAACAAAAAGGAGGGAGTGGTAAGCAAAGTTAAAAATGAATATGGGCAGGGATGAACGCAAGGCGGTACTTATTTTAGAAATAGAATAGGTGCCGCCTTATTTTTTTGGAGGTGGAAATGTCAAAATTATTTTGTGTGAGTCCGGGACTTCGGGTGCTGGAAAGGCATCCCGTTAGTCATCGCAGGAGCCTATGCCTTTCTGACCATACAGGTGGAGGATACGACCATTATGGATTTTATCCGGTATGCCTGTGCTTATTTTTTCATGGATCAGCAGCAATATGAATGGAGGTACACACCGGATGAGTAAAAAGAACATGGAATCCACCAGAGAACTGATGGGAACCAGAGAAGTGACGGATTACAGTATCCGAACATACAGGAATGAGGAGCTGGTTTACTTTTTAATTCAGCCCAGCAACATTTCCGTGTTGTCAGAGGAGAGTCTGTCAGCCAGAATCTATGGACTGATGACGGTGCTTAAGGGCATCACGGAAATCGAAATGATGTGCTTAAATTCCAGAGAGAATTTTGAGGACAACAAAAGATATCTGAAGAAGCGGATGGAGGAAGAAACCAATCCTGTGGTAAGAAAGCTGCTGGAAAAGGATGCCAATTACTTAGACCGCATGCAGGTACAGATGGCAACAGCAAGGGAGTTTCTATTGATCATCAGGCTTCGTGAAAAGAAGGAAAATGAGATTTTTTCCTACTTAAACCGCATTGAAAAAATGCTGGCAGAGAGTCAACATGGAGCTTCCCAATGGAGAAAAGGGAAGTGTATTAATCCATAATAACCATTTAGAAATGTGGGGAATCGATGAAAAAACATTAAAGGAAGTGGCGTGGAACAATATGCATAGCATAAATGAGACGACGTCTTGTTTTGTGCACCCTAAATCACTTCATATCCATGATATCAGGCCAAGGGGAATGGCATAGACTCAGAAAAACTTTCTATGTAAAAATGAAAATGTAAGAAAAAGCGAGTTAACAAGAGAAAAACTAAGATTAATATGGGAGGTAAATAAGATGGATAACGAAATAACAAGAGCAGATAATAAATTTGCTGAATATGTGATGGAACTTGATTACAGTAGTATTGGTCCGAGCGTGTATGCAGGGAATATCAGTTCTAGTGTGCTATCGGACATCATGGCAATCAGCCGCAGGGCTTTTAGAAGGCAGGATGTCATAGTCTATGTCGGGATTGACATGGACGAGGAGTATGATGAGGGAATGGTGTTTACAAGCGATGCTATAATCTACTGGCTTGATAGCGGTGAAGAGGTGGTGAGGATTCCGTATTCTGAGATTGAAAGGGTTGACTTTGATGATACGGATATAATTATTGAGCATGGCGATACAGTGCTCTCCATCACCTTGGGCGAGGATGCGGAGGATGAGAGATATCCGCGATATATGTATAATTTTATTATGGATATATTAGATTATGAATAGAAAATGACACTTTATTAAGCTTTCGATATAGTCAGTACAGGAAAGGTGTACCGATTATGTCTGGATAACAGTTGGGTATAGCGAGTCCGATTGCCACATCAAAGGGGGTAATCGGACTTCATGCTATAAAAAATATTACTTCCAAAGGGATTTCATTATGTTACTCAGAAGCAGTTAATAACGTCACTGCCCGCCCTTGCGAAAGCGATGAATTCATCAAGCTGTGCATGGCAGATAATGCTTTGACCGCCAGAAAAAGCTTCGTGTGTGAGCACATTGACCCAGTCGCCCTCTGGAAGATATACCGCACGTTCGGTTTCGCCCTGTCTGTATATCGGGGCAAACAGAAGGTCGGCTCCGTACATGTACTGGTCTTCAAGGGTGTAACATATTTCATTGTCAGGAAAATCGAAAAACATAGGACGCATGATAGGGGCACCTGTCTGTGAATTGATGTCCATATATTGGCAGGTATAGTCTTTTAGTTTTTCACGATAACCTAATATTTTTTTTATTATATGATAATTCTTCTCTCCGAAGGACCATATTTCATTGTCACCGCCGCTTGGTTCAATGATGCCGGGGTGTCTTTCGGTGTAGGTCGACTGCCTTTTTCTTGCACCATGAAGACGCATCACAGGGCAGAATAATCCGAACTGGAACCAGCGTACAATTAATTCCCTGAAATAATCACTTCCTGTATCTCCGTTTAAGAAGCCGCCTATATCCGAGTTCCACCACGGAATGCCGCACATGCTCATGGACAGGCCGCTGGTTATACTCATTTTAAGATTTTCAAAGGTGGACGGAATATCGCCATTCCACACGATTGCACCGAACTTCTGGCTGCCCGGATAGGCTGCTCTGGTGAGAGATATGATTTCGTCCTCGCCGGAAGCCTTAAGACCATCGTAGAAGGTCTTGGCATAGTAATAAGGGTATAGCTGTGCTACCTGTGCACCATTGCCGAGATAGTATTTTAAGTGCCCCGGCTGCTGTGGGTGAACCTCAGGCTCTGCTTCATCGAGCCAGAAGGTTTTTATTCCATGCTTATAGTAGTTATTTTTTACCTTGTCCCATACAAATTCTCTTGTCTCGGGATTCATCATATCAACGAAAGTCTGCTGACCATAGAAATCGAAGGTTCCATATTGACCGTTTTCGGTTCTGACGAGCATGTTTCTCTCGCTCATTTCAAGGTAGTTTTCGCTCTTTGGATTGATGGTAGGCCAGATGGAGACTACAGGATGAATATCCATCTCTTCAAGCTCTTTTACCATCGCGGCAGGGTCTGGCCAATATTTAGGGTCGAATTTCCATTCACCCTGTTCAGTCCAGTGGAAGTAATCAATTACAATGGCATCAATAGGGATTCCCTGCTTTTTATATTCACGAGCTACAGCTAAAAGGTCATCCTGACTCTCATATCTTAACCTGCACTGCCAGAAGCCGGCAGCCCATCGCGGAAATTTAGGCGCATAGCCTGTGAGGTCACAGTAGAGCTTCATAATGTCAGCGGGAGTGTCACCGGTATAGACGAAGTAGTCTGCCTGGTAAGCACTGTCAGCCACAAACATAGTATGATTTCTTGTTGTCTCACATCTTCCCGGGGATGGATTATTCCAGAAGAAACCATAACCAAGTGAGGAGTAGAGCACAGGAACAGTGGATTTGGTGTTATAGTGAATTATCTGTGAGGTGCTGCCCTTTCTGTCAAATAAATCAACCTGCTCCTGACCTATTCCATAAAAATGCTCACCTTCATTGGCATCGAAAATCACGCTGATCTTGTAGTGGTCGCCCTCAATATGCTGGTTTCTGTTGCTGTAGTCACCTTCAAATCTTGTATGAAGAACAGGAGTATCTTTTTTAAAGTAGGTTATTATTCCGCCATACCATATCTGTCCGGCATCGATGGTTGCTTTCATAGCTCCATTTGTGATGGTTGCGAATCTGCCGTCACATTCAATGTGGCAGTCATCGGCAGTAGCAGGAGGCAGTACAGTCCAGTTTTCATCAAGAATTTTACTGTTTTTGGTGCTTCTGCAACGAAGACAGTTCATGCCATAGGGCTCGATTATTGTCAGTTCATCTTTTCTCTGGTAAATAATTTTTTTTCCTTCAACGCGAATGTTTCCCATTGTGCAGGCTCCTTCCATATCTATTATTTTGTGCAATTGTGAAATTGTTGCAACTAATTAAAAATGTATTTCAGCCAAAAACGATGTTGTATGTATTATATTGCAAAAAAATAAAATATACTTGCTCAAAATTGCTATAAAGCTGTCTCTTATACACATCTCCGAGCCCACGAGACACTCGCTAATCTCG
>OWJE01000552.1_pt1 | contig 13031 bp, 13 predicted proteins | sample 1732931 | NCBI WGS metagenome assembly OWJE01 (sample SAMN05065769, study PRJEB22554) | human gut metagenome | biome: ENVO:2100002; feature: ENVO:00000062; material: ENVO:00002003 | host: Homo sapiens | place: USA | reverse complement strand
ATCTACACCTATTAAGTCGTCGGCAGCGTCAGATGTGTATAAGAGACAGTTGCAAGATAGATCAGGTTTGAAATTTTGTTATAATCTGCAACCCGGAACAGCCTTTCCCAGTCCAGATTTCCATGAAGCGGCTTTAAATCATCCTGGCGCATAACAGATGCAGCCATATTTACCAGTATGCGGCCTTCATAAAAGTTTTGATTTTCCATTTAACTTCACCTGTTTTTTGATATTCTTCTGTTAAGTCCCCCATCGATCCTGCGTATCTTATCTAAAAGCTTTTCTGTGCGGCAACGCAGATCCTCAATACGCTTCTCCAGCATTTTTTCGCGCTCTGTCTTTCCTTTAAAACAGCTTTTTACATTCATTAATGGACCTTTAGCCAGATCTCGTAGATACCGGTCCCGAAGGCTGTTTCCCGCAGTCTGCAGGATGATCTGTTCTTCACAGTCTGCATGGCGCTGCAGCTGTTCTCCCCTCATATCTAAAAGAAGAGAAGCGGAGACTGTGTCGCCGCGCTCCACTGCCTCCGCCAGTTCTTCCGTCAGACTACAAACTTCTCTTAATATATTATATCTCCTTTGAAGATATATCAAAATTGTTTCCAAGTCTGCGCTCATATATTCTCCTTTAACCGAAAACACTTCGTTCTCTCACAATATGCTGATCGCCGGAAATCTTTCCTGCCTGGTTAAATGCATCTCTTAATTCAGAAAGTATGTGGCTGATCCTTGGAATCTCTTCTGCCCTGCGTTCCCTTCCTGCTTTAACACGGCTGATATCATAGATCAGGTACTCATAGATACGTTTCAGATCCTTGCTGATGGGATACTGCATATCCAGTATCTGTATTAAATACCGGACGATCCGTCCTGTTTTTTCGAGACATTCTTCAAAAGTCTCATATTTTTTATCCTCAAGTGCGATCTGTGCCATTTTCAGACGTTTCACTGCTTCATCATACAATAAAAGCAACAACTCCAGATTGCTCATAGAATAGATCGTACTTTCCTTGTACTGCTTAAACTTTTCATACATGCTTTCTTACCCCCATCAGCCACCTAACTGTGACAGGTAGCTGGACTGTGAATTCATCTGATTGATCAGCCTTTCCATCTGCGTAAACTGGCTGATATAACGGTCCTGCTCAGTTGACAGCTGGGACTGCAGGTTTGTGATGGTTTCCTGCATATCCTTTAATTCTTTATAAATACTGTTGTTAGTCAGGGTCAGGCTTAGTTTTTCAGATCCTGCCTCTTCAATAAGCACACCATAGGAATTTCCATTCTTGCTTGCATATCTGGTGGCATAAGTAGAAAGAGTACTGTCTATGGTGTTTACAATACCATGCGTGCCTGTGAACAGGTCTGATACCTTTTCCGGATCACTGTCCATGGCAGTTTTAAACTTTTCTTCATCAAATACGATCTTTCCACCTGCTGTGTAATCATCTGAGAAGGAAATTCCGATCTTTTCAAGATCGTCATAAGAAACACCGTTTATCATCATTGAAGAGAAAATGCCCTGGGTAGCATTGTCCAGATCTTTTAAAGCGCTGCTGTTGTACAGAATACCCTCTTTTGCCTTATCCTCCCAGTTTTTAATGGAGGTTTCATTCATTTCATTTTTCTGGTCATCTGTCAGAGGCTTATAATTACTGTCCGGCTTGGTTGTTGCCTGGGTGCGGACCTCATCGATCATGGCATTATAAGCTTCAATGAATTTCTTTACAGTCTCTGTCACCTTTTCTGTATCTGCTGATGCAGTAAAGCTGACGCCTCCTTCAGCAGTTGCCGAGCCTGTATTAAATGTATTAGTGGCTCTAATATCCAGACCGTCAATGGAGAAGGTATTGCTGCTGCTGGTAATGGTGGTCTGTACCCCATTATAGAGAATACTCATCTCACCATCTGTGCCATCTGTGCTAACCCCGCCGAAAATGAGATTTGCTGCATCAGCAGTATCATTTGGATCTGCACCAAGGGTGATCTTACGACCCTCACCTTTTTCATTGGAAGAAAGAACAAATTTATTTTCACTGCCCAGATAGATGGCAGTTACTCCCGCATCTTTATTATTATTGATCGCAGTAAGCAGTCCGTCTACTGTGGTATCTGCAGTGATATTATCTATTTTTGCACCATTGACTGTAAAGTTTTTTAATGCGTCGTTTAATTCCTCTTTTGTATTGTATTTTCCCAGTCCCAGTTTGACCCTGTTCTCCCACAGGCTGCTTCCTGTACTGATCTTATTTGACTGGGTAGATGTGATACCCAGAGCATTCTGGAGTTCCTTTGAGTCTGCGGATATCTGTAATGTCTGTTTGTTGTCTTTTGCAGTAAACGTCAGGCTGCCATTTTGACCCTCACCTACAGTAACCTTTCCTGAACCGAAGGCTTTATCCAGCTTATTCTGTAAGCTATCCTTAAAAGCTTTAAAATCTTTTATCTCTTCCTTATCGCCGATCAGTTCAATATTCTTTGTCTGTCCGCCATAAGAAACAGAGATTGATTTTCCCTTAAGATAGCCGGAAAGGGGCTGCTTTGTTATAGCTGCAGCCTCAAATGAAGATGTATGGTCGTTAAATTCCTTAAGTGAAATGCCGTTATCTATTTCATCCTGATTCATGTTGCCGGAATTAAAGCCAAGACTCTTTAAAGCAGATGATGTTCCCCTGATCACACAGCTTTTTCCTTTATCGGTAATACTTGGTGTCTGACTGATCTGGATCTGATCACCATTCAGTGTAAATTTAATGCCGCTCTTTCCATCTTTTCCGAGAAATCCCTGGGAATCAAGGGCTTCATTCAGCTGTTCTACTATCTTGTCAGAACTAGCCGTATAATCAATGGTAACTGTCTCTGTTTTTCCATTGTCCAGCTTTTTTTCATAACTGGTGGGGAACGTAAAGGTTGCTTCCTCTGTGAATTTCTTATCTGTAATACTGTAGGTTCCAAATGTCAGCTTCGTTCCGGAAAGATTGGAGGTCTTTATTTCTTTATTGCTAAAATCAGACGCACTGATGCCGCCTAAGGTAATAGCTGAATCTGTTTTCTTTTCGCCGGAGATCAATGTGGCAGATGTTGCTAATTTGTTTACTCCCAGAACTGATACTCTGGATGCAGTGTCCGCGTTTCCTGTCGCTGATATATATTTTGTATAGTCAGGATCCCCCTGTACACTGACCTGGTTTTTTGCAAAGAAATCACTGTTTTTTAAGCTCTTTGTTGCTGAATAGCTAAGGTAATTGTCCTGAAGATCTATGATCTTATTGCTGATAGAACGATATGCATCCCGCTTCCATTCCAGTTTTGTCATAGCCTGTTTCTTGGATGTGATCTTGGATGTTGTTCTTGCTGTCATCTGTTCGATCAGTGCATCCCTGTCAATACCGGAAGCTAAACCGCCATATCCTCTTAAAGCTGTATTTCCAAGACTGCTGCTTGTTCTTGATACACTTGACATATCTGCTGCTCCTTTCAGTCATGTGATGTCGCGGAGTACATAAAATGCGCCGCTTCTGTATACTTTATCCCTGTGATCCTATAGATTCTATATACATATTTCGGCGCAGCATGAAAATTTATAAGATATGGCGTGGATGTTCTTTTACTTCCATACAGGCTCTCATGGACTGACTTAAAACAGCCACACGGAATTTATTGCGGTAAAAGGTTAACAGCATCGGGACTGTCGTATTATCCGCTACAATATATTTGGGCGGCAGCCTGGTAAGCATCAGCGCCTTCACATCTGCCTGACAGCGGCTGCAGGTACAGGTATCATTGCTTTTCAGTGCGTCAAGGATCAGTTCCGGAGTAAGAATCTCCTCCATGATATTTACGACCCGGTAACTTGGACCATCTTCCTGCTTCTGCTCTTCCTGTTGTTCCGGTTCTTTCTGTACAGGTGTCCCTGCGTTTGTTTTGGGCTGCTCTGTCTGTTCTTCTGTCTGTTCTTCTGTCTGTTCTTCTGACTGTTCTTCCGACTGTTCTTCTGTCTGTTCTTCCGACTGTTCTTCCTGCTCCCCGGGCTGTTCTGCCTGCTCTTCTGTCTGTTCTTTTTCCAGCTCCTGGATCAGATTCTTCTGGATCTCTTCTGCCAGCTTTCCTTCTTCTCTTGGATCAACTACAGTCACATTAGCGGAAGGCACTCTTACCGGTTCTTCAGCAGCTGATCCTTCCTGCTGTGTTTCACCGGAAGCTGAAGAAGACGGCTGAGTTTCGCCAGAAGACGCAACTGGCGGCTGTGAACCTGTGATAAGGTTCAGCACATGTGAGGTTTTATTTGTTTTTTTTGCCATATTATTTCTCCCTGAAACCTATGATCTTTTCTACCTCATCTAAAAACTTTCCATAATCCTTTACAGCTGATGCTCTCGGACTGTACTCAAAAATACTTTCTCCATGGGCCGGTGCTTCTGCAATCGCCACTCCGGACCTTATTTTTGTGTCAAATACCCGGGTTTCCAGCTGCGCGGCCAGCTGCCCTGCCATTTCCAATACATCCCTGCAAAGACATGTTCTTGGATTAAAGCGGTTTAGCAGGATACCCATGATCTTAAGGCCGGGATTGATCTGTATGCGGACAGATTCTACTGTTTCCTTTAACTGTGACAGTCCAACCAGACTGAGGATATCCGATGCCATTGGTATAATGAGATAATCAGAAACTGCATATGCGTTAACTGTGAGAAGATTTAAGGCAGGGGGTGTATCGATCACAATATAGTCATAAAAATCCATTACCGGCTTTAAAACATTTTTTAAAATAGATTCTTTTTCTTCTCCCGGATTATACTCCAGACCACTGCTGCTTAATGTAATATCAGAAGGAAGGATATCGATCCCTTCTGTGCGGCTGATAGCCTTTTGTATGGATATATCTCCTTTTAATACATCCAGTATAGTAGATCCTCCTTCGGTATCCAGACCAAGGCAGAATCCAAGATTTCCCTGGGGATCCAGGTCTATACACAGAACCTTTTTACCTGCCATCGAAAATCCTGCAGCCAGCGCTGCTGATGTTGTGGTCTTTCCCACACCGCCTTTTTGATTTGAAACCGTAATGACCATTTATGTATCTCCTTTTATCCTCTTTTCTGCATACAATGACACAGGTGCCAGCCGTTTTTCTGGCACCATGATATCAGAAAAATACACTGTATTATTCGCCAAGGCGTTCCATGGATTCCTCTACCTGTTTTACCAGCTCCTGGATTTCCTGATATACAGCGGCTGACTCATTTGCCATACGGCCGATCTCATCTGCCACAACACCAAAGCCTACACCTGCTTTTCCGGCACGGCCTGCTTCAATGGCCGCATTCAGGGAAAGCATTTTTTCCATCGTGGCTGTCTGCTCCAGTCCCTTTGCCTTATACTTGATCTGTCCTACTGCATCCCGTACTTTCTTTTCCTCTTTTGCAAATGCTTCTACGCTGTCTGCATTGCTCTTCCGGTAATAAAGGGCATTAGCCCACAGATTCAGCATCTCAGCTAAAAGCTGCCCACCGGCACTTACTACTTCCTGGCTTGGGGCTGAATCATCCGGGTAATCTCCAAGGACGATACCGCCGATCACTGTACCTGCACGGAATCCTCCTACTGTAAGATCCTGGGTAAACTCTCGCAGCTCATTATGTTTTCCATTGGTATACCTGCTGTAAAAGCTGGTAAAGGAGTTTCCTCTCGTAATGTATTTTCCTTTCATATCCACTACTGCTGCTGTCATGCCTGTGACCGTTAAAAACAGATCCTGGATCCGCTGAAGTTCTTTTATATCCAGGATCTGACGGATATCCAGATTTTCTGTACTTTCATCTTTTGTAACGGTATCCATATAGGAAGTTTTCCCTGATACAGCTGATCCTGTTGCCACTTTAGAAGCTGTAACTTCATTTTTGGCTCCATTCTGGATCCACTGGGCCAGCTTGCGGTCTGTTTCCCGGATATGCTTAACCAGCACGCTTACCATATAGTTGATCTCGCCCAGGGAATTGATCGTCGGACCTTCCTGCTCCAGTTTTATAATGGCATCCCCCAGTTTCTGTTTATACCATTCATGAAATTTATGATGTTCTGTATATTCCGGATATTTTGACTGCTTCTGGAGATCCTCCTCATCTGAAAAGTGTTTCGTTACATATTCAACAAGAAATTCTCCCAGACTTGAGAGATTTTCTCTTCCCTTTCCTTTTGAGCATGCATCCAGAAGGGTATTGACTTCGTCAAAAATCTTCCTGTGCTCACTGTCGATCAGTTCATTTCCTGTTACAAGATCCTGTGTTAATACATATTTTTCCATCCTTAGAGTCCTCCTTACTGCTGACTGTACTGTTTTTTAAAACGGGCAAGCAGTTCATCCATTACTGTGATCAGATGCCCGATCTCCGGCTTGGAAAGCTGTTCGTCTGCACCTAATTCTTTCCCCTTCTGCCTCATCTGCTCATTGATCAGGGAAGAGAAGATGATAACCGGGATCTTCTTTAAATGTTCGTCATCCTTGATCAGCTTTGTAAGCCTGTGGCCATCCATTTCCGGCATTTCGATATCTGTAATGACCAGATTGACCTTATCATACAGATCAGAATCATTATGTATTTGTGAAAGGTAATCCCATGCCTCCTGGCCATTGGAAAAATTCTTTACATTGGTAAATCCGGCCCTTTCCAGGGAATCATCGATCATTTTACTTAAAAGAATGGAATCTTCCGCGATCACAATAGGACTGTTGCAGATAGGGCGGTCTCCCATCTTATCTACATCTGTCACCTGTATAGTTGTTTCCGGTGCGATCTCTGCCACGATCTTTTCAAAATCCAGGATGATCACCAGCTCTTTTCCGCACTGGGCAATACCGGTAGCAACACTGTCATCTCCATTTGCAATGGTCTTATCTGGCTTCTGTATATCTTTCCATGAAATCCTGCTGATACCTTCGATACTGTCTACCCGGAAAGCGACCGTCATTTTATTAAAATTTGTTACGATAAACAGATCTCTTGGCCCATTTTCCCGGTCATCTCCTGTAAGATATTTTGCCAGGTTGATCACTGTGATCAGCTCATCCCTTGGTTTAAAGATGCCTTCTACTGCCGGGTTTGCGTGAGGCATCGGTTTTACCTTTTCACTCATGATGATCTCCTGGACTTTTGCCACATTAATGCCATAAAATTCACCCAGAACTGTGAATTTCATTACTTCAATCTCGTTTGTTCCTGATTCTAAAAGAATCCCTTCTTTTTCATTTTTGACCATGATCTTCTCTCCTTTTTTCTGTAAACAGGCATGTCACAGATGGTGACACCACCATAAATGAAAGCCCTGGCTATAGATGGCGTTCCGGTCGTCCCACTGTACGCACGATCACATCGCCTGTTGCAAGATCTAAAAGCATGGTACGGGCATAATTTCCTCCTGTATCCTCTGCTGCGATACAGATTCCTTCCTGGGCCATGACTTTTTTTACACTTTCTGCATTTCTCTGCCCGATATTTCCAAAGCTGCTGTTTCCGCTGATCTCAAACATCTTGGCTCCCCCTGCGATCTTAACTACCATCCGGCTTTTTACCATACCGAATATTTTCAGCTTTCTGAGGGTTTCCCTGATGCCGCTGTCTGCAAATTTAAATGGATTGGAATCCTTTCCTTCAAACTGTGCCGGAAGCATGATGTGCAGAAGTGCTCCCAGACGGGTAACCGGATCATAAAAGGTTATCCCGATACAGGAACCCAAAGCATAGGTTATGATCCTTCCTTCCCCTCGTGAAAACTTCATATCACCGATTCCTACTTTTAATTCTGTGCCTCCGATCATTATGAAACTCCCAACCTCTCTAAAATATCGTTTAGAGAACGAATGTCCGGCAGCATGAGCAGCCAGTCAGAAAGTGCTTTTCCGCCGATCACAAAATCTGCATTGCAATACATCAGTTTATCTGTTTCATATCCATACTCAGCAATAGGTACCATTAAGATCCCACCCAGCATGTTGATGGTAGCACTTGGAACAGACAGTTCCACCTCTACATTTACAAGTTGTGAAAAAGCATTTATATAAGAACAGATAATGATGTTTCCTACTTCTACCAGTGCTGATCTGGCCATTTCGTCCATATCCAGAAAGGACTTATAACGGCTTCCAAGCAGTTTTTCCAATACCTCATTTGCAAAATCCAGGTCGAAAAGGAACAGCATCAACCCCTCAATATCACCTGACATTTTTACAAGGGCTGCCGCAACAAGCTCCTCCGCATCACCGATCCGGTTCATGGCATCATTGTATCCAAGGATATTCACAGATGGGATCGAGATCCGGACTTCTTTCTGCAGAAGCTTGGAAAGAGCAGTTGCTGCATGACTGGTACCGATACTGCCGATCTCCCGCATTACATCCAGAGCCTGCAGGTCCATATCTTCATATCGCTTTATTTCCATTTTTTACCTTATCCTCTCAGTGAATTGATCGTTCCTTCTATATCATCTGATGTAGTGATCATTTTTACAGCATAAGAAAAGGCTCTCTGACATTCGATCACATGGACCATTTCTTTTGCCATATCGGTGCCTGAATTCTCCAGTGCCCCTTTTTGCAGGACCGCATCTGATTTTAAAGAAGCTTCCATTCCATCCTGTGCTTTATATTCATTATCTCCTACGCTTAAGAGACGGCTGGGGTTTGAAAATGTGTATACACTTACCTTAGGAAGGTTAGTATCATCCTCTGTGCTGTCTGTATCATCTGTATCGTAGTCATCGTCTTCTGACTCTGATTCCTCCTGCAGCTTTTCTACATCTGTTACTTCCAGCTTGAGAGGCTGCCGGTTCTGGTCCAGCACCAGCTTTCCATCTTCTGTTGTAAGATAAAATCCATCTTCACGTTCTCCCCTGTGAAAATGACCGTTTCTTGTATAGGTGATCTCACCTGATGCAGGATCCTGTATCATAAAAAATGCATTAGGCTCCATAATTGCATAATCATATTCTTTTCCGGTCTGAGTAGCACCGGCTGTACTAAAATCCGTCCAGGTACGCTCCACTCTGGCTCCTGAACCTGTCTGCAGCTCTGTCTGGGCATTTTCAGAATCATTAAGATTATAGTGGATCAGTTCAGAAAAAGCCGCTGTTTTAGGTTTAAAGCCTGTATTGTTGATATTGGCCAGGTTATTGGATACAACTGACAGTTTTTTTGTAAACTGTCCGGCTCCTGCTGCTCCTGTATAAAATGACATATTCATTTCTTTATCCTCCTTACAGCTTACCGACATCTGACACAGACTTACTCATGATCTGATCATACATTTTCAGTGACTGGGCTGCGCTTTGAAGCGCTCTCTGGGATGACATCATAGCTGTCATCTGCTCCACCATGTCTACATTGGATTTTTCCAGCATTTTCCATTGAACAGTTGTATCTGCAGGCGTTGTTTCTGCCTGTGCAGTAGAGAAAAGTCCATTATCCTCTGCATGAAGCTGCCCCTGATCTGGAAAATCCACTACTTTCAAAGTTCCATAATCCTCTATGGTAACTTCCTGGCTGCCGCTTTCTTCACCATCAGACTGTTTTGTAATAGCAGCAGTAATGTGTCCTTTGGAATCAACTGTAAAGTTCTCATTTTTGATCTGGACAGGCTGTCCTTCTTTGTTTAAGACTCTTCCTGCCTGGTTTAAAACCAGATATCCATCTTTATCTACTGAAAATGAACCATTCCTTGTATACCGGATGCCCTGTGATGTCTGGATGCAGAAAAAGCCATTTCCATTTAAGGCAAAGTCATAGATCCCATCTGTCTGTTCCAGACCGCCCTGGTCATAATTGGTATAAACCTGCTTTGCTGTCTTTATTTTTGAAACAGTTGCCAGCTGGGTTGGATTTTCTTTGCTATACTGTCCTGTACGATAAAGCATTTCTTCTTTGAAAGTACTGCTTACCATTGTTTCGTTTTTATATCCAGGAGTCTGGATATTCACCATATTATTGCTGATGGTATTTAAGTTCCTGCTCTGGGTCAGCATGCCTGACGCCAGATTATAAAATCCCTGATACATCTGACTTTATCCCCTTTCCATTTTTTGTTTCTATAAAATGGCGCAGCTTACGCAAGGCGATCGTGTGGATCTGGGATGCTCTGGGCTGGCTGACACCTATGACCCGGCCCACCTGTTCCATTTTCAACCCTTCCATATAATGCAGTGCCAGTGTTTTTTGCTCTTTTTCATTTAGCTGGGCTATGCCTTCTGCCAGCACCCGCATATCCTCTTCCCACAAGCATGCCTCCTCAGGCTGTACCTGGGTATCGTTGTTTGTGATCTGGAGTCCATTGGATGTATTCTGGTTTTCCAGTAAAAAATCAAGAGACTGGATATTTCTCCTGTTTTTCATGGAAATGATCCTCTGGCAGCGTTTTTTTTCTATTCCAAGATGCTTTGCCAGTTCATCAACTGTTGGTGTTCTTCCTAATTCACGCTTCATGTCCTCGCATGCAGATTCTATAATCCCCAACTGCTTATAAAATCCCCGGGGCATCCACTCCTGTTTTCTTACATAATCCAGCATTGCTCCTCTTACCCGCGTTGTAATGTAAGTGGAAAACTTAATGTTTTTATCCGGATCATACATATCGATCCCTTTTATGATCGCCACCACACCTTCATTCACTGCATCTTCCATCTGCATGGTGGTAGAATAAAGATCATATAGTTTCGTTGCCGTGGTTCTGGCTATGTACAGATACTGCATTGTGATCTCTTTCTTTATTTCCGGATCTTTCGTTTTTTTATAAAGCGCAAATAACTCCTTCTCTGCCTTTTCCTGCTTATCTTCCATAACTTTACTCACTCCTGTTATCTGCTGTTTATATCATTTGACCGTACACTTATGATCCTTTTTTCATTGTACTTATATTTCCAATTGACTGGATCTGCACATTATTTGCGATCTCATTAAATGAAAGCACCCTGATATTAGGATAAAAGGGTTCTACCAGATGGTAAAAATGGATCCTCATAACCTGTGAAGTCAGGATCACCGGATTCTGTGATAAACCACTGAACTTTTTTATCTGCTCTGCCAGCTGCCGGATCACATGCTGGAGCATTTCCGGGTTTAATGCCAGATATAAGCCATTTTCCCCTTTTGACAAGGATGCGACCATTTCCCGTTCCAGCTGGGCATCCAGTGTGATGACTTTCATGCATCCATCTGTACAGTACATGCGGGTAATGGTACGTTTAAGAGCTGTCCTGATCTTTTCTACTGTCTGGTCCAGCTCTCTTGGAGGAAGACCTGTTTCTGAGGCTGTCTGCATCAGATTCTCTACAATGGTCTCCAGGTCACGGACCGGAATTCCTTCTTTTAGAAGGTTTGTAAGAACTCTCTGGAAATAACTGTAGCTGATCATCTGTGGTATTGCCTCTTCCACCAGCTCAGGAGCTGTTTTTTTCAGATTTTCCGTAAGCCTTACCACTTCCCGTCTTGTAAGCAGTTCGTATGAATGCTGCCGGATGACTTCTGAAAGATGCATGAGCAATACAGACAGAGGATCAATGACCGTATAACCATATAATTCAGCCCGATCTCTGTTTTCAGGCTTGATCCACCTGCTGGGTATACCGTATGCCGGTTCAATGGCCTCAATACCTTCAATTTCTTCTTCCACCTCCTCTGGTTCCAGAGCAAGGAAATAATCAATCAGGATCTCTCCTCCTGCAATTTCTTCTCCTTTTATCCGAATACTATACTGACTTGGTCCCAGGGAAGAACTGTCCCGGAGCCGGATGGATGGGATCACAAATCCCATATCCTGGGCATATTGGCGGCGGAATATAACGATCCTGCTGATCAGCCTTCCGCCTACTGACTCATCTGCCAGAGGGATCAGACTATAACCAAACTCGATCTCCACTGGCTCCAGTGTAAGAAGGCTGTATACATTATTTACATCTTTAAAATATTCTTCCTCACTTACTTCCTCTTTTGCAGCAGCTGCCTGAGCCTGTGGGGAATCCTGAAGCTGGGTAGAAGGAGCCATTGCCATTTGTGACAATGCCTGTGGCTCTTTTTTTATCTTTCCGGAAAGATAAAATCCGCTTCCCATAAGACATGCAGCCACAACCAGAGTCCTTACTGCCGGCATTCCAGGTATCACAGCCATGACCGCCACTGCTGCACCACTAACGATCATAGCATGAGGCTGGGCCAGAAACTGCTTTGATACATCTTCATTTAAGCTGCCTTCTGAAACAGCTCTTGTAACGATCATTCCTGTTGCAGTAGAAATAAGAAGAGCCGGTATCTGGGATACCAGACCATCACCTACTGTCGCAATGGAATAGGTACTCAGCACGGCTGAGATGCTGCTGCCGGACTGTACAATACCGATGATGCTGCCGCCGATCAGATTGATGGCAGTTGTGATAAGTGACATAACTGCATCACCCTTTACGATCTTAGTCGCACCATCCATTGCGCCATAAAAATCTGCTTCTCTCTGAACCTTGGCACGCCGTTCCTTTGCCTGTGTTTCATTGATCAGGCCAGAACTAAGGTCTGCATCAATAGCCATCTGTTTTCCCGGCATGGCATCCAGATTAAATCTGGCTGCCACCTCTGCCACTCGTTCTGCACCTTTTGTGATAACAATAAACTGCATCAACACGATGATCAGGAAGATGATCAGACCTACTACTACGTTTCCTCTTAAAACGAAATCACCAAAGGCAGCAATGACACGGCCTGATGAACCTCCCTGAGAAAGGATATTTCTCGTGGTTGAAACATTGATACCCAGACGGAACAGCGTGGTAATAAGCAAAAGAGAGGGGAATATGGAGAATTCCAATGGCTCCCGAATGGTCATGGTTATTACCAGGATCATCATGGAAAGGGACATATTCAATATGATCGCCACATCCACCAGTCCCGCCGGAAGGGGAATGATCAAAAGCAATATGATCGTGATCACAAACATAACCACTGAGTCTGTCTCTTATACACATCTCCGAGCCCACGAGACACTCGCTAATCTCGTA
>OWJE01000545.1_pt1 | contig 13194 bp, 7 predicted proteins | sample 1732931 | NCBI WGS metagenome assembly OWJE01 (sample SAMN05065769, study PRJEB22554) | human gut metagenome | biome: ENVO:2100002; feature: ENVO:00000062; material: ENVO:00002003 | host: Homo sapiens | place: USA | reverse complement strand
AGAGACAGCTATAATCATGTTTCTATTTTATCCCAGTCTTCTCACAAATTCCTCATACCCAAAGGTTTTCACCACACTGCACTCCCCGTTCTCATCCATCCGCGCGATGGACGGCAGGCACATGCCGTTGAAGGTGTTGTTTTTTACCATGGAGTAGATCGCCATGTCCTCGAAATAGAGTCTGTCACCAATCCGGATCTCGTGGTCGAAGGAATAATCACCGATCACGTCGCCCGCGAGGCAGGTCATGGAGGAGAGGCGGTAGGTATATTGCTTTTCGTCCGCTTCTCCGGAGTCTTTTAACGGCGGGCGGTAGGGCATCTCCAGCACATCCGGCATGTGGCAGGCAGCGGAAGCGTCCAAGATCAGCGTCCTGATCCCGTTATCCACAATGTCCATGACTTCCGTCACGAGATATCCCGCGTTTAACGCCACGGCTTCCCCAGGTTCCACATAGACAGTGACATCATATGTCTCCTGCATATGGCGGATGCAGCGCTCTAAACGGTCGATGTCGTAATCGTTTCTCGTGATATGGTGTCCGCCGCCCATGTTGAGCCATTTGATATTCGGAAGCTTCAGATACTTTCCAAATTTATCTTCCACAGCTTTCAGAGTCGTCTCCAAATCATCTGAGTCCTGCTCGCAGAGGGTATGGAAATGGATCCCGTCAAGCTTTTCCACGAGATCTTCCCGGAAATTTGCCAGGGTCACGCCGAGTCTGGATCCCGACGCACAGGGATCGTAGATCGCGTGGTCGCCCTGGGTGGAGCACTCCGGGTTTACGCGGATGCCGATGCTGACGCCTTTTTCCTTACAGAAGTCCGCGTATTTTTCAAGCTGGGAAAAGGAATTAAATACCAGATGTTCGCAGATATCGGTGAGTTCCCCGATCTCCGATTCCTTGAAGGCCGGAGCGAATACGTGATTTTCTTTTCCCATTTTTTCATATCCAAGCTTTGCCTCGAAAAGACCGCTGGCTGTGGTTCCGTCCAGATACTGCCCGATCAGCGGGTACTCAAAGAAGTTCGAGAATGCCTTCTGGGCAAGGAGGATCTTGCAGCCGGTGTCGTCTTTGACTTTCTTTAAGATTTCCAGATTTTCTCTAAGTTTTTTTTCATCGATCACATAACATGGAGTGGGTAATTCATTAATCTTCATTTTATTCTCCAATTACTGACTCGTTTCCGATACACATTTCAGTCCTACCAGAAAACGAAGTTCATTTTTACTGCCGCATCACAATACAACAACACCTCTGACAACTCGTTCCTGCCAGAGGTGTTTTCTGTACTTGAAACTGTTCCACATTTCGCATTTTTCCCACGGACAGCACGAATCTGCCGAACAGTCATCATTTTCAAATTTTTATTCCACGATCTGAGGATTCTCATCCACAACCCACGGAAGTCCCCACTTGTTCAGCGCTTCCATATACGGATCCGGATCGAACTCTTCGACGTTGAATACGCCTGCGCCCTTCCATGTTCCGTCAACGACCATCATGGAACCGATCATTGCCGGTACGCCTGTCGTGTAGGAGATGGCCTGGGAGCCAACCTCTTTGTAGCACTCCTGGTGGTCGCATACATTATAAATATAGATCGTCTTCTCTTTTCCGTCCTTCACACCGGTAAAGATACAGCCGATGTTTGTCTTTCCGACGGTTCTCGGACCTAAGGATGCCGGATCCGGAAGAAGAGCCTTTAAGAACTGGATCGGAACGATCTCCTGTCCGTTAAAGTTTACCGGGGAAGTGGAAAGCATTCCAACGTTCTCTAAGCATTTCATGTGAGTCAGGTAGCTCTGTCCGAAGGTCATGAAGAAGCGGATGCGCTTTACACCCGGAATGTTCTTTGCGAGAGACTCAATCTCCTCATGATGTAAAAGGTACATGTCCTTCTCGCCGACCTGCGGGAAGTTGTACTCGCGCTTGATCTCCATCGGCTTTGTCTCTACCCAGTGGCCGTTCTCCCAGTAGGAGCCGTTTGCGGATACCTCACGGAGGTTGATCTCCGGGTTGAAGTTTGTAGCGAACGGGTAGCCATGGTCGCCGCCGTTGCAGTCTAAGATGTCGATGGTGTGGATCTCATCGAAATAGTGCTTTAACGCATACGCGGAGAAGACGCTTGTAACGCCCGGGTCAAAACCTGTTCCTAAGAGTGCCATAAGTCCAGCCTCTTTGAATTTCTCCTGATATGCCCACTGCCAGGAATAATCGAAGTATGCGGTGAAGCCCTCTTCCTTGCAGCGTTTCTCATAGATCGCGCGCCATGTCGGATCGTCGGTGTCCTCCGGCTCGTAGTTTGCGGTATCGATATAGTTCACGCCGGCCTTTAAGCATGCGTCCATGATCGTCAGGTCCTGATACGGGAGTGCCACGTTGAGCACTGCATCCGGCTTGTAGCTTTCCATTAAAGCCACCAGCTCATCCACGTTGTCGGCATCCACTTTCGCGGTCGTGATCTTCGTCTTTGTCGTTCCCTGAAGTTTCTCCTTTAAGGCATCGCACTTGGATACGGTACGGCTTGCGATCATGATTTCTGTGAATACATCACTGTTCTGACAGCACTTGTGGATCGCTACGGACGCAACACCTCCGCAGCCGATGATCATTAATCTGCTCATGTTTATTTTTCCTCCTCTTTTAAAAGATCCTCAACATACTTCGGCAGCATGAACGCGCCCATGTGAAGATGTGTCGTGTAATACCAGGTTTCGATATTTAATGCATCCCATTCCCGGGGCTTGAAATCCTTGATGGGATGATATTTCTTTGAAGCGAAGCCGAAGAGCCAGTATCCAGACGGACAGGTTGGAATATGCGCCTGATACACACGGCTGATCGGGAAGGAGCGGAATGCCTTTCGGTGCATACTGCGGCAGGCCAGCTCGTCCTCATCGTAGAATGGGCTTCCATGCTGGTAGACCATAATCCCATCTTCCTTTAAGGCGCTGTAACAGCTACCGTAGAATTCCTTCGTGAACAGTCCCTCAGTATGGCCGAAGGGGTCTGTGGAATCGTTGATGATAAGGTCATACTTTGCCTTCTTGTTTCTTAAAAATCTCAGACCGTCATCATAGTGGACCTCGACACGCGGATCATCTAAGGCACAGGCTACCTCCGGGAAAAATTTTCTTGAAACCTCCACAAACATCTCATCCGTCTCCACGACATCGATATGTTCCACGCAGTCATACTGCAAAAGCTCTTTCGCGACACCGCCGTCGCCGCCGCCGATGATCAGTACGTCCTTCACACACGGATGGACCGCCATCGGCACATGGGTCACCATCTCGTCATAAATAAACTCGTCCTTCTCGGAGAATACGATCTCCCCGTCCAGAGAGATAAATTTTCCAAATTCCTCGGAATCGAACACATCGATCCGCTGATATTCACTCTCCCCGGAAAACAGCTGCTTTTCGATCTTGATGGACAGCTTTACGTTTCCGGTGTGCAGTTCTGAAAACCAGAATTCCATATCTCGTGACTCCTTGTATCGTATTGGCCAAAGCCTATATGTTTGCCAGCACCATCAGATGGTCCACCGCCGGATCTTCTGTTCCCTGCATGGAGCATCCCTTTTTCTTCGCATACAGGATATACTGGACCACGTCGTCCGTGATCATCTCCCCCGGCGCCAGGATCGGGATTCCCGGCGGATAACACATCACAAACTCCGCACAGACTCTTCCTGAAGACGCTTCCACCGGAACGGAGACCTTCTCGGAGTAGAACGCTTTCTGCGGGGACATAACAACCTTTGGAGAAATGTACTCGCCAGAGAGCAGTCCGGAGCTGTCTTTTTTGTAGAGACGCTCGATATCATCCAGAGCACCAACAAGGCGCTCGATGTCCTGGATACGATCTCCGATGGAGATGTAAGCCAGAATGTTGCTGATGTCACCGAATTCGATCTGGATATCATACTCGTCGCGCAGAAGATCATAGACCTCGATTCCCGCAAGTCCGATGTCTCTTGTATATACGGAGAGCTTCGTCACATCATAATCGAAAATGCTGTCACCGTTCACCAGTTCTTTTCCATAAGCATAATAGCCACCGATGGAGTTGATCTCCCGTCTCGCGTATTCTGCCATCTCAACGACCTTCGCGAAGGATTCCTCACCGCGGAGAGCCAGATTTCGTCTTGAGATATCAAGACTGGAAAGAAGCAGGTAGGATGCGCTTGTGGTCTGGGTCAGGTTGATGATCTGGCGCACATAATCGGTGTTCACTCCCTTATTTAAAAGAAGAAGCGAACTCTGGGTCAGACTTCCGCCGGACTTGTGCATGGATACCGCCGCCATATCAGCTCCCGCTGCCATTGCGGAGATCGGAAGATTCTTTCCGAAATACAGGTGGGTTCCATGAGCCTCGTCCGCGAGAACCTTCATGCCCCTCGCATGGGCAAGCTGTACGATCGTTTTTATATCAGAGCAGATGCCGTAATAGGTCGGGTTGTTGACGAACACCGCAACCGCGTCCGGATTGTCCTCGATGGCCTGTTTTACTTTTTCGACCTGCATTCCCAGCGAAATACCGAGTTTCTGGTTCATCTCCGGATTTACGTAGATCGGGATTCCGCCGCAGAGCACCAGAGCGTTGATGACGCTCTTATGTACGTTTCGCGGCAGGATGATCTTATCTCCGGCTTTTACCACCGAGAGGATCATACTCTGGACCGCAGATGTCGTTCCGCCCACCATCAGATAGGCGCTGGCCGCTCCGAATGCCTCCGCCGCAAGCTCTTCCGCCTCACGGATCACGGAGACCGGATGACAGAGGTTGTCAAGCGGCTTCATGGAGTTTACGTCCAAAGATACACATTTTTCGCCTAAAAGCTGTACCAGTTCCGGATTTCCGCGTCCTCTCTTATGTCCCGGTACGTCAAACGGGACAACTCTCTTCTTTTTAAATGCCTCGAGCGCTTCATAGATCGGGGCTTTCTTTTGTCTCTCTCTGTCCATGGTTTTGTTCCTCACGCATTTTATTGATTGCGCATCATCTGAATAATAAAAAAAGCAGATGACGCCAAAACCATCATCTGCTCAAAACGATTCTATTCCATTGGGGTCTGGGGCGCGTCACTCCGCTCCCGTCTGCCTCTGAGCTTTATCGTTTTTTCTTCCAAGTCTGCAATCGCAAATATATTGTCCCTGCACTTATTGACCGATTCACAAGATGATGTGTTTTTCAAACACTGATTATAAAGTAATCAACTTATAAATTTGAGCTTTTAACTCAATCAATAATGTGGGCTTAACCCCACGCGGCGCTTGACCCGCCTGTCCGATGGGCTTAACTTCCGTAGTCTGTTCTGCGGGAGTGGTCATTACATACATTTGCATGAAAACGATAAATGTCTCTTCACACTATTTCTATCATACATGAAAAAACATAGAACTGTCAAGTAAAAATTTCCATTTGTCCTATGAGAAGATAAAAGCAGGGATCCATCAACCATAAAAGTTGATGGATCCCCATGAAACAGAATCACACGCTATCATTCTGTATGTTTCCGGTCACCATTGCACCGGTCTTTGGATCCAGATAATAGAGATGTCCATCCTGCGGATCTGTAAACCAGCCGGTCTTCATCGCTCCCTGGGTACCGTCAGAAACCGGGTTCAGATAATACCAGTTTCCATCCACATCCTTAAACCAGCCGGTCTTCATCGCTCCCCGCGTACCGTCAGATACCGGATTCAGATAATACCAGTTTCCGTCTGTGTCCTTAAACCAGCCGGTCTTCATGGTTCCCTGCGTGCCGTCGGATGCCTGATTCAGATAATACCAGTTTCCATCCGCATCTTTAAACCAGCCGGTATCCATGTACCCGTCCGCACCAAAGTGATACCAGTTCATCATTCCATTGTCCGTTATCTGCTTCCATGCATTGGATACACGACGTCCATCGCTATCATAGTATCTCCATCTGACTACGCCATTGACTTTCTTTGTTTCCCATGCATTTCTGGTCACATTCCAGTCGGTATCCTCTCTGTCACTGTCAGAACCGGTGTTCCTGTCACCTTTCGAATCATCAGGAGTTTCAGAACCAGGTTTATCGTCTTCCTTCGGATTATCAGGAGTTTCAGGACTGCTGCTTTCCAGAACTGCCTGCGCCGTCACACGATGTCCTTCTGCCTGATCCAGCACATCCAGGAGTGCTTCGTTCACAGTTGTATACAACGTGCCGTTGATCTTCCAGCCCTTGAACACAGCTCCATCCTTGCTGACTGTCGGAAGCGCTTCATCCATCTGCTCCAGGCTATAGCTCCGTTCTCCGACTCCATGATCAAATGCAACCGTTCCCTTTCGGCTGTCTGAGAGCAGCTCAAAGGTACTAAAGCCATCCTTGTTTACAAACTCTGCCATCACACTTCCCTGCGTTTTCTTTACTGTTACAGGATAATATACAATTCTTCCATTATGAAGCAGATGGCGGATAAAGAGATCCTCGGTCGGATAATCTGCCGGGAGTGGCAGGGTGATCGTAACCGGGGTTCCAACCTTCTGCGGGATTGCTGTGCCGATCAGAATGGTATTTCTACCGGTTCCTTCCTCCTGCATGGTCTCATTCTTTCCGGCTGTTGTGGCTTTTACATTGTATAATACGGTGATTTCAAAAGTGATCACATTCACTCCCTGTTTTTCGGTCACACCCTTTACTTCCACCGACATATACGGCTCAACCACCAGTCTTACCTTCTTTCCTGCGGTATCGACTCCTTCCTTCTGAAGTTTTTTCTTCGCTTCCACTCCGGAAATCGTCTGATCTTCTCCTGTTTTTACGATCACATCCCCGTTTTCTGTTTCCCGGATCAGATCTGCTGCCACAGTATCCAGTCCGGTAATCTCCGGGGTCTTCTCTTCCAAGAGGTTAGCAATCTCTTTTACCTCCTCCGGTGCATCTGCCGGAACCGGTGCAATCTTCGGCGCTGCCACCGAAACCTCCGGGGTCTGTGCCTTTCCAATGGTAATCTCTCTTGTTACCGTTGTTCCATTGTAGCCACTATCCCCGGCAACCTCAGCCGTCACAAGGACCGTTCCGGCTCCGATGATCTTCGCCTCTGTTTTTCCGTTCACTTCGGATAACTCCAGAACTCCATTGTCAGCAGGAACGGAGAATTTCACAGCTCCGGTTCCCTTCTGTCCGGTAAGTTCCAGTTCGAATGGATCATCACCGTAAAGCTTCCCGTCCACTTCTTTGATCTGAATCTGATCCTCATCTACTTTTCCGACCTCGAAGCTGCAGCTTACCAGTGCAGGCTTATTGTAATTCTGCTGCTCTGCGCCGTCAGCCGGAAGCATATATTCTGCCGAAATTTCATGCGTACCGGCAGAAGGAACCGAATATTCCATGGACGCGGTTCCATTGGTCAATGGGATCGGCGTCTGATTGAGTTGCTGTCCATTTTCATAAAATATTACCGTTCCGGCCAGCACATCCTGATAAGCTCCCTTCGCTTCCAGAGTCAGAACATAAGTATCTTTCACATTTCCAAGAGCAGCCCGGAGTCTCTGCATCAGACCGGTTTTCTTTCCGGCTTTCAAATTCAGGGAAATGCTTCCCTTCTGAACGGTGATCGGTTTGGAATTATTACCTGCCGTGTAATTAGTGCCACTTGCCACACTTATCGTTACCGTTGCCGTACCTGCGCCATGGATCGTTGCCCGGCCATCTGCATCAATCGTCAATACATTCTCATTATTGCTGGCATAGGTCACCGCTCCGTCTCCAACGGTGGTAACTCCAGTCAATGAAAAATCAAGATCGCCATATGTTTTCGTTCCCGGCCACTCTGCATCATTGATCGTGATCGAAGATGCTGCTTTTTTGATCGTTGCGGTTGCACTGGAAGGAATGTTGACCTGGTAGTTATCCGGATCGGCTGTTGCTCCGCCACCGCTCGCTGCTGCTCCTGTTATCACTGCCTTCGAAGCATCGATCACAACCTTTTTATTGGTTCCGGCATTTTCATCCTTAAAAGCGGCTGTTAAGCCTGTGATCTGCAGCTGCTCTTCTCCTGAACCTGTATCCACGCCAGTCTTTACAATCAGCGGTTCATGCACAGTTGCTGTTCTCGTGCCATCATAGGTCTTATTTTCTACCGTAACGAATAATGACAGTGTTTTCTTAGAAATTTCCGGTACCACGGAAGCTGTTAATGTCCTATCGTATGAAGCACTTGAATCTGTCGGTGTAAATTTCACGGTATAAGCCTTGTTACCTTTTACATTCGGATAAATACCAGATGCTGGACTACTATTTTCCGGTTCCCAGCTCCAGGTTCCGGCTACCGGTTGATTTGCACCATTATACACACCATAACCAGAAGCCAGGGAAACCTGAATCTGAGCAAGTGAACCCCCATAAGTCCCCTTCGCATTCCACTTTTGTGTTCCGTTTCCTACAATTCTCAGTGTATCCTTGGTAGACACATTAAGCGGTTCCGTTCTCTCAGAAGCAAATGCATTCTCTTTCGCCTTTATTCTGCTGGTTACCTGATATCCATGTGCCGGATATAATCCCTGAATTTCCGTACCGTCAATCCATGTAAATGCTCCGTCTGAATCTGCATCACGGTATCCATACTCAATGTCATTTTCCGGATTCGTTCTGTTTATGGTAATCGTCGTACCGGTTATATCCACCTCACCCTCAGTTATTGCAGCCGGTGCTGCCGTTCTTTTAGGAATCGTGATACTTTTAGGTTTTCCGGCAAATTTCTTATCCGTGTTGCTTGCAGCATACCGATAATAAACCGTACTCTCATGATCGGAAGAAATGATGTCTGTAATCGAAATTCCTGATCCACTGCCCATTTTTGCAGATGTCCAGTTTGGAGAGGTATTGGTTCCGTTTACAATCACATACTGTAAAGATGAGGAAATTGTGATTTCTTCCTTCCGATAATCAATATTCGGCTTGTTCGATTCTTCCGGAATCGCCTGTGTTTGCAAATCCGCCACCAAAACCGCTTCACTGGCTGACATGGACGAGGATGCTTTCTTGCGAATATAGAATGGTACAGGCCCACCATTTTCACGAATGTTATCCAGCAGGCTTGTCAGACGAACCTTAGCCCCCTGTCTTATCGTTGTCCATGACTGTGCATCCTTAGAAGCAGCATACTCCAGATCGCAGGAAGCTTTATTCTCTAAAGTCTCCTGTTCGTAATTGATAGAAACATCAGCAGCATTAGGTGCCTCCTGCTGCACTTTTTCTGTCTGGAAATTTACATAGGTTACATCAAGAGATAACTTATCATCCTTTTTAATCATCAGTCTGACATGATATTCTTTGTCCGGAGCTAAATCCTGAAAAGTATACTCATAGTTTCCGGAAGGACTTTCCGTAAGTAACGTTCCTTTCGAGAACATTTCATCTAATGTTAATGTCTGCTCATCCTCGTCGGAGGGTAAGAAAAACTTAACCTCTGCTCCGGGAGTTCCTGTTGCCTTAAGTGTAGCAGTCGCTTTTGTGTCAGAAATCGTCTTAATATCCGTGACAGCTGCAGAAGTGATACTTGCCGCATTATTATTAGAATATGTACCAGTAGCTGAATCATAATATACCGTCTTACTGTACTTGCGGAAATGCGGGTAATCCTCCGTTCCGATCACCTGTCCCCACGTACCATCTGATCGATCACCGTTTAATTTATAGGCAATTTCTCCGGATTTCAGTTTTTCTTCGCTTATAGTAGTAATACCCGGAGAACTATAATTACTCTTTTTTGTCTCATAACAGTTCGTAAAAGTAGCCCTATGATCATTCGAGAACTTAGTTCCTTCCAGTTTTCCTGATACAGCCAAGCAATTAGTCACCGTTCCATTTTTAGTCACCGCTCCTTGTGAACAACTATATGAAAAATTTGTTCCTACTACAAAACAATTCTGAATTTTGATATCACCCACAGTGAGTCTACACAACCCGCAAGTCCAATCACCTTCAAACACCAGCCCTATATTTTGTACATTCCCATATTTAATACTTGCCACCAGTCCGTAGTTAGAACTTGTACCGTCATTAGCAGGTCGCAGTCCGGAAATTACATGGTAATTTCCCTCAATATTCCCCTCGAAAGACTTACCATCAGCTATGGCTCCAATGCTCGTCCAGGCATATCCGCCCGGGATCTTAATATCCTTCATCAGCTTCAGATTGCTCGTATTAGAGATGTTACCATCATTAAACTGCTTTGCAAACCAGAAAAGCTGACCGGCATTATAAATCTCATAATATTCCCCCGACTTGTTTGCCTTCTGATATGCACCACATGCTTCACAAAATCCATCTGCATTATAGTACTCATGACTACAAACGGTATCATCATGAAACATCTCGATTTCATTTGGTGTTGTTGTCGAAATCGTCTTACCTGATACTGTGATCGGATTGCCGCCATTTAAGCCCGGTACCGTCACCGAAATCTCTGTGTTTCCCTCATTTTCCGGCAGATATACCGTCAGATGTCCCGTGTTCGCTTCATCATACGAAATCTGCATGGAAGGAATGACCATAGCTGCACTTTGACCTTCTTGATTGCTCAACGGTTCACCATTCTGCTTGATCGTGATATCGGCTGCCTGTAATATCTGATCGCTCGTGATAGCCGTGGAAACAAATTTTAATCTTGTCTCATAAAGAGGAGTTGCGGCCTTCAAAGTGATCGTTGCATTCTTATCATCAACATCAGCAACGTCAGCTTCCATCTGATAAACATAGTCTCCAACCGTCACCTGTACCGTTACCGGTGTCCCTGGCGTTAATGGCTTCAGATAATTGGATGCCTTAAGTGTACCTTGATAATCGCTCACCTTCATCGTCCCTGCATTCCAGGTAATCTCTCCCACGCTGATTGTCACCGGATAAGTGCTTTCGATGAATCGTACATCCGCAATCGTGCCCTGAATGGTATAGTTTTTCAGTCCGGGATTTTCACTTTTCGGGAAATAATCGCCGCCATTTAAGTTTACTGTTGCTTCATTACTGATGGAAATGGAGCCCTCCAAGGTACTACCCTCCGGCAGCGCTTGACCGGGCTTCACTGCGACACCGATCGCATATACTTCATTATGATATGCAATGGCTGAAACCGTTCCGCCCTTGATCACAATCTCACCATACTTGTATTTACCTTCGCCTATCGGTTTTGCTCCACCGCCGCCAGTGCCGATTGCGGCTCCGGGGTGTCTTCCTGCGTTCGTAGCATATCCTCCACAGGCTGTCACATTGCCACCAGTGATTTCAATCCGATCCACGCAGCCGTTCGCTCCACCGCCAATTCCTGCTCCACCGTATACATTTTTAATATCCCTGGGGTAGCTTCCATATCCGCCCTTGGCATACACAGTTCCGCCGTTGATGACAATGGTACCGATGCCGCCCTCTAAACCGCCGCCAATACCTGCTGCCATCCCGCTGCCATAAGCTTCGATATTGCCTCCGTTGATCTCAATCGTCCCCAAGGAACCATTTCTCCTGCTCGACGCACCAATTCCGGTGCCTCCTCCACCGGTTGCTTTTAAGCTTCCCTCTCCGCTGATCGTCAGGGTACAGCCTTCCGGCACATCAATAGCCGCACACATATCACCGCCCTTGAGTGTATTTTTTCCCTTCAGAATCAGATTCAGTTTTGCACCATTCACCAGTCGGATCGCCGGTATCCAGGTACTCGCTGTCTCATCGTTCTTAACAAGCGGTATCTGGATATCCAGATTTGAAATCGTGATTGTAGCCTCCACACCATTAACCAGAATAACATTGGTCGTACTGCTTCCCGTGATAGTCGCATGATTATACTGTTCCAATGTGTTGCTGTTGATGTTGATACCGCCATTCGCAATATTATAAGTATCTGTTGATGCCAGCAAAGCGATTCCGCCGTCCATGCTGACCTCGATCTCCGGAAGCTCCACGCCCGCTGCCAAAATATACTCTCTCGGAAGAACCGGAAGATAATAATAGAAACCACTTTCATCTTCCTGGTTCTCATCCGGCTCCCAAGTAACGCTGATATCTGTCAGCACCGGGATATCTTCTGAGATTTCCTCATCTTCAAACTCATAATCCTCAAGAAAATCCCCGGCATTGCTGTCGGTCGCGATCAGAAACGTACCCTGCTGGTCTTTCTGCAGGTCTTTCTCCTGAACTTCCTGTTTATCTGCTTCCTCCTCATCATTGCTATCCGGCATGTTTTCTGAATTTTCTGTTTCCGGAGTTTCCTCCTCATTCAGATTTTCTTTCTTTGCATTACTGCCGGTAGCAATTCCAAAGTCTTCTTTCTTATCACGGTCGTCTGCTGCCGCTTTCTCATCCTCCGCGCCCTTATCGCGATCCGCATTATTTTTCTGATGATCCACGTTCTTATATTCCACCACCGAAGCCTCGATCGTCTCCGGGAAATTCAGATAATCCTCAAAGTTTTCTCCGGCATCCGCAGGGATCTGAATATGCGCGACCTCCTCCGGTAATTCCGTAAATCCCGTGATCACTTTCAACTTTTTTGTAGGGACTGCAGCAAACGTCGCAGACGGTATGCATAACTGCATCGCCATCACTACCGCCAATGCTGCAGATACGATCTGCCGTTTCTTCTTTTTATACCTCATATCCATTTCCTCCTGTTGTCATTATTTTCTATATAGCGTGACGGTTTTGTTCTCTCCGGTAATATTTTTTATTCATACTTTTCTTTCTCACCTGATTCATTACTTCCCCTTCTTCCCTGAAGAAGCCGGGAGACTGCCTCCCGCAGCTGATATTCTGTAACGGGCTTCACCCAAAAGTCATCTACCCGCAGCCTGCGGCTTTGGGGTTCAAATTCTGCCTGATCGCTGATCCAAAGGAGCGGGACATCCCTGCTGTAGCCTCGTATGCTCATGCAGAAATTCATTCCACGGGCCCCATCCTCCATTATCACCACAGCGTCATAAGGGCCCTCCCGCTGCATGGCATAGACGCAGAATACGCCATTGTCAAAGCGGTCTACTTTGCCAAGCTTCATCAGTAACGCCGTTTCTTTCTCCTTCTGACTATAGCTGCATAGCGCAATTCGCATTTCCATACCTCCGTTTCCTGATGGGCTCCATTGCCTCATATAGCTCCTGATCACTACAATCTATGGAGACTGTCTCTTATACACATCTCCGAGCCCACGAGACACTCGCTAATCTCG
>OWJE01000520.1_pt1 | contig 13735 bp, 15 predicted proteins | sample 1732931 | NCBI WGS metagenome assembly OWJE01 (sample SAMN05065769, study PRJEB22554) | human gut metagenome | biome: ENVO:2100002; feature: ENVO:00000062; material: ENVO:00002003 | host: Homo sapiens | place: USA | reverse complement strand
CGAGATTAGCGAGTGTCTCGTGGGCTCGGAGATGTGTATAAGAGACAGGGGGTGCTACTTCCGGCGCAGGGTCAGGAACTTAGGAACCCAGGAACTCGATGCTGAGCCGGGGCCAATTTGACCGCCCAGAAATAGTATGGTAAAATAACACCACAGTAAAGAAGTATTAGCGACATTCAATTATTAATTATTATAAGAACCTGTAGCACACGGAGAGTTGTAGTTGATGGCACTACAACTCTTTTTTGTTTTCCCAAAGAAAAAACAAAAACGAAAAAGCGCGGTGCCCATATTTCTATCTATAACGTGTTTCACATTGACAGTCTTAAAAGCGCGGCCCGCTAAACAGGCCATCAGACCATCCACCTGACCGGCGAAGCACCGCCGTTGGTCCTTGCCTTTGGCGGAGGACCTATGAACCTTAAATCCTACGAGAAAATCGTCATTTATCGCCACCGGCGCAAATGGACTCAGGATGCTCTTGCCCGACGTGCACATATGTCATTGAGCACCATTAAGCGGATCGAATGTGGCAAGCGTGAGCTGTCTAGTGACGAGCTCAAAATGTTTGCTTCGATTTATGGCGTGTTGGATGATGACCTGTCATCGGATAGTTAGCATATACTATTTGGATTGGACAGGCAATGCGGTCACGCCTTTAGCTGCGTGACCGCACTATTTTTGTTCAAATTTATAGGTTGGAACTTTTAGCTCAGATTATTCTGTTATAGTTAGATTCACAAAAAGGAGGGTTACCGAATGGAAGAGAAAACTTATGTTGGATATAGCTTTGGCTCGTTCCGCGATGATAATGGCGTACAGCGTGAGTACTGCTCCGTCTACATGCTGGAGGATTTTTCCGGAGAACAAAGTGAGACCCGTCATTTTGGCGGACAATCTGCGAAAAAATATGGGGCAATGTCACCTGATATATTTGCAAAAATCGCACCTGGAACCCGTGTCCGCTGCTATTTTGACAGTAAAGGCCGTCTCGCCTTTATGCAGCCGGTCAGCAGCAAGGATTGACCCCCAGTATGCTGAGGGGCGGAGGTCCTTAGCCCTCCGCCCGCCCCCGTGGCCTAACAGGGGGGCACAACATACATGCGGGATAGTCGCAAAGGATTGGTCTATATGGAGTTGAGAAAGAAAAATATAGAAATCAGTATTGATTGGTTGTCCTTTACGATGAAACATCCTGACCCTACAACGGTCATTCAGTTGCTGGGCCTTTCCGATATGCCATGGGCACACGCAAAAGGCAGAAATGGTTATCGTAATAGCCTTCGTTTTCTGGATGTCGTCATCTGCTATGATGGGCAACCTGGTATGGGAGTGTGGTGCGAATTGAGTGGAAAGGGATGTCGAGCATTTGAGACGTTATCCCAAGTCGGCTGGGATTCTTTACTTCAACGTTTGCTTCGCTCTGATATCCACATTACACGCCTAGATGTGGCAGGTGATGATCGTGTGGGGATATTATCCATGAGACGGCTGGTGCTTGATACTCAACATGGCAATTATATATCGAGGTTAAGAGGCTGCCGTATCTATCAGGACAGGGAGAAAGGCCATCTGACAGGGACTACGGTATACTTTGGAAAAGGGACAAGCCGAGTCCAGATCCGAATTTATGATAAGGCTGCTGAGCAGCATCTTTCCGGCAATACGCATTGGGTCCGATGTGAATTACAGCTCCGAGATGACCGGGCATTCAGATTTCTGGCAATTGCCACCGAGTCAAATATAGGAGAGACCTATTCGGGGGTTCTTGCTAACTATTTAAGGTTTGTCACCCCATCAAAAAGTGACACAAACAAGTCGCGCCAATCTGTTTGTCCATACTGGCGCCGCTTTTTGGGAGAAGCGGAACGGGTATCCGTTTATTTTCCGCCCGGACTTGATTACACCGAGGAACAATGTATAAACTATGTGGTCAACCAGGCTGGCAATGCCATCGCGGCCCTTATTGATATCTATGGCGTGGACCAGCTGGTATCGATGCTTGGCCGCCGCACTATTCGCCCAAACCCCAAATATGCACAGCTTGTCGAAAAACATCGTCTTATAGAGAAGGAGGAGTGAAATGAACCAAATCAACCGTGACAGTGTGAGCGGCGAGACCCTCCGCCGTCACCTTTGGCTCCGCCTCAAAAACGGGGTGGAGCAAGTCAAATCTGAGGCAAGCAAACGACATATCCTTGCCGTCTACATCGTTGCAGCAATCCTGGTATGGGCGGCAGTCCATGCAGCAGTCTCCGGCCCTCTAAATGCCATTGTATGTGGCGTTTACGATACCCTGCTTCCCCTTGTTTTTTCTTGTGGGCTGCTGGCCCTGCTGGTTTGGCTTGGCTCTCCCCGTGGAGCTGTGGCCGTTCAAAACGGTCTTCTCCGCGCTGGGGTGGTCAACCATGCCGGGGAACCGCCGTGCCTGCTCCGCCGTTACCCGGACCCAGATAACCCGGCCCTGACCATTTTGGAGTTCGATGTGAACGGCGTCCCCCGAAGTATGTGGGAGGACAAGCAAGCGGACATAGAAACCGCACTCAATCTCTACATCGCTCAATACCGTGGCGGAGCGGACAATAGACGCCTCCTGCTCTATACCGTGCCCGCCGACGGCGGTTTGCCCACTTGCCTCCCGTGGAATGACGACTATCTGTCAAATCAGGTATTCGAGTTGGTTATGGGCGTGGGACTGGCCGGTCCCGTTACAGTCAATCTGGCGGATATCAGCCACATGCTGATTGGCGGAGCGACGGGAAGCGGCAAGTCTGTACTGCTCCGGTGTTTGCTCTACCAAGCGCGCTGTAAAGGTGCGGGCATCTATATTGCAGATTTCAAAGGCGGGGTGGATTATGCGGGTCAGTTCTGGCGCGATTTGTGTAACCTTGTTCTGGACGAAGATAGTCTTCTGGAGTGTCTGAGCGGCCTAGTTGATGACTTAAATGTCCGTAAGCATATGTTTTTGGATGCTCACTGTAAGAATATCGACGAATACAACAGGAAGAATCCCACCAGCCTGGAACGCATTATTTTCGCGTGCGATGAGGTCGCAGAGCTGCTGGACAAGACTGGACTGGGCAAAGAAGGAAGGGAGCGGGTAGACAAAATCATCGGCTATCTCTCTACCATCGCCCGCCAAGGCCGTGCTTTTGGAATTCATTTGATTCTAGCCACGCAGCGGCCGGATGCCAATGTGATTCCCGGCCAAATCAAAAACAATGTCATGGGCCGCGCCTGCGGCGCGTCTGACAACGTCCTGTCTCAAATTATCCTGGATAACACCGATGCTGCTGACCTAATTCCAAAGGAGACCCATGGCCGGTTTCTTTTGCACGACGGCACTGTGTTTCAAGGCTTCTGGTTTTCTATGTGAGGTAGCGTCATGAGATATAAAACCACAGATGATTTGCCGCTGGTACTGGCCGTCTCCGACCTGGCAAGGCTTCTGGGGATTGGAATGAACAGCGCTTATAATCTGGTCCGCTCTGGCAGAGTCAGGAGCATCCGAGTTGGCCACCAAATCAGGATACCAAAGTCCGCTGTACTGGACTTTTTGGACATAGACTAGATAAGAGAATTGACCTGCCGCCACGCAGCGCGTATCATAGTACTATGGTATGTCTGCGTGGCGGTTAGGAGGTAGGGACATATATGCCACGCAAAAAAGAAATGGGCCGGGCCGCAAATGGCGTCGGCTCCATTCAAAAAATTACGAGCACCCGGAACGGGAAGGAATATACCTATTGGCAGGCTCGCTATACCGCAGGCTATGACCTGGGTACCGGGAAACAGATTCAGCGCTCTATCACCGGGAAAACCCAAAAGGAAGTGGCGCAAAAGCTGAAACAGGCTGTTTATGAGCTGGACCAGGGAACCTATCAGGCTCCCTGCCGCATGACGGTCAAGGACTGGCTGGAGACCTGGAAAGCGGAATACACTGGGGATGTCAAACCGGCCACCGCCTACATCTATAAGAAAAACCTGGACATGTATGTCAGCCCGTTTTTGGGAGCGGTGAAGCTGGAAGCCCTCACGGCCCCGATGGTCCAGTCCCTTTATAACCGGCTGCTGAAACCGGAAAAGGAAGGGGACCCGGCTCTGCCCGCCAAGTCTATCCGCAATGTGCACGGTGTATTTCACAAAGCTTTGGAGCAAGCGGTGCTGGTGGGCTACATCCGGGTCAACCCTACGGATGCCTGTAAACCGCCCAAGGCCGGAAAGAAGGAGCTATCCCCGCTTGACGAGGTCCATGTGGCGGCGTTCTTGACGGCGATTAAGGAACACTCCCACGAATACCTGTATAAAATCGCCATGTTTACCGGACTGCGGGAAGGGGAGATCCTGGGTCTCACCTGGGACTGCCTGGACCTGGAACGGGGAACGCTCCTGGTCAAGCAGCAGCTCCGCCGGGAGCAGCAGAAGGGAGGGACCTATTATATGGATTCCACCAAAAACGGAAAGTGCCGGGTCCTTGCCCTGGCTCCGTCTGTGGTCCGCCTGTTCCGCTGCCAAAAGCTCAAACAGAACGGTATGCGGGTCAAAGCCGGGGAGATGTGGACGGAGCACGATTTGGTTTTTACCAATGAGGTAGGGGGCTATCTCTCCTATCGAACCGTCTATGACTGCTTCAAGCGGCTCATGGTGAAAATCGGTTCGCCGGAGACCCGCTTCCACGACCTGCGGCACACCTATGCAGTGTTGGCCATCAAGAGCGGGGATGACATCAAGACAGTACAGGAAAACCTGGGACATGCAACGGCGGCGTTTACCCTGGATGTTTATGGACATGTCACCGCTCAGATGCGGCGGGACAGCGCTGACCGTATGGAGCAGGTCATTCAGAGCATGTCGGCAGGGTAAATTTTAACCCGTCAATAAGGCTAAAAATAAGGCTAAAACCTGTTTTTGAGTAAAACAAAATCCCCCGAAGCCTTGCGGCTTCAGGGGATTGGTCTGGTGGACGATACAGGACTTGAACCTGTGACCTCCCGCACGTCAAGCGGATGCTCTACCAGCTGAGCTAATCGTCCAGACAGCGTAGATTATTATATCCGTACAAGCTCTATTTGTCAATACTTTTTTTGATTTTCCCCTTTTCAAAGGGGAAACCGGCTGGTATACTCGGATCAAAGTGGATTGGAAAGGGGTGGCGGGCATGCTCTGCCGACGGGTCTCTCTGGAGGAGCTCCATCCGGCGCTGGGCGGGGGCGCCCCGGAGACGGGGCTGGACATATACTGCCGGGGCCGCACCGGCCTGCTGGCCGACGACGGGGCGCGGTGGGCGGTGCTGATCCTCCCCGGCGGGGGATACGAGCGCATTGCCCCGGCGGAGGGAGAGCCGGTGGCCCTGGCCTTTCTGGCCGCAGGGATACAGGCCTTTGTGCTGTCCTACAGTGTGCTGCCCGCCCTCTGGCCCAGGCAATTCCTGGAGGGGGCGGCCGCTCTGGCCTGGATGCGGGCCAACGCCCCGGAGCTGGGCTTCCGGCCCGACCGGGTGGCAGTGTGCGGCTTTTCCGCCGGGGGACATCTGGCGGGCTGCCTGGCCGGCGGGTACGCCGAGCCCCTCCTGAACGAGCGGCTGGGGCTGACGCCGGAGCAGGTGCGGCCGGACGCGGCCATACTGGGCTATCCGGTGGTGCACGAGGCCCTCTATCTGGAACCCCTGGGCGGGGCGGAGGTGCTGCGGCCGGACCGCCGGGTGGGCCCGGGCCACCCGCCCGCCTTTCTCTGGGCCACGGTGGGGGACGCCACGGTGCCGGTGGAAAATACCCTGGACTATGCCCGCGCCCTGCGGGCACGGCAGGTGCCCTTTGAGCTGCACCTGTTTCAGGACGGGCCCCACGCCATGGGGCTGGCCGACCGGGAGAGCGCCCGGGACGAGGCCCACTATAACGCCCACGCAGCGGCCTGGCATCCGCTGTGCATAGACTGGCTGAAAGGAAGAGGATGATGGAGCAGAAGGTGGTCCTGATCACCGGCGGAAGCCGGGGCATCGGCGCGGCAACCGCCCGGCGCTTTGCCGCCGGGGGCTGTAAGGTGGTTATCAACTACCACCGTTCCCAGGCCCAGGCGGAGGCCCTGGCGGCGGAGATTGGAGGCTGGGCGGTGCAGGCAGACGTGGCCGATCCGGTCCAGGTGGGAAGAATGGTTGACAATGTGTTGGATAAATTTTGTCAACTTGACATTCTGATATGTAACGCCGGCATTGCACAGCAGAAATTGTTTGGCGATTTGACCGATGACGACTGGCGGCGGATGTTCGCCGTCAACGTGGACGGCGTGTTTCACGCCGTCCGGGCCGCCCTGCCCCACTTCATCCACCGCAAGGCGGGGCGGATCGTCACCGTGTCCTCCATGTGGGGGCAGGTGGGCGGCTCCTGCGAGGTGGCCTATTCCGCCGCAAAGGCCGCAGTAATCGGCCTCACAAGGGCTTTGGCCAAGGAGCTGGGCCCCTCGGGCATCACGGTGAACTGCGTGTCTCCCGGGGTTATTTCCACGGAAATGAACGCCCATCTGGACCGGGAAGCCCTGGCCGCCCTGGCGGAGGAGACCCCCCTGGGGGCCATCGGCACCCCGGAGGACGTGGCGGAGGCTATCTGGTATCTCTCCTCCGACGCCGCCCGGTTTGTTACCGGCCAAGTGCTGGCCCCCAACGGCGGGCTGGTAATTTAAGTGTCCGTTTCACAATTTGTTCATATTTTACACAAGGGCGGTCTCTCACAGGCTGCCCTTGTGTATTTTGCTAGTTGACAATTTCAAGTGCACAGAATATAATTGTCAACAACTTCAAAGGAGGATACCACTATGAAAAAGACTCGCTTCCTGTCTCTTGCACTGACGGGTACTCTCTGCGTGTCCCTGCTGGCCGGCTGCGGCGGCAGCGGTGACGGCGGCGGGGCAGCCCAGACCCCCGACGCGGCCAACACCAGCGCCGTCCAGGAGAACACCGGCTCCGCCTTCAAGCTGGGCGGCACCGGCCCTCTGACTGGCGACGCCGCCATCTATGGCCTGGCTGCCCAGCGCGGCGCCCAGATCGCCGTGGATGAAATCAAAGAGGCCGGCGGCGACATTCAGTTCGCGCTGAAGTACGAGGACGATGTGAACGTCCCCGAGACTGCGGTCAACGCCTACAACGCCCTGAAGGAGTGGGGCATGCAGATCTCCCTGGGCTCCGTCACCTCCCAGCCCGGCGTCAGCACCTCCGCCCTGGCCTTTGAGGACCGCATCTTTACCATGACCCCCTCCGGCAGCTCCCCCGATGTCATCAGCGGCAAGGACAACGTCTACCAGATGTGCTTCTCCGACCCCAACCAGGGCCTGGCCTCCGCCCAGTATATCAGCGAGCAGGGCCTGGGTGAGAAGGTCTTTATCATCTGGAAAAATGACGATGTGTATTCCACCGGCATTAAGGAACAGTTTGTGAAGGAGGCCGAGACCCTGGGCCTGGAGGTGGTGGGCGACGCCACCTTTACCACCGACACCGCCACCGACTTCTCTGTTCAGCTCACCCAGGCCCAGCAGGCCGGGGCCGACCTGGTGTTCCTGCCCATCTATTATCAGCCCGCCTCCCTGATTCTGAGCCAGGCCGACGCCATGGGCTACACCCCCACCTTCTTCGGCGTGGACGGCATGGACGGCATCCTGACCATGGACGGCTTTGACGCCTCCCTAGCCGAGGGCGTCATGCTGCTGACCCCCTTCAACGCCGACGCCACCGACGAGGCCACCGTCAACTTCGTGACCAAGTACCAGGAGCTCTACGGCGAAACCCCCAACCAGTTTGCCGCCGACGCCTATGACTGCGTCTACGCCTACAAGATGGCCCTGGAGGCCGCCGGCTGCACCCCCGACATGAGCAATGAGGAGCTCTGCGACGCCCTGATTGCCACCTTCCCCACCATTACCCTGACCGGCCTGACTGGCGACGGCGCCGGCATCACCTGGGATGCCTCCGGCGAGGTATCCAAGAGCCCCAAGGGCATGGTTATCGAGAACGGCGCTTACGTGGGCATGGACTGATCGCCAGTCCCAGCGTTCACAAAACACGGCTCCGGGAGGGCTGCCGGCACGGCCGGCGGCCCTCCCGCCAACTGCTTACACAGAACAAATGGATGATTGCGGCCGGGCAACGGCCCGCCATTGCCCGGCCGCAATCATCCATGACAGAGAGGTGTGTGTTATGGTCTTCCTCAACTACCTGATCAACGGGATCAGCCTGGGCAGCATCTACGCCATCATCGCCCTGGGGTACACCATGGTCTACGGCATCGCCAAGATGCTCAACTTCGCCCACGGCGATGTCATCATGGTGGGCGCGTACATCTGCTTTTTCAGCATGAACGGGCTGTCCTCCCTCTTCGCCCCGGGCAGCCTGGCCGCGCTGGTGGTTCCCGCCCTGGCCGGCACGGCGCTGGCCATGGTGGTGTGCACCGTGCTGGGCATCACCATCGAGCGGCTGGCCTACAAGCCCCTGCGGCAGGCCACCTCCCTGGCGGTGCTCATCACCGCCATCGGCGTGAGCTACTTCCTCCAGAACGCGGCCCAGCTCCTGTGGAGCTCCAGCCCCAAGGTGTTCACCCCCGTGGTGAGCCAGTCTGCCAAGGTGACCCTGTTTGACGGCCAGCTCTCCATCTCCTGGCTGACCATCGTGACCGTCCTGGTGTGCGTGGCCATCATGCTGGCCCTCACCGCCTTTACCGGCCGCACCAAGATGGGCAAGGCCATGCGGGCCTGCTCGGAGGACAAGGCGGCGGCCCAGCTCATGGGCATCGACGTCAACCGCACCATCTCCATGACCTTTGCCATCGGCTCCGCCTTGGCGGCCATCGCGGGCGTTCTGTTCCTGTCCACCTACACCAGCCTGACCCCCACCACCGGCTCCATGCCCGGCATCAAGGCCTTTACCGCCGCCGTGTTCGGCGGCATCGGCTCCATCCCCGGCGCCCTGCTGGGCGGCCTGCTGCTGGGCGTCATCGAGACCTTTGCCCGCGCCTACATCTCCACCGAGCTGTCCACCGCCATCGTGTTCGGTGTGCTGATCATCGTCCTGCTGGTGAAGCCCGCCGGCCTGCTGGGCAAGACCGTCCGTGAGAAAGTGTGAGGTGGACGCGATGAGACAACTTGGACAGATGAAAAAATCCACCAAAAACAGCCTGTTTACCTACACGCTGGTCATTGCGGCCTTTGTGGTGGTGCAGGCCCTGCGGATGGGCCCCGGCGTGGGCGCCATGCTGGAGGGGCAGCTCATCCCCATCTGCGCCTACATCGTCATGGCGCTGGCCCTGAACCTGGTGGTGGGCGTCTCCGGCGAGCTGAGCCTGGGCCACGCCGGCTTCATGAGCATTGGAGCCTTTGCCGGCTCTGCCCTGGCCCTGGCTCTCCAGAGCACCGTCACCCTCTCGCCCCTGCGCCTGGCCCTGGCCATGGTATTCGGCGCGGTCATCGCCGCCGCGCTGGGCTTTCTCATCGGCATCCCCGTGCTGCGTCTCAATGGCGACTACCTGGCCATTGTAACTCTGGCTTTTGGCGAGATCATCAAGAGCATCATCACCAATGTCTACCTGGGGGTGGATGAAAACGGCCTCCAGTTCAGCTTCCTCTCCAACAAAAACGAGCTGGCCGACGGCGGGGTGGAGCTCATCCGCGGCCCCATGGGCGTGATGAACACCCAGCGCATCTCCACCTTTATTGCCGGCTTTGTACTGGTGCTGGTGGCCCTAGTGGTCATCTTCAACCTGGTCAACAGCCGCACCGGCCGGGCCGTCATGGCCGCCCGGGACAACCGCATCGCCGCCGAGAGCGTGGGCATCAGCGTCACCAAGTACAAGATGATCGCCTTTGTGGTCTCCGCCGCCTTGGCGGGCGCGGCGGGCACCCTGTACGGGTGCAGCCAGACCACCTTCGCCGCCACCAAGTTCGACTTCAATACCTCCATTCTGATTCTGGTGTTCGTGGTGCTGGGCGGCCTGGGCAACATGTGGGGCTCCGTCATTGCCGCCGCAGCCCTCACCATTCTGCCCGAGGCCCTGCGCCAGTTCTCCAACTACCGCATGCTGGTGTACGCCATTGTGCTGATCCTGGTCATGCTGGCCACCAACAATCCCACCCTGAAGGGCTTCTTCTCCCGGCTGTTTCACCGGGAGCGGGCGAACGCGTCCCATGCGGCGGCGGTGAAAGGAGGCGGCAAGCAGTGAGCAGCATAAAGCGACCCGAGACCAAGCTGGTCCCAGTGCCCAGCGTCAACAAGATTCCAGAGCGGGACGTGGACAAGAGCCCCATCCTGGAGGCCCAGCACCTGGGCATCGACTTCGGCGGCCTCACCGCCGTCAACGAGTTCAACATGGCCATCGGCCGCACTGAGATCGCCGGCCTGATCGGTCCCAACGGCGCGGGCAAGACCACGGTGTTCAACCTGCTGACCAAGGTGTACCAGCCCACCCGGGGCACCGTCCTGCTGGACGGGGTGGACACCCACAACATGAACACGGTGCAGGTCAACAAGGCGGGCATTGCCCGCACCTTCCAGAACATCCGCCTGTTTAACAACCTGAGCGTGGAGGACAATGTCAAAATCGGCATGCACAATTCCATCCACTGCGGCCTGTTCAGCGGCATTCTCCGCCTGCCCCGGTACTGGAAGGAGGAGAAGACCGCCCATGAACGGGCGCTGGAGCTGCTCTCCATTTTTGACATGCAGGATTTGGCGGGCGTCAAGGCGGGCTCTCTGCCCTACGGCGCACAGCGCCGGCTGGAGATCGTCCGCGCCCTGGGTACCAACCCGTCCCTGCTGCTGCTGGACGAGCCGGCGGCGGGCATGAACCCCTCGGAGACGGCGGAGCTGATGGAGAACATCGTCAAAATCCGCGACACCTTCCAGATTGCCATTCTCCTCATCGAGCACGACATGAACCTGGTTATGGGTATCTGCGAGGGCATCTGCGTGCTCAACTTCGGCCAGATCATCGCCAAGGGCACCCCCACGGAAATTCAGAACAACCCGGAGGTCATCAAGGCCTACCTGGGCGGCGGAAAGGAGGGCTGAGAGATGGCTGTGATGCTGGATGTCAAGAACATCAACGTCTATTACGGCGCCATTCACGCCGTCAAGGACATCTCCTTTCAGGTCAACGAGGGGGAGATTGTCACCCTCATCGGCGCCAACGGCGCGGGCAAGACCACCACACTGCAAACCGTGTCCGGTCTGCTCCACACCCGCACCGGCTCCATTGAGTTCCTGGGGCAGCCCATCCAGAACGTCCCCGCCTCCAAGCTGGTGGGCCGCGGATTGGCCCAGGTGCCGGAGGGCCGCCGGGTCTTTCAGCAGATGACAGTGGAGGAGAACCTGGAGATGGGCGGCTTCACCCAGCCCGCCTCCACCATCGCCCCCGGCCTGGAGCGGGTGTACGAGCAGTTCCCCCGGCTGAAGGAGCGCCGCCGTCAGGTGGCGGGCACCCTGTCCGGCGGCGAGCAGCAGATGCTGGCCATGGGGCGGGCCCTCATGTCCAACCCCAAGCTGCTCATGCTGGACGAGCCCTCCATGGGCCTGGCCCCCCTGCTGGTGGAGCAGATCTTCGACATCATCAAGGAGCTCCACCGGGCGGGCACCACGATTCTCCTGGTGGAGCAGAACGCCCAGATGGCCCTGAGCGTGGCCGACCGGGGCTACGTGCTGGAGACCGGGCGGGTCACCCTCACCGGCCCCGGCCGGGAACTGCTGGCCGACGAGGCCGTCAAAAAGGCATACCTGGGCGGTTAAACGGCAGCCCGACGGAGCGCGCTCCGCCGGGCTGTTTTCCATTTCCTCCCCTTGACTGGCGTGCTATAATATGGTCAGCAAGGCAATATCGCCGCGTTGTGCAAGGAGGCGCTGATCCATACCATGCCCAATTACTACGCGCACCTGACGTTCGGCCAACGGGTGCTGGAGGACCTGCCCGCCGGCCTGTCCGAGCTCATTGAGCAGGAGCGGGAGGCCTTTGACCTGGGCTGTCTGGGCCCCGACCCGCTGTTCTTCTACCAGCCCATCCGCCCCAACGCCGTCCGGCGGGAGGGGATCAAGATGCACCGCCGCTCCGCCCTGCCCGCGGTGGAGCGTCTGCGCCAGGCTATCGAGGACGGCGTACCCATGTCCACCGGCTACGGAGCTGGCTTCCTCTGCCATTTGGCCCTGGACAGCGCCTGCCACGGCTACGTGGACGACCGGGCCGCCGACGGCCCCATCTCCCACATGGCCATTGAGGGGGAGTATGACCGGATGCTGATGGAGCGGGACGGCCTCAATGCCGCCGAGCAGTTCCCACTGCCCAGCGCCCCGGCCAACCGCGCCGTCTGGGAGGCGGCGTCCCAGGCCTTTGTCCACGCCTCCCCCGACCAGATGCGGCGGGCCTACCGCTCCATGGCCTTCTTCTCCGGCTTCCTGGCCCGCTCCAACGGCCGCATGACCGGCAAGGTCATCGGTGCGGTGAGCCACATGCTCCCCATTCCCTCCGCCAAGGGCATCGCCCTGAAGGAGACGCCCCACCCCTCGGCGCAGGAGAGCAACGCCGATCTCAACCGTCTGCTGGAGGCGGCCATCCCTGAGACAGCGGAGCAGATCACCGCCTTTTTCCAGGCCATTTCGGCGGAAACTCCCGTGCCCCGCTGGTTCGACCGGGACTTCAAGGGCAATCCGCCCCCCATCCCCCAGCGCATCCGCTGGCAGGACATCCCAGAGCACTCCGTTACATGACAAGCGCCGCCCCCGCATTGTGGGGGCGGCGCTTTCTCATTGGGCCTCCAACAGGAAGGTCACCGGGCGCAGCCCGTCGGTACAGCACACCACATTGACCCCCTCCCGCCGCTGCCAGGGGGTATAGGAGGCACCGCAGGACAGGGCGGACACCGAGCGGTAGAGATCGATCCACGCCCAGGGGCAGAAGCCGGCTGGCATTTCCGCGCCCCCGGTATAGAGGAACTGGTCCCCCTCCCGGAAGAAGTCGCAGACGCACTCCTCCGGCGGCTCGGTGAGGTGCTCCCGGATCAGATCGGGGTAAAATCCCTTGCGCAGCACAGTGATTTTCACGTTCTTCATGGTGCAAGCTCCTTTCGCTCCTCCGGTTCGTTTTGAAACTCTGTCATAGTGCCCCAGAACCGCTTGGGCATCTGGGTCATGCGGCACCGGGGGTTCTCCCGCCCCTCGATGGCGATGGTGTCGTAAAACCGCCGCCACAGGCGGCGGAAGTCCCGCTCCTCCCGGCCGGGGGCGGCGGCGCGGAACGCCTCCAGGGGAACGATGGCCCACCGCCGGGGCCGGTAAAACAGCGCCTCCCGGTGGGTGCGGTCGTAGAGGACGAAGGACTCCTCCGGATAGCGGGCGCAGAAGTGGGGCCGGAGGAGGGGAAGCACCCGGTTTTTGGGGGCAATTTCCCCCACCAGCACCCCCTCCTGCTCGGAGAAGCGTGTGAAGCCCTTGAGCAGATGGGCCTCTCCGGTCAGGTGGCCCACCGCGCGGGTCAGCACTGCCACCCGGTCGTCGGTGAGATCCCGCACCACCCACGGCCCCCGGTCGTACCCCAGGCGGAGAAACCGCCACAGGTGGAGCTCCCGCTCCTCCAGGCAGGTGAGAAAGCCGTACACCGCCAGCCGCCGCCCCTCCTGCCCCAGCCTGGGGGCCAGGGAGCGGTACACCCGCTGGGCGCGGGCCTCGTCGGTGTCCACCTGTCTCTTATACACATCTGACGCTGCCGACGACTTA
>OWJE01000517.1_pt1 | contig 13796 bp, 14 predicted proteins | sample 1732931 | NCBI WGS metagenome assembly OWJE01 (sample SAMN05065769, study PRJEB22554) | human gut metagenome | biome: ENVO:2100002; feature: ENVO:00000062; material: ENVO:00002003 | host: Homo sapiens | place: USA | reverse complement strand
CGTCGGCAGCGTCAGATGTGTATAAGAGACAGGTGTAATCTAACTATCAGAAAAGGAAATGAGTTCTAGCAACTCTTTCTTTTTTAAACAGGAGTTAGGATAAACTAACTATATATGTTAAAACAATGGATCGAGAGATCTGTTGTTCTATGGGAGATGACCATGAGCAGGGAAGTGTTAGAGATTCTGGAGAAGATGGATAAAAAAGAATTAAAGACTCAACTGGCACTGCAATGTGCCCCGCTTCTTACGGGAATCAAACTGTCAAATCTTCTTACGGTGACAAAGAGCAACGAAGAAGATGTGAAAGATTTGTTCCGTAATACAGAAATTACTGTACATACACTCTACCAGACAAAACATCGTACAATATTCCTGCTTTTTCGTGAAAAACAACTACTCGCTTATCTGAACGAAGAAGATGTGAAGGAAACGATGAGATTGTTTGGGTATCAGACATTACGCCTTATCGACATTTTTGAAAAACTGTGTGCCCGCTATCAAAAATATATGAAGGATCATCTGTCTTTTCCACATGAGCTTGGACTGCTCTTGGGTTATCCTGTAGAAGATGTGTTAGGTTTTATCCGAAACGAGGGACGCAATTACCTATATTGCGGTTACTGGAAAGTATATGGAGATGTGGATGCGGCAAGAATAACATTTGACCGCTACAATCAGGCAAAGGAAGACGCGATCCGCCTGATATCGTCCGGCATGGAAATCCATGAACTTCTGCTTTACGGCAAGATGTTAGAGTCCGCCTAGATGGACTCATGATAACAGAATGTTTACAAAAGCATATTCTATCATTTGATGTATGACTGGATTTTCAGATGAAAGTAAATAAGATAAAAACGGAAAACACCCGGCTTGATGCGGCAAAGGCGTCGTGCGAGACCAGGAATCCGTTTGTATAAAATGAATGTGCAAAAATAAGCACAGGAATGGAGGAAATATGAGCAAGATTATCGTGGCATACTGGTCCCAGACGGGAAATACGGAAGCAATGGCAAATGCAGTTGGAGAGGGAATCAAGGCAGCAGGCGGAGAGGCAGACGTTGTTCCGGTATCTGCAGTATCCGTAGATGAGTTAAAAGCTGCATCCTCATTTGCATTAGGCTGCCCGGCAATGGGAGCTGAAGTATTAGAGGAGAGCGAGATGGAGCCTTTCGTAGAAGAGGTAGAAGGCTTTGCAGCAGGCAAAAAGATCGCTTTATTCGGTTCTTACGGATGGGGTGACGGACAGTGGATGCGCGACTGGGAAGAACGCATGAATGCAGCAGGAGCAACTGTTGTAAATGGTGAAGGTGTGATCGCACATGAAGCACCGGACGCTGAAGCATTAGAAGCGTGCAGAAGTCTTGGAAAAGCGCTTATATAAAAGAACATAAAAAGTAAGGTTCAGAGAAATCAGAATAATAAGTCAGGCAGGTCGTATCCGACCTGCCTGTTTGTGTTAGGTTGAATTTATCCTAAAAAATGTGTATACTATTGTAAAAAGATTATGGAGGTGTTCAAATGACTATAGATACAAATACAATGGTTTCAATTTCCGAAGCAAACCAGAATTTTTCTAAGGTTGCACGACTGGTAGATGAATGCGGTTCAGCAGTAATTTTGAAAAACAATGTACCAAGATACCTTGTTATAGACTTTAGTAAAGCGGATAAAGATATGATAGCATCTGATGATGATGTATTGAGTATTTCGAAGCAGCTTATGGAACAGAATAGGGAAGCATATGAGGTGCTGGCTAAATGAAAAAATTGAGCAAAGAGCAGATCCTTATGCTTCATACTCAATTAATTCAGCAGACTGGTGGAAGCGATGGAGTCAGAGATTATAATTTATTGGACTCGGCTTTGGAAACGCCTTTTCAATCCTTTGGAGGGGACGAATTATATCCGACAATACAGGCGAAAGCTGCAAGATTAGGATATGGACTGATAAAGAATCATTGTATGATAGATGGTAATAAAAGAATTGGAACACATGCAATGATTGTATTTCTTGCGTTGAACGGGATAGAACTTAAATATACGCAAAAAGAATTATATGAAACAATTCTTAATGTTGCATCGGGAAGCGTAGATTATAATGGTTTATTGCAATGGGTTCTTAATCATCAAAATTAAATAGTAAAACGGGTATAAGACCGAATATAGAAAATATTGAAATTTTGTGTTCGGTCTATTATTCATGACAATAGCATTGTCCAAGAAGTGCACAATCTATGATTGAAGTTGATAAAATGGGGATTATGATGTTAAAAAAATTTGTAAAGTATGTCTCGCAGAACATGCTTGGCATGGTAGGTATGTCTGTCTATATTCTGGCAGATACCTTCTTTATTTCTGTTGCGGTGGGGACGGATGGTATCACCGCACTCAATCTGGTACTGCCGGTCTACAACCTGATCTTTGCCATCGGCGCAATGATGGGTGTCGGTTCAGCAATCCGCCTGGTGATCGGGCGGAATCAGAAAGATCCAAATGCAGACGGATACTTTTTCCATGCACTGTCATGGGCATTGATTGTTGGTCTGCTTTTTATGTTTGTAGGAATATTTTTCCCGGATAAACTGATTGCCCTGCTTGGCGGGGATGCAGAGATCGTTGCGGTCGGGAAAAATTATACGCGTATTTTTATGGGTTTTGCGCCGTTTTTTATGTGGAATTATATCTGCAATGCTTTTGTGCGCAACGATGGGAATCCATCGATCGCAATGGCTGCGACATTATTCAGCAGTCTGTTCAATATTGTATTTGACTATGTACTGATGTTTCCACTGGGGCTTTCCATGGAAGGGGCTGCACTTGCAACGGCGCTTTCCCCGTTGGTCGGCATCCTGATCTGCTGTATCCATTTCCGCTCGGAAAAATGTACGGTAAAATTTAAGCCGATGCTGCCATCTTTGCGAAAAATACTTTTCTGCTGTCAGTTTGGTGTGTCCTCTTTTGTGGGAGAGATTTCATCCGGTGTGATCACGGTCGTCTTTAATATGATCATCCTTGGACTTGCCGGAAATACCGGAGTGGCGGCTTACGGCGTGGTTGCAAACACATCACTTGTTGCAGTTGCCCTGTTTAACGGAATTGCACAGGGCTCCCAGCCGTTAGTCAGCGAGGCATATGGCAGGGATATTCATAAAGATGTGAAAACTTATTTAAAAATGGCGGTTACGACTGCAGTAGGCGTCTCTGTACTTCTGGTTATTTTTATTTACCTGTTTGCACCTGTGGTGACTGCAGTGTTTAATGGCGAACATAACAGGACGCTTGCTGACTACGCAGAAACCGGACTGCGGATCTATTTTATCGGATTTTTATTTGCCGGGATCAATATCGTAGGGACTGCCATATTAAGTGCTGTCGAATCTACAAAATATGCATTTGCAGCGTCGATTTCCCGAGGTTTTGTGGCGATCATTTTCTTTGCATTTATACTGTCCGCAATATTTGGATTAAACGGGGTATGGATGGCCTTCCCGGCGGCGGAATTTGTGACAATGCTGATCACACTGTGTGGATTGCGGAGAATAAAGTTTGTTGATAAAAATTCTTAACATTTGAAAATCTCTTGACAAAATACAGATCGTGATGTAAATTCAATATACCCAATAGGGGTATATGGTATACAATAAAGATGTAAAACCGTGATAAAAAATCAGGAACAGAACAGACTATACAGACCGGAGGCAGACAGATGGCATGTGAAAAATGCAGCGCAAACGGAGATAATGTGAAGCATAAACAGCGTGAGAGTGCAGAAAAAAAGGCACTGCTTACGAGACTTTCCCGGATAGAGGGACAGGTGCGGGGAGTGCGTGCCATGGTGGAAGATGACAGATATTGCGTGGATATCGTCACACAGGTATCTGCGATCCAGGCTGCATTAAACGGATTTAACAAGGAACTGTTAGCACGCCATATTAAAACCTGCGTTTCCGAAGACATCAAAGAAGGCAATGAGCAGGCTGTCGACGAACTCTGTGAACTGTTAAAAAAATTGATGAAATAACGGTTTGTATTTAGAAATGGAGATTGACATGAATGAAAAGTTTGACGTAACAGGCATGAGCTGTTCGGCATGTTCCTCCCATGTGGAAAAGAGTGTTTCCAAACTGGAGGGCATAAAGACAGTCAGTGTCAACCTGCTGACAAACAGCATGCAGGTCGAGTATGATGAGACAAAGCTTGATACCGGAAAGATTATTGAGGCGGTGGAACATGCCGGATACGGTGCCTCGGTAAAAGAAGACGGAAAAGCAGCAGTAAAGGCGGGGGAGACGGAGGATGCCGTTTCCATCCAGCAGAAGAATATCAAAAACATGAAGACAAGACTGATCATATCCGTGATATTTCTGATACCGCTCATGTATGTGTCGATGGGACATATGATCTACAACGCGCTTGGCGTTCCGATGCCGCCGCTTACCATGAAGTTTTTCCATGGAAGTGAAAATGCAGTCATTTACGCATTTACGCAATTCCTGCTTTTACTTCCGATCCTGTTTGTTAATCAGAAATATTTCCGCAACGGCTTTACAACATTAGCGCGCAGGAGTCCAAACATGGACAGTCTGATCGCAATGGGAGCAACTGCGGCGACGGTATACGGTATCTTCGCGATTTACCGGATCGGCTGGGGATTCCGTATCGGAGACATGGAATTGGTACATCAGTACAGCCATGATATTTATTTTGAATCCGCCGGAACAATTCTTACGCTGATCACGGTCGGAAAATATCTTGAGACGAAGTCAAAAGGAAAGACGAGTGAGGCAATCACAAAGCTGATGAACTTAGCACCAAAGACAGTGACAGTCGTGCGCGACGGCAAAGAACAGGTCATTGATGCGGCAGATGTGGTGCAGGGGGATATTTTCGTGATCAAGCCGGGAGAGTCGGTTGCGGTGGACGGTGTGATCTTAGAAGGAAAATCCTCTTTTGATGAATCCGCGATCACCGGAGAGAGCATCCCGGTGTTAAAACAGGAAGGCGATAAAGTAATCTCTGCATCTATCAATAAAGCCGGACTGATCCGTGCGCGTGCAACGCGTGTCGGCAAAGATACGACGATCGCACAGATCATCAGTCTTGTGGAGGAAGCATCTTCGAGTAAGGCTCCAATCGCACGTCTGGCCGATAAAATTGCGGGAATCTTTGTCCCGACAGTTATTGGAATCGCGATCGTAACATTTATCTTATGGCTGGCAAGCGGGGCAGATTTTGAGTTTGCAATGTCCTGCGGAATTGCAGTTCTTGTGATCTCCTGTCCGTGTGCACTTGGACTTGCAACACCGGTGGCAATCATGGTTGGAACCGGAAAGGGTGCGGAAAACGGTATCCTGATCAAATCAGGAGAGGCATTAGAGACAGCACATATTGTGGATACCGTTGTAATGGACAAGACCGGAACCATTACTTATGGAAAACCGGTTGTGACGGATATCAGAACCTATGCAGGAATTTCAGAGAACGATCTGCTTAAGATTGCGGGCAGTCTTGAGAAGGGCAGTGAGCATCCGTTAGCGGAAGCGATTGTCTCCGATTGCGGGAAAAAGAACATCGTTCCGGAAAAAGTAAATGACTTTGAAGCGCTGTTTGGAAAAGGAATTAAAGGACGTTTATCTTCCGGCACACTTTACTATGCAGGAAATGAAAAGCTGATGGAAGAGGCACACGTTGCCCTGTCCGGTGAGATAAAAAAAGAGATGGAACAATTTGCAAAACAGGGCAAAACACCGCTTCTGTTTGCAGATGAAACACAGATCATAGGCGTGATCGCCGTTGCGGATGTCGTAAAACCGACCAGCCGTGAAGCGGTCAGACAGTTCAAAGAATACGGAATCCATGTCATCATGTTAACCGGTGACAATGAAGTGACGGCACAGGCGATCAAAGATCAGGTAGGAATTGATGAAGTCATTGCCGGAGTGCTTCCGACACAGAAGGAAGAAAAGATATCCGCCTTAAAGAACAGCGGACATAAAGTTGCAATGATCGGAGACGGTATCAACGATGCGCCGGCGCTTGCTTCCGCAGACGTGGGAATCGCGATCGGGGCAGGTACGGATGTAGCCATTGAGAGCGCGGACATCGTCCTGATGAAAAATGACCTGATCGATGCGGTCGGAGCGATCCGTTTGAGCAAAGCGGTTATCCGAAATATCAAGGAAAATCTGTTCTGGGCATTTTTCTATAACAGCATCGGCATTCCGCTTGCGGCAGGACTTTTATATCCGATCTGGGGATTAAAATTAAACCCGATGTTTGGTGCGGCTGCCATGAGCTTAAGCAGCGTCTGTGTAGTAAGTAATGCACTGCGCCTTAGATGGGTAAAGCTTGGAAAAAAATCTTCATCCGGAAATGAGACAGGTAACATGGAACAGGAGAGTGCGGTCTGTGAAAACAGAGCGGTCACTTCTGAAATAAAAACAAAAAGTGATGTATCAGAAAGCGAGGAACAAACAATGAAAACAACATTAAGTATTGAAGGAATGATGTGCGGACACTGCCAGGCAACCGTTGAGAAGGCTTTAAAAGGAGTACCGGGTGTGTCTGAGGTAGTGGTGAGCTTAGAGGACAAAAATGCAGTTGTTACCGCAGAGGAATCAGTCGGTGCGGATGCATTAAAAGCAGCCGTTGTAGATGCAGGATATGAGGTAACTAACATTCAGTAAGGAATTGTTACGGGCACAGAAATTGTATTTTGCAGATCAAAAAAGATAAGCATAAAAGAGAAGGGGAGGCCGTGGTTATTCGGCTTCCCCTTCTTCTACGATCTGCTCTAACACGCGGATCAGATCCTGCATGTTATTAAGCGCTACATTTCGCTCGAGGATCAGATTTTTCAGATCCGTTGAAAGTGTCTCGAATTTGTCTTTGATTCCAGGTGCTACATAAGATGCCATATGGTCCTCCTTTTATTTCCGGCAGCAGATTTGCCTGCGGGACGTGTAATCTATTGTTTTTGTGTGGTTACCTGTTTATCATGTACAAAAATTTCAAAAAATATGCCGTAAAAAACACTTCTTGTAAAAATCGCCGTTATCCTTTAATATTAAAGAAGGCATATAGCCGTATTGGAACATTATAAATGAAAGAATGGAAACACCATGGATTATTACAGCAGTCAGATCAGTAAATTAATACAGGAATTATCGTCTCTTCCGGGAATCGGTGCAAAATCTGCACAGCGTCTGGCATTTCATATTTTAAATATGCCGGTGGAACAGGTCGAAGAACTTTCGTCTGCGATCGTGGATGCAAGGAAAAATGTCCGTTACTGTAAGGAATGTTTTACCCTGACAGATGATGAACTGTGTCCGATCTGTAAGGATGCCGGACGTAACCACAAGACGATTATGGTTGTGGAAGATACCAGAGATCTTGCAGCATATGAAAAAACCGGCAAATACGACGGGGTTTATCATGTCCTGCATGGGGCAATTTCTCCGATGCTTGGAATCGGACCTGCAGATATCAAGTTAAAAGAGCTGATGCAGCGCCTGCAAAAGGATGTTGACGAGGTGATCATTGCGACAAACTCAAGCCTTGAGGGAGAAACGACGGCGATGTATATCAGCAAACTGATCAAACCTACCGGGATCAAAGTGACAAGGATCGCAAGTGGTGTTCCGGTCGGCGGAGATTTAGAGTATATTGATGAGGTAACACTGCTCCGTGCCTTAGAAGGCAGAACGGAGATTTAATAAAAGGAATAGAAAGGAACATGACTAGACTATGACAAATCTGGAACTTGAAAAAACAGCGAACGAAGTCCGCAAAAGTATTGTAACTGCAGTACACAGCGCAAAAGCCGGACATCCGGGCGGATCACTCTCCGCAGCAGATATCTTTACTTATCTGTATTTTGAGGAGTTAAACATTGATCCGAAGAATCCTAAGATGGCAGACCGCGACCGTTTTGTGCTTTCAAAAGGCCACACGGCGCCGGGACTTTATGCAGTTCTGGCAGAACGTGGATTTTTCCCGAAGGAGGATCTTGTCACACTGCGTCATACAGGCTCTTACCTGCAGGGACATCCGGATATGAAACACATTCCGGGGATTGATATGTCATCCGGTTCTTTGGGACAGGGACTCTCCGCAGCAGCCGGAATGGCAGCAGCCGGAAAGTTTGACAAAAAAGATTACCGTGTCTATGCACTCTGCGGAGACGGTGAGATCCAGGAAGGCCAGATCTGGGAAGCTGCCATGTGGGCAGGATTCCGCAAACTGGACAATCTGGTTGTGATCGTTGACAATAATAACCTTCAGATCGATGGAACTGTTGATGAAGTATGTTCTCCTTACCCGATCGACAAAAAATTTGAGGCATTTAATTTCCATACGATCAATATCAATGGAAATGACTTTGATGAGATTCGTGCTGCATTTAAAGAGGCGCGTGAGACAAAGGGAATGCCGACTGTGATCATTGCAAAGACCGTAAAAGGAAAAGGTGTATCTTTTATGGAAAATGCCGTAGACTGGCATGGAAAAGCTCCAAATGATGCAGAGTATGAGATCGCAATGAAAGACCTTGAGAAAGTGGGGGAAGCATTATGTCAGAAATAAAAAAAATTGCAACAAGAGAAAGCTATGGAAATGCTCTGGTAGAAGTGGGAAAAGAGCATGAAGACCTGATCGTATTAGATGCGGACCTTGCAGGCGCAACAAAGACCGGAATTTTCAAAAAAGCGTTCCCGGAGCGCCACTGGGATGTCGGTATCGCAGAGGCAAATATGACCGGCATCGCAGCAGGACTTGCAACCTGTGGAAAAGTGCCGTTTATCAGCTCTTTTGCCATGTTTGCGGCAGGAAGAAACTTTGAGCAGGTGCGCAACTCGATTGGATATCCACATCTGAATGTCAAGATCGGTGCAACTCACGCAGGTATCTCCGTTGGTGAGGATGGCGCAACCCATCAGTGCCTGGAGGATATCGCCCTGATGCGCACGATCCCTGGCATGGTAGTCATCAACCCGGCGGATGATGTAGAGGCAAGAGCTGCCGTACACGCTGCATATGATCATGTAGGACCTGTATATCTTCGTTTTGGCCGTTTACCGGTTCCTGTATTCAATGATGAGGCAACCTACAAATTTGAGATCGGCAAAGGAATTGTCTTAAAAGAAGGAAAAGATGTGACAATTTTTGCAACCGGACTCTGTGTGAATGGGACGGTAGAGGCAGAAAAAATGCTTGCAAAAGACGGTATTGATGCAGAGATCATCAATATCCACACCATCAAACCGATCGACCGTGAACTGGTTGTAAAATCCGCGTTAAAGACCGGAAAAGTCGTTACGGTTGAGGAACACTCTGTGATCGGTGGACTTGGAAGTGCGGTATGTGACGTGCTCTGCGAAGAGGCTCCGACGAAAGTCTTAAAGATCGGTGTCAACGACGTATTTGGTGAGTCAGGTCCGGCATTAGAGCTGCTTCATAAATATGAGCTTGATGCAGAGGGCATCTACAAAAAAGTAAAAGCATTTGTAAAATAATAAAAGAAATCCAAAAGAGAGACTGCTGTCATTACGGAAACGTATGCAGCAGTCTTTTTCTGTCGAAAAGTTTTTGAAAAACTGTCCATAAAACCACAAAAAAATCGGACATGCTGTGATACCATTTCAAAATAAAAAAAGCTTTTTAAATTTAAACAGGGAGGATTGGAATGATTGAGATTATCCGGGAAGAAAATTGGGATGATACGAAAGAAAAAAAGCTGCCAAAAGATATCAGACAGATTGGGAGACCGGATGTTGGGGAGAGAATATACATAGAGGATGAAGTATACAGGTATCTGCATCCATATGAGAGCAGCTGTGAAAAACTTGTATATGTTTTGCTTGGAAGATTCGAAAATTACAGTGGAAGACAGTGCACATTTGTGGAGGCAGCAATACAGCTGGAACATTTGGAATTTGATGCAGAGATTCCAAGATGGAGCGACCATGAATGGGCGTATATATATAAACGGTTAAAAGATGAGTATGACAGCATGGTCATTGTCGGATGGGCATTAGATCACAGAGGATGTCTGCCGAATATGACAAAACAGATCGAACAGTTTCATCAGACGCATTTTGGCGGCGTTCATCAGACATTGTTCTTAATGGATACCCTGGAAAAGGAGGAAACATTTTTCAGCATCCGGAACGGACATCTGTACCGGAGAGAAGGATTTTACATATATTATGACAGGCACGCCGCGGTAAAATTAAAAAAGATGGAATACAGGGAAGAAAAAACAGAAGAAGTAAATCTGCCGGAGACAGACGAGGTTACATTCATGCAGCCGGACGAGCCTGTTTACGACATAAAAGAAAAGGAAGATACGAATGATATCGATATCCTGGAAGAAGAACTCTATATGGAAGAGAGTATGCAGCCGGACGAGCCCGGACTGCAGCCACATCCGGAACGAAAAAGACAGGGGCGTTATCGGAAACAACTGGAAGAAGCGGAAAAAACGGAAAAAACGGAAGAGGCAAAGATCCCTGCATATTCCTCCCTCGTATTGGCTGTGGTGGTACTGACTCTTGGTTTTACCGCTTATCAGAACCATAAGAAGATGAATGAGATGGAAAATACTCTGGCACAGATGAATCAGGTACATATCGTGACAGAAATGCCGGAAACAGAAAAAACGGCAGATTCTGGGATCGTGGTGGAAAATATTGCAGGGAATATAGAAAAACAGACGGAGACAAAACAGGCGGATGAACATAGTACGCAGACAGAGGCGGAACAGCTTCAAACAAATGGAACGCAGGCGGCGGAGGCATCCGCACCGGATGAAACGGCAGGGATACAGGCAGGAACGGAATTGTCAGGAATGACAGATACAGAAGAAACTGCAGAAACGTCTGGAACAGCAGATGCCCAGAAAACGATGGAGTCCCAGGAAACAGAGAGTATGCAGAATCGGGAGGGAGAACAGAAGGCGGAAGCGGACACAGATGAAACAAACAGCAATAAGGAAAACGTAAAAGAGACGGCGGCACAGCCGGATGAGGCACAGACATATTTAAAACAGGGGTACTATGTGGTGCGGCAGGGGGATAATCTGGCTGCGATCTGCCGGAAAATATATCAGACAACAGCCATGATGGACAAAGTATGCGAGGCAAACGGGATTGATGATCCGGATGCAATCTATGCAGGCCAGTATCTGACGCTTCCGAATTAACAAAGCAGCCGCTTCTAAAAATAAGATGAAACATCCAGGGAATAATGCTATAATATCGAAAGATCAGTGTGAAAAAAAGATTTTTCACACACAGGATTTGTGTTTACGCACAAACTTGAGATGCCCGAAATGGGCAAGAACGAGGTTTAAGATGAAAGAGAGATTGGTATGGCGGAAAAAAACAAGAGAGGATTTCATACGGTAGAAGAACCGGATATGGAAGAGTATGAACGCAAGCTGCGTGAACATCGGGTAAAAGTAGTCAGAAGAACCATTATTCTGATCGTTACCGTACTGGCAGTTTCTGCGGGACTCTGGGTGTTTATGGCACTGCGCCATTATGAGAATTTTGACGTGGGATCGTCTGTTGACAGGGCTGATACGGAGGCTACAAAGTTTGCAGATTTTGGGGGGAATATTTTAAAATACAGCAACGACGGTGCTTTTTATACGGATACGGCAAACGAACTGATCTGGAATCAGACCTATGAGATGACCGATCCGCAGATTGATATTTGCGAAGATTACCTGACAATCTATGATAAAAAGGGAACTATGATCTATATCATGACAAAGGAGGGAATCTTAGGCGGAATAGAAACGACAATGCCGATCCAGCAGGTGCGTGTGGCATCGCAGGGAACGGTGGCGGTTCTGATGAAAAAAGATGCTTCCGGTTATCTTGCAATGTATGATAAAACAGGTGCAAAATTAACGGAAGGAGAGATTCACGGTGCAAAAAAAGGGTATCCGGTCGCGATTGCATTGTCATCGGATGCCGTAAGACTTGCAGTTGCCATGTTGGACATCAATGATGGAAGCATAAAAAGTACGATTGCTTTTTACAATTTTGGAACAGCAGGAGAAAGTGAAATTGATCATGTAGTCGGAGCGCAGACGTTTCCAGATACCGTGATCCCGGAAATTGTTTACCTGGCGGATGACAGGCTTGCGGCACTCTCGGATACCGGAGTGATCCTGTTTGAGGGATCTCAGAAACCAAAACAATCCGGAACGATCCCTTTTGAAAAAGAAGTGAAGAGTATTTTCTATAATGATAATTATATTGGCTGCGTGATAAGCAATGAGGATGAGGCAGTGACACATCACATAAGTGTCTATGATCTGGATGGAAAAAGCGTTCTGGAAAAAGATTTTACAATGGAGTATACAGGTGTGGAATTTCTTGCGAACAATGAGATTTGTATTACAAATGAAAACGCATGTGATATATACACCATACATGGGATATATAAATTCCATCATGAGTTTGAACAGACATTGTATAAGATCATTTCGGAGGGTGGCGCGCTGAATTATACATTGATACTGGAAGATACAACAGAAAAAATAAGACTGAAATAAGGAGCATACATATGAACTGGGTTTTGCTGCTGGTATTGCTGATACTGGGATACAATATTATAAGAGGATATAGAAAAGGATTTTTGCGAATTGTGTATTCCCTGGTATCGTGGGTCATAGTACTTACATTTGTTACCGTTGCAACACCATACATTAATACGTATCTGATGGAACACACGACACTATATGAAAAGATTGAGCAGCAGTGCAGTGAACAGATAAAAAGATCCGTAGAGGAAAAACAGAGATCCATTCAAAATGAAAGCAGTCCGGATAATCAGAAATTGTCACAGTTTGGGATTATGCTGCCGGACTCAGTGGTAAATGATATTTTTGAGAAGACCGGAAATATGGCGGGAGAGATTATAGAACAAAGTGGCCTGTATGATGAGATAGCAAAACAGATTGCAGAATTTGTGGTAGAGGGAATTGCATTTCTGATCGCATTGGTCGCAGCGTGGACCATCGTGCATGTGATAGCGCGGGCGTTAAGAATTGTTTCACGGATTCCGGTACTGAGCGGGGTAAATCGTACACTCGGTGTATTTGCCGGTGGGATATACGGACTGATACTGGTATGGATCGGGTTTTACATGATAGCTGTGACAAGTACGAGCGAAATGGGAAGTGCCCTGGTTGCCTGCATATATCAGAGCAGATTGTTAAAATACCTGTATGAAAACAACGTAATTCTGACACTCATTATGAATTTTTTATAGACAGAAAAAAAGTGTTGACATATCCGGACAATGATGGTAGTATAAAAGTCCACTGCGAAAGACAAGCACTTTTGCTGGGGCGGGAAAAAGATACTTGATTGTTTATCTTTTGGAAAATAAAAAAGTTATTGACAAACAGAACAACACATGATAAGATATCAAAGTTGTCGCGTTTAAGATAACAGATCGGACAAAACCGATTGAAAGAAAACTTTTCAAAAAAAATGAAAAAAGTTCTTGACAAAACAGACTTGATAAGATATAATAAACAAGCTGTCGCCGAGAACGACAACAAAACAAAGAACCTTGATAACTGAACAGTGAAATAACCTTGAAAGATTCAATGAATTTCAGGGTGTTGTGAATAACAACACACGAACGTTTCTATAAAGAAACAACCTTAAAACAGTAAATCAGATATATCTGATTAAGCCAGTTTATAACTGGACAGGAAAACTTTTTAACATGAGAGTTTGATCCTGGCTCAGGATGAACGCTGGCGGCGTG
>OWJE01000516.1_pt1 | contig 13827 bp, 11 predicted proteins | sample 1732931 | NCBI WGS metagenome assembly OWJE01 (sample SAMN05065769, study PRJEB22554) | human gut metagenome | biome: ENVO:2100002; feature: ENVO:00000062; material: ENVO:00002003 | host: Homo sapiens | place: USA | reverse complement strand
CGAGTGTCTCGTGGGCTCGGAGATGTGTATAAGAGACAGGGTAAAATGGTGAAAAGACCTGTGCCGAGTTGGTGCAAAAAGCGGGAACGACACCCCGGGATGCCCGCCATGCGGAGGCGAACGAGGGATCCTTTTTGCTGCGGGACAGGCTTGGAATGTACAACAGGGAGGATTTTGTATGCAGCGAAAAGATTTAGCTTTGCGGGTGCTGTCTACGGCAGCCATCATGTCGATTGTTACGTCCATTGCAGCCCCGGCCTTTGCGGGTACTTACTATATCGGCAAAGGCAGCATTGACGTAGTAACGAGTACGGACGGCGAGCATGTACATGTGATTCAGAACGGAATCGCCTACATAGATAGGGACAACGAGATCGTGATCAAGGACGGCACCGACGAAAATGATACCACCCTGAAGGATGCTGACCGTGCTGCGGCGACCCCTGCGGTAGCCCCTGCCGCCACCCCCGCCACGCAGGAAGCAGCCGGGCCTGCGGACGCTGCCGGGGAGAGCCAGCCTGACCCGGACGATGCCTTTACCCTGAGCGAGGAAGAGGAGGACTCTGAGGAGGGTAAGGACCCCACAGAGAACCCCACGGACAACCCCACGGCGACTCCCGCAGAGAATCCTACGGACGACCCCACGGAGAATCCCAAGAAGGATGTGGTGTACGAGTACGACCCGGCAGACCCGGAGCCGGAACAGCAGGCCACCAAGCCCGCCTCCACCACCTCTGTGAACCCTACGGCAGAGACCCGGGAGGCCACTCTGGCCGCTGCCCCTACAGCCCCGGCAGCAGGCAGTGCAACAACCCCCACCACGAATGTCATCAAGGTCATCAACAACTGGGTGGGTGAAGCGGCCAAGAAACTCAAGATCCGGCTCAGTAATGTGAATATCAAATCCAGCACGGATGCCGCCATGACCGTTTCCGGCGACGGTAACACCAAAATTGAGCTGGACGGTAAAAATACACTGGATAGTTCAAATGTGAGCGGTAAAGCAGGCTTGAACAAACAGGGGAATGGCACAATGACCATCACCGACGAGAAAACGGATGGTGGTGAAACGAGGACCTCAAAAGCCGCAGACGATAAAACGGGCTCCTTGACCGTTGTTGGCGGAGTCGGCGCGGCAGGCATTGGTGGAAATTCCGCACCAAGCTCGGATAGTGGCGTGGGAGATACGAAGAATATAACCATAGAAGGTTATGCAACTGTTGATGCGACGAGTGGTAAAAACGGTGACACAGGAATTTGTGGAGGCGCCGGCATTGGTGGTGGCAATTTTGGCAGTGCAGATAACATTATCATTCAGGGAAATGCCAATGTGACAGCTAAAACAGGTTATCATAGTGATGGCGCAGCCATTGGTGGCGGTGCTTACGGCTCAGGAACGAACATTGGGATTTATGATCATGCAACGGTAAAGGCTACGGCTGATATAACAGGCGCAGCGATAGGCCGTGGCGGCTATGGTCAAAAAGCCAGTGTTACAATTGGCAGTAAGGACAAAACCCAGGAGAATGAAAATGTTCATGTGACAGCAAAGGCTTATTATTCTGCGATTGGAGGTATGGCAGGTTTCATAGGAAACGCAGCAGACAGGACGACCGATATTGTCATCCAAGGCGGAGCGACAATCGAGGAAGCAAGCTGTACCTATGTCCCGGCGATTGGCGGCAGCAGCGGCGTTTCTAATGTTGTTATTCGCGGCCATGCTGTCATCAAAAAAGCAGGTCTCATTGGCGGAAGAGGTTCTTATAAATTCGGTGATCAAGGGGATAAAGTGACTGTTTCTATTGAAGACCATGCACGGCTGGAAAATGTAAGCGCTATTGGTGGACAAAGCGTAGAAGAGGCAAATGTAACGGTTAAAGATAACGCCTATGTTGGATCAGTTGGAGCAATCGGAGATGACAATTATCCTGGCGACAAAATTGGAAAGCTAACCGCTAAAATTCTGGGCAATGCGACGATTGAAAAATTGAGTGGATGGATCGGCAAGAGACCGAACAGTACTGTGGACGAAAGCGAGGTCATTGTTGATGGCGGTGAAAATGGAAAGGTAACCGTTAAGGCATCAGCGTTAAGTGACAAAGCTTATATCAATGCCAACACAGTCCAAATTAAGAACAATGTGCTGTTGAAGCTGAAACAGTCTACCAGTGCTGACGAGCCCTATTATATTGCAGCCAACGGCGTGGAAATGACCCGTGATGATTTGATGAGAACCATTGGCGACGATGCGGAGATTTGGTACACGGATAAGGACAATAAACTGCAAAAAATCGTCCATGGTAAAAATGTTTGCAAGCACGCGAATGGCGTTCAGACGGGCCATGAAGACGCTACCTGTGGGAAAGATGGTTACACGGACTATAAGTGTGGCTATGAGACAGCAAATGGTGCGGCAAACACCAGCTGTGATTTGACTTGGCAGGATGTCCTGCCGGCCACCGGTCTCCACGATTACGGCGAGTGGAATACGGTTAAGGAGGCCACCTGCACCACCGAAGGCCAAAAGCAGCGTACCTGCAAGGTGTGCAACCACGTCGACACGCAGACCATCCCCATCGACCCCAACGCACATAATTGGGGCGACTGGACAGTGGATGTTGCACCCACCTGCACTGCTGCAGGGCAGAAGTCTCACCACTGCACCCGCTGCAATGCTATTACGGATGTGACGGTGCTCCCCGCCACCGGCCACCAGTGGCATAGCGACAATGACGCTACCCATACCTGCAATAAGGACAATGTGACCGAGTCCCACACCTACAACGACTGGGTCGTTGTTACCCCGGCCACCTGCACCACTGCAGGTAAAAAGAAGCATACCTGCACGGAGTGCGGCCACGTCGAGACGCAGGAGATCCCCGCCACCGGCCACCACTGGAAGGACAACGGCGACGGCACCCACACCTGCCCCGACTGCGGTGCCACCGAGGGCCAGCCTGTCAACACCAACAGCGCCCTTGAGCTGCGGGTGGTGGACGCTGAGGGCATGGACCAGCCCTTTACGGTGAGCCAGAACGGCACCCTGCGCACCTACACCGGTGCCTACGACACTGCCACCCTTACCGGCGACCTGGACACCCTGCGCTACCTGCAGGACCACGGCGCACAGACCATCCAGTTCGTCACCAATGGCCAGACCAGCAGCTTTTCCATCAACGACCTGCTGGCACAGGGCAGCGGCAGCGAGGTGTTCTACCTCACCCACCGTGGGGCCGAAGAGCCCACCCTGCTGCTGGTGGAGGCAGACCACAGCGAACTGGTGAAAGACTAACCATCCCCGGAGGCGGAGTTTACCGCATGACCCCGCCACCTCCATATTGCAAGACCCCCGGCACCTTCCGCAGGGTGCCGGGGGTCTCTTTGCGCCGCAGGGCAAAAAAAGGCCCCGGCCTGCCCGGTGGGGGCGAGGCCGGAGCCTTTGCTCATGCTTTGGGGGGTGCTGCCAGGCGATCTCAGGCGGCAGTGGAAGAAGCGACCTCAGAGGAAGCAGCCTCAGAAGATGCAGCCTCGCTGGAGACCTCGGATGCGGCCTCAGAAGATGCAGCCTCGCTTGCAGCCTCGGAGGAAGCGCTGTTCTCCTCAGCGACAGCGGAGGTGGAAGCAGCCTCAGACTGAGCGGCAGCAGAAGCAGCCTCAGAGGTAGAAGCAGCGGTAGAAGAAGAGCTGCCGCAGGCAGTCATGCTGACAGCCAGAACCAGAGCAGCAACGGTAACACAAACATTCTTGAGTTTCATATCGAAAATCTCCTCATATTTGAAAATAGTTTCGCGGAAGGCCGTACAGGTGAAACCTTTCCGCGAAAAGATATTCTAGTCCTTTTTCGAAAAAAATCAAGCCCTTTTTTGGCAAAGATTCTATTTGCCAGAGAGATTCTACACTTTTGTTATAACTTTTCGATAAAAGTCAAAGATTTTTGACGTCCAAAAATGAAACACTCCGGGCTTTTCCGGAAGAGGAAAGCATGGTATAATAGCTTCATGATAAAGGCTGGAAAACGACAGTGAGGTAGAAGGTCATGGACATCAGAAAAGTTGCAGTTCTGGGAGCCGGTGCGGTCGGCTCTTATGTTATCTGGGGGCTTTCGGCCCGCAGGGACATTGAGCTTGGCGTGGTGGCCGATGGCCCGCGCGGCGAGCGTCTGGCAAAAGAAGGCTGTGCCATCAACGGCAAAGTCTACCGTCCGGCGGTCTGGACGCCCGGGCAGGCCCATGACGCCGACCTTCTCATCGTCTGCCTGAAATACGGTGCGCTGCCCGGCGCACTGGACAGCATCAAAGCCGTCACTGGTCCCCATACCACCATCATGAGCCTGATGAACGGCGTGGACAGCGAGGACATCATCGCCTCTGCCGTGGGTGGGGAGCATCTGCTTTACTCCCTCATCAAAGTGGCGTCCCACAAGGAGGCTGACGGCGTCCATTTCGACCCGGCGACCACCGTTGGCATCATCTTCGGGGAGAAGGAGCCGCCCTGCGACAGCCCCCGCGTCAAGGCCGTGGAGGCCCTGTTCGGCGGCACAGAGCTGCACTTCCGGGCCACCGACTGCATCCGGGAAGAAATGTGGAGCAAGTTCCGCCTCAACGTCTGCAACAATCTGCCCCAGGCCATCCTCGGCGCAGGCGTAGGCTGCTACCGTGACAGCGTCCATATGAAGGCCATCAGCGACGGTCTCCGCCGTGAGCTGGAAGCCATTGCCGCAGCCAAAGGCATTGATATGCAGCGGGTGGATGCCGTGTCCGGCAAGGGCTGTGCCGTCAAGCCCTCGGCCCGCTACTCGACGCTGCAAGACCTCGACGCCGGACGCCATACCGAGATCGATATGTTCTCGGGTGCGCTCATCCGGATGGGCAAAGAGCTGGGCATCCCGACGCCCTACAATGAGTTTGCTTATCATATGATAAAAGCGCTGGAAGAAAAGAACGACGGTAAGTTTGATTATGCCGGCCCGAATCAGGAAATGACATGGGCAAGATAACGGAGGGAATACCGATGAATATTACGGTCTATCTGGGAGCCAATGAGGGCAATGACCCGGCCCTGAAACAGGCGGTGGAGGAACTGGGCCGCTGGATCGGCGAGAGCGGGAACGCGCTGGTCTACGGCGGCTCCCGCAGCGGCCTGATGGGGCGTCTGGCCCACAGCGTCCTGACGGCGGGGGGCGAAGTGACCGGCGTCGAGCCTCAGTTCTTCATCGACTCTGAGGTGCAGTATGACGGCCTGACCAGGCTCATCGTCACGCAGGACATGACCGAGCGCAAGACCCGGATGATCGAGCTGGGCGACGCCTTTATCGCGTTCCCCGGCGGCACCGGCACGCTGGAAGAGATCGCCGAGGTGATGTCCAAGGTCTCGCTGGGCCATCTGGACGCGCCCTGCATCCTCTACGATCTCGACGGCTACTACGCCGGCCTGAAAGCTCTGCTGGCCCACATGGTCGAGATGGGGCTGTCCAGCCCCGAGCGGCAGAGCGGCATTTATTTTGTAAAGAATCTGGACGAGATAAAGAGCATCCTGAAACGGGCATAAGAAAAGCGCTGGAAGCGGTGTAAAGGTTTCCAGCGCTTTTTGTTGTCTGCTTACATGGAGATGACGCCCAGCGCGTTTGCCACCGAGCTGATGAGGATGACGGCCGCGAAGATGGGGCAGAGGTACTTTATCATAAAGTTGAAGATGCGCTTGCGGCGGAAGGGCTTGCCTTCCAGCGTGACCTCTTCCTCGATCTTCTCCACACCGATGACCCGGGACACCAGCAGGCAGATGGTGATGGCTGCAATGGGCATCATGACGGAGTTGGTGAGGAAATCGAAGAAGTCAAGAAACTGCATCCCAAAGACCGTGAACTGGGCCAGCGGGCCGTAGCCCAGAGCCGACAGACTGCCCAGCACCAGCATGATGATGCCGATGAGGACGGTGGCCTGCTTACGGTCCCAGCCCAGCTCGTCCTCGAAGGTGGAGACAGCGCTTTCCGTCAGGGCGATGGAACTGGTGACGGCGGCAAACAGTACCAGCGTAAAGAAGAGGATGCCCACCACGGTGCCGAGGCCCATGCTCTCAAAGACCTTCGGGATGGTGATGAACATGAGGGCCGGGCCGGCCTGCAGGGTGTCCGGGTCGCCGCCCGAGAAGGAGAAGACCGCCGGAATGATCATCAGGCCCGCCATGATGGCAATGGCCGTGTCGAAGATCTCCACGTTCTCGGTGGACTCCTCGATGGAGACATCCTTCTTCATGTAGGAGCCGAAGGTGACGAGGATGCCCATTGCGATGGAGAGGGAGTAGAACATCTGCCCCATGGCGGTCACGACGGTCATCCAGGAGAAGTTGGAGAGATTCGGCACGAGGAAATACTTCACGCCCTCCAGCGCACCCGGGCGGGTGACGGAGTAGCCCGCGATGATGACGGACAGCACCACGAGAATGGGCATCATCACCTTGGACACCCGCTCCACGCCGTTGCGCACGCCTGCAAAGATGATGGAGAGGGTGAAGACGGTAAAGATGACAAAGCATATCTCCGCCGAAGCGCCGCTGGAAATGAAGGCCGAGAAGTAGCCGTCTGTGGCCAGCTCACTGCCGTGGCCGCTGACGTAGTCGGCCAGATACCGGATGACCCAGCCGCCGATGACCGAGTAATAAGGCACGATGAGGATGGGGATGATGGCATTGATCCAGCCGCCGAAGGAGCGCTTGCCCTTGCGGACGGCGGCGAATGCGCCCACCGGGCTTTTCCTGGTCATCCGGCCCAGCGCCGTCTCGGCAACGATCATGGTGTAGCCGAAGGTGAAGGCGAGGATGATGTAGATGAGCAGGAAGATGCCGCCGCCGTACTTGGCCGCAAGATAGGGGAAGCGCCAGATATTGCCGAGGCCTACCGAAGCGCCTGCCGCCGAGAGGACAAAGCCGATCTTGCCCGAAAAGGCGCTTCGCTTGTGTTGATTTTGGTTCATTAGATTCTCCTCTTTTCACAAATTTGAATAAGTCCAGTGTAACACTGCCGCAAGTGGGATTCAACAGATTTCCCGATAAAAACCGCGAAATGCATCGAAAGAATCGAACGGCAGCATTAAAAAATAAGCACAGAGGCCCAAAGACCTCTGCGCTTGAAGATGCAGATTCAGTCCACTACCGGTACATCCAGCCCGAATTCCAGCGGGCGGAAACGGGGGCAGACGTTCTCGGTGATGCAGATGACCGACGCGGCCAGGCGGCTGCCGATCTCACAGGACTGGGCCAGATTCTTGCCGTAGGTCAGGCCGATGACCGTACCGGCAAAGAAGGCGTCGCCTGCGCCGGTGGTGTCGATGACGTCCACCTTCTTGGCGGGTACGACGCCGCACTCGCCGGTGTGCTTGGCGTACACGGCACCCTGACCGCCCATGGTCACCACCATGCTGGTCATGTTGGCGCTGTGGACGTTCCGGGCCAGTACCTGAGCCATCTGGCTGGGGGTGAGATGCTCGTAGTCGTCCGAGAAGAGCAGACCGGCCTCCTGCTGGTTGCAGACGAAGCAGTCGATCTGCTGCAGATAGTCGCGGCGCTCCATGGCGATGCTCATGTTGGAGACTGCGGCAAAGACCTTTTTGTTGTATTTCCTGGCATAGCGGAGCACCTGCTTGACCGTGTCTTTCTCCAGATCCAGCTCGATGGCGATGGCGTCGCAGTCCTTGAAGATCTCGTCGCCCTTCTTCTCCAGCAGGGTGGTCAGCGGGGTGGTGTCAGGGCGCTTGGAGATGGCGGCGTGGACGTCGCCGTCGTTGTCAAAGATGGCCAGCCAGGTACCCATGCCATCGGGGACCTTCTGGATGTACCTGGTGTTGACCTTGTGGTTGTCCAGTTTGTCGATGACGTCCTGGCCCATGCCGGTGTCGTCCACCAGACCCACGAAGGTGGGGCGCAGCTCCACATTGGCGATGTCCTCCGCCACGTTCCGGCTCACACCGCCATGCACCTGTTCAATGCGGCCGGCGTTCCGTCCGCCGGGGATGTAGGTGGAGAGGGGATAGCCCTTGATGTCCACGAAAACTGCGCCGATGACTACGATTCCCATATTTGAAATTCCTTTCCTGAATAAAAGCTCTCTTTGACTTCTATCCTATTTACGCTTCTTCTGCCTTTTGCGCCCGAATATCGTCGCCCATAAAGAGGAAGGGGACAAAAGAGGAGAGGCGGCTGGAGATTTTTTCGGTGTAGAGCTTTTCCAGCAGAGCGCCGTCGGTGATGTTGGTGGTGACGATGGTGGGCAGCTTCGCGCCCAGACGGTTGTTCAGCAGACTGTAAAGGGTGCTGATGAGGAAGCTGGAGTTGAATTCGGAACCCAGGTCGTCGAGGATGAGCAGGTCGGCCCCGGCGGCGGTGCGCAGGAGCATCTCTTCCTCCCCGGCGGGGTCGGAGCCGAAGTGCAGGGCCTCGAGCTTCGAGAAGAAGTCGGGGCTGGACACATAGATGACGTCGAAGCCCTTTTCCAGCACCTCTCCGGCGATGGCCAGAGCGGCATGGGTCTTGCCCAGACCGGCGTTGCCGAGGAGCATCAGGCTCTCGCTGGTGGTGTCGAATTCGTCGGCGTAGCCGCGCAGGTCGTCCAGAAGGGTAGACATATAACTCCGTATCGGCTCGCCGAGGGAGGCGTCCATCCGGGCGGGGTAGTAGCGCAGCTCCATGGTATCGAAGCTGGAAATGGAGAGGCTGGACAGAGCCTCGATCTCCGACCGGCGGAGCTGCTGCATCACCTTGTGGACGCAGCTGCAGGTGCGTCCGTCCACAATGCCGGTGTCTTCGCAGAGCCTGCAGGTGAAGTGCGGCTCCAGTGCGTCGGCGGGACGGCCGCTGGAGGCCAGCAGGTCGGCCAGCTTTTTGCGGGCATCGGTGAGGGCCGCAGCGGCATCGGTGCGGTCCTTGCCCGCCGCACCGGCCAGTGCGCAGCGGATGCCCCGCACCCGCACCTCTTCTTCGGCGTGGCGCAGCCCGGGGACAGCGGCCTCGGCCTCAGCGCGGGCGTCCTCTGCTTTGGCCCGTGCGGTCTGACGACGGCGGGCGACGGTGCGCAGGGCTTCCTGATACAGTTCGTTTTTGGTACGCATAGTGTCTCCTTATGCCGGGGGTCACTCGGACTTTTTCTTGAGGGTGCGGCGGCGGGCAGCGTTCTTGAGGAAGTCGTTGCCGCTGGGGGTCTCGCGGTCCACCCGGATGTTCCGGCTGGCGCCGGCAGCGGCCACCGGAGTGCGCACATCGTGGATATTGCGCAGGCCCTTGGCGTTCCAGGTCTTGAGGATGCTGTTCCAGTACCACAGGTCGCGCTTCGGCCCGGCCTGCACAGCGACCTCCTGCACCATGGCATCGTCGTAGCCGTAGACCTCATACCACCGGGAGATGGCTTTCCGCCCGCCGAGGGTGAGCTCGCTGTCCGGAATGCCCAGCAGGGAAGCAACATACTGTTCCCGGGTCTGGCGGAGGGCCAGCAGCTTGAGGTGGGCGTCGGCCTGTTCGCCGGTCTCCACGCCCTCAGCCCGCCAGACTTTCAGCTCGTGGAGGACGGCGGCCATCGTCCGCTTGCCCCGGCTGGCCACATAGGCCACGCAGAGCATGACGGTCTCGGGGGCAAAGCCCTCCTGTACGTAGAGGTTGACCAGCTTTTCCATCTCGCTGTGAGTCAGCGGGCGGGCAAAGCCGGTCTGAGCGCAGTCGATGAGGCTCGAGATCATGGGGTCGGTGCGGCTTGCGGCGGCGATCTCCGCCCAGGTCATGGGGGCAGGAGCAGAGGGCTCTGCTCCCGGCGCGGCGTTCTCGTCGTAGCGCTCGAGAAGCCCCGCACCGGCCCAGAAGGAGAGGGCGCTTTCGGCAGAGATGCGGCTGCGCAGTTTAAGGTCGGCACAAATTTTTTCGGGGTCGGTGACGCCGGTAGCCAGCACATACAGCGCTACCCGGACGTTGTATTCCTCGGCGATGCCCAGCTTGGAAAAGATGAGCTGCGGCACCGGGATGGTGTCGCCCTTGAGCTCTTTGAGACGGTATATCATTTGCTTTCCCCGCTTTCTGCGTCCTCGTCCTTCGGCGGCGGTGACCAGGGCTCACAGTCCAGGATGGAAGGCCGCTGCTTCCAGAGCGCCAGGTCAGCGCTGTAGGCAGAGGACAGATACTCTGCCGCTGCGGCCCGGCCCTCGTCCGTCAGCGGAAAAACCATCTGCCGGCGCAGGGCGGGGTCGGTGCGGTCCAGCGCCCAGGGGTCGGGCCAGATGTCCACCGTGAGGATGGCTTCCTCTTTCTGCGCGCCCTCGCCGCCGTCCGGGTCAGGCACGCTGCGCTTGCCGGGCGAGAGCAGATAGCGCATCCCGTCCTCGCTGCCGCTGTATTGATTCTTGCACTTGAAATAGTGCAGAAGGGGTACAAAAATCATGACGTCCCTCTCAGTTTTAGACTTGCTGAAATGATAAAAGCGCCAATTCTTGACGAATCAGCGCTCTTTTTGTGGAGCAGGATACGGGACTCGAACCCGCCGCCTACTGCTTGGGAAGCAGTCGCTCTACCGGATGAGCTAACCCTGCGTTTACTCATTTATTGTAGCAAAGGACACGGGTTTTGTCAACCGCTTTTTGGCTCGATTTTGGTCGGTAGCAATTCAACTTTTTAATGCAGCAGCAATAGCGTTGAATTGCATATCTCAAAGATGCCGTTTCGATCGGCACTATTTTTGAAAATTGCGATAAACAAAAAGGCCGCCGTTCTGCCCGCAGGAAATAAGGGCGGAACGGCGGTCTTTTGAACGGACTGTGACTTACAGCTCAGCCAGAGCGCGCTTGAGGTTCTGGGCGATCTGGTCAGGGCAGCTGGTGGGGCGGGGGCCGCAGGTGGTGCCTTCCATCCGGGCGATGGCGTCCTCAGCCTTCATGCCCTTGAGCAGGCGGCTGATGCCCTTCAGGTTGCCGTTGCAGCCGCCGATGACCTCGATGGACTCGATGGTGTGGTCATCGTTCAGCACGATGTGGGTCTCCTTGGAGCAGGTACCCTTGTTGGGGTAGCTGAAAGACTTGCTCATATTCAAACATCCTCTCTTTATATCCGACTGACAGGCGAGCGGACTCGCGCAGTACCCTTATTATATCCTTGTCAGGTGGGGAAGTCAATGTGACCCGGTCACAGAGCGCCGCCCCGGCGCTGGCGGGCCAGTGCCTCGATGCGCGCGATCTGGTCGTCCTCGGTGACGCAGGCCCCCACCGGGTGGGGTTTGCCGTGGTTCGCGCCGTGGAAGTCGCTGCCGCCGGTGACGATGAGGTCGTGCTTCTTGCAGAGCTCAGCGCACTCAGCCCTGTCCTCGGGGCTGTTGCGGGGGTGATGCACCTCGATGCCGTCGATGGCCCCTTCGGCCACCAGTTCCCGCAGCAGGGGCATACTCTTGTACACCGTCGGGTGGGCGAACACCACCACGGCCCCGGCGGCCTTTGCCGTGGCCAGCACCTCCCGCACCGGAGGGTAAGTGGGGGAGTGGAGGCACTTGCCCCGCGGCTCCCAGCCGAACAGTTCGTGATAAAGCCCGGTGTAGATGCCGTCGCACAGGCCCAGCTGCTGCAGCGCCTGCATGATGCCGCTCTTGAAGAGGACGCCGCTGTCCTGTGCATATTCCAGCGCCTGCTCGGTGCGGAACTGGGGGTACAGCGCCTCGATCTCCCGGCAGCTCTGCAGAGCGCACTCGTTGCGGCGCTGGCGCATGATGTCGCAGTGCCGGCGCAGGGCAGGGCAGTCCAGGTCGGGCCAGAAGGTCAGCAGATGGACGCGGTGGCTGCGCTCGAAGTCGTAACCGGTCAGTTCGGCGGCGGGGATGAGCCGCACGCCGTCCTGCACCGGGTGGTCGTAGGCGTACTGGGCGCTGAGTGTGGTATCGTGGTCAGAAAGGGCCAGAGCGCTCAGCCCCAGCCGCGCTGCCATCAGGGGCAGGCGGTGGATGGGAACAGAGCCGTCAGAGCAGGTGGAATGAGTATGAAGGTCGCCAGCCATAAGTTACTTTCCCTCGATTTTTACAGATTTCTGCGCCTAGTGTACCACAAAAATCATCGGGGAACAAGGGAGCCTTACACGGCTTTGCCGCCCACCGTGAGCGTGGAAGAACGGATGTGGTGGGTGAGAACGACTTCGGCATCCTCGCCGCCCATGGCCAGCAGTTCGTCCACCGAGAGGGTGGTGGAGCAGAGGATAGTCTGGAAGGTGATGGTCTCGATGCCCTCAGCCCGCAGCTGACGCAGGGCGGCCAGCGAGATGCGGAGGGAAGCTGTGAACCGTCCGACGCAGACGGTGAGGGTATTGCCGCTCTGGGTGCTCGTGTAGGAGATGCGCTGGCCGTCCTTGTCGGTGACAGTCAGGCCGGGGAGGAAAGAGGCGGGTGCGGACGGGGTGGCAGAGCCGCTGTCAGAAGAGGAAGAAGGCTCTTCCGGCTCCACAGGGCGGGGGATAGAGACCTGCTGGATGACCTTGCCGTCGGCATCGGTGGCGGTGACTTTTGCGCCCGGGTCCAGCTTGTCCTTGATGGTGTTGAGGTCAAGCTCACTGCCGACCCGCGAGAGGGCCTTGCCGTTGGGACTACCGGCCTTGGCGGTCAGCTCGAGGCTGCCCGACAGATCGATGTCGTAGCTGATGATGCCGTTGCCGCCGGAGAGGTTGCCGCTTCCGCCATTGGACTTGACCGTACCGCCGGAGATGGCGACATGGTCTAAGCTGCGGATGCCGTCGCCGCCGTTGCTGTAATCGCTGTTGCCACCGTTGGCGTTGACCGTACCGCCGGAGATGGCGACAGGGTTGAAGCTGCGGATGCCGTCGCCGCCGTTGCCGTTTTTGCCGCTGCCGCCCTTGGCGTTGACCGTACCACCGGAGACGGTGACGCCGCCGTTACTGGTGATGCCGCGGCCGCCGGAGCCGTCTTCGCCGTCGCCGCCGTTGGCAGTGACCGTACTACCGCTGGAGATGGTGACGCCGCCGCTGCTGTAGATGCCGTTGCCGCCGTGGCTGCCGCTGCCGCTGCCGCCGTCGCCGCCGTTGGCCGTGACCGTACCGCCGGAGATGGCGACGCCGCTGCTGCTGATGCCGTAGCCGCCGCTGCCGCCGTCGCCGTCTTTGCTGTCGCCGCCGTTGGCCGTGACCGTACCGCCGGAGACGGTGACGCCGCCGCTGCTGTCGATGCCGCTGCCGCCGCCGGAGCCGTTTTTGCCGTCGCCGCCATTGGCGTTGACCGTACCGCCGGAGATGGTGACGTCGCCGCTGACGCTGTAGATGCCGCTGCCGCCGGAGCCAACACTGCTCGTGCTATCGCCTCCGGTGGCAGTGACCGTACCGCCGGAAATGGTGAGGCTGCCGCTGCTGGTGATGCCGTCGCCGCCGTAGCTGCTGCTGCCGCCGTTACCACCGGTGAGATGGTTGTCGCCCTTCAGGGTCAGCGTCACGTCGCCTTTCGAAATGAGGGCGGAACCGGAGTCGGCCTTGATGTTCACATTGTCCAGCGTGACCTCGACCTTATCGTTCCCGGCGTTGATGGTCACGGTGTGGGAGGAAGCGTCCTTCTCACGATTTGTGATGATGGTGCCGGTGTCTTCCACCTCCGGCTCCGCCCCCTGTGAGACTTTGTTTGTCCCTTTGGTCTCACTCGCCGAAATCGTAATGTCACCATCTTCGATGTACCATGTCTTTGCAAAGGCCGGGGCGGTAAAGGTGGTGAGCATTGCAGCGGTCAGGACAAGCGCTGCTGCCCGCTGAGAGGCCGGACGGGGTGAATCGATACCCTGTCTCTTATACACATCTCCGAGCCCACGAGACACTCGCTAATCTCGT
>OWJE01000515.1_pt1 | contig 13834 bp, 11 predicted proteins | sample 1732931 | NCBI WGS metagenome assembly OWJE01 (sample SAMN05065769, study PRJEB22554) | human gut metagenome | biome: ENVO:2100002; feature: ENVO:00000062; material: ENVO:00002003 | host: Homo sapiens | place: USA | reverse complement strand
CAACAGGAGCAAATCCTGTTTGGCCAAAGGGGGCAAAGCAGAGTGGCCTTTCCATCTCTCTATCCTCTATTATCCCCTAACTCTTTGATATACAAAACAAATCAACCTTTTACCCATTTCTCTGTTTTCTCACATTTCGTTTTACCCCCCTTAGAAGCGTATGTACCACCCAAAGCAACAATCCAAGCCGTCAGTCTCCCGTTTTCATTCTTCCTTATATATAAAGGAAGTTTCACAGAGCCTTCAAAGGTCTGTAAGTTTCCTTCACCACCGATTTTATTGCCATTCTCATCTTTATATACAGATGGAGCAATATATTCTGACTTTAATTGAATCTGGGCAAACATATTCGCTTTTCCCGATAATAGGAACAGCATAAAAACATATATCCTAATTATTCTTTGATCCATAATAGTATTATTTTTGACACAAAGATACTGTATAAAACAATATGCTTTGAAGAAAATAGACAAACAGCAAGTTTTCAACATACAAAATGGGGTATTTAATATACTAACATTCTTCTTCATACTTAGTTCCACCATCCGTGTTTGCTATGATGCACAATTAGTGGAGAAAAAAGTATTTTCTTCTCAATGAGTTTGCTAATTATCCATTTACGGAAACTTTTGGCTTGTGGAGAAGGAAAGCGAAACGACAGCATCGTTATCATTTCAAGGTTATATAAATCCACTGCACCGCCCTTAAACGATAGCGTTTGCATCACCTCATCTTCTCTGAGCAAGCCCTCTTTGAGGATAGACTTGATGTGGCTGCTTACCTTACCGGAGAATACACCGAACAAGGTGGCTATTTCGCAAGCCGACATCCAAACGGGAGTTGTCGGGATATGTACTTTTCCGTTCTCTCCAATGGTTATGATTTCTCTTTTCATAGTAATTCAATATTCATTGTTTTTTCTTCTTTCGATTAACCTATCCATATCCTCTGCAATCTTCTTCTCGGAAATCTTCGCATAGGTCTGCGTGCTGGTGATGGAGGCGTGTCCCATCATCTTTGCGATACTCTCCGTACAAATCCCCTCGGAAATCAAGAACGATCCGAAGCTGTGTCGGGCTTGATGATAGGAGAGGTTCTCCTTTCGCCCGATGATAACACCCAGTTCGTGTATCTCAAACCACATCATATCCCTGCTTGGCAGTGGAAAGACCGGCTGTGTGTCATCAGTCGTATTGTACAAATCAAGTATCTGCTCGGCTATCGGATGCAGAGGAATGAATGACTCTATCTTTGTTTTCTTTCTATTGATTCGGATATACCGTCTCCCTTCTGCAGTTCGCCCGATATGGTGTGGATACAGCAGTTGGGTATCGACATAGGCGAGTCCCGTAAAACAGGAGAAAATAAAAGCCCTGCGAGCCAATTCCTTCAATGGGTCATTGGCGGGTAGTTTCAGTTCCAGCAGTTGTTTGAGTTCAGTTCTGCTGATATGCATTCGCTTGGAGGGTGGTTTTTTCTCATACTCCAACTCCTCCAAAGGATTGGCACGGATAATCTCATGGTCTACAGCAAGGTAAACCAATCGGTTCAGCCAGCAGAGGCAATGGTTAGTCTGCGATGCCCCGAAGTTCTTGTACCGCTTCAGGTAGACCTTGTATTCCCGTCCGAACACCTCGGTGATGTCTGAAAAGGCAATGTCCGTCTTGCCTTTCGAGTCCAAGAACTCACGGATATAGCTCTGGTAATACCGTGAGCTTCTGTAAGCCGAAGTGGAGTCGATTTCCTTGGAGCGGACGGCAAGGCGTTCCCGTTCCCTTTCTCCCATTTTGAGCAGATGGGTAGGAATGACCGCATGACCTGCTATCCTGTTTTTCAGTAGTTCGGCACTGACCACACCCTGCTCTTTGAGCATTTCATCATAGAGCCGCTCCGCATGCTTTCGGAACTCTTTCAGGCGGTTGTTCGTCCGCATGTCCACGGTCTCCGCCTTTTTGGCATTCCACTGTTTGGGATTGCAAGTAATACCCGTGGTTATCGTCGTGCTTTTCCCATCGATGGAGATTCGGCAGAGTATGGCGGTCGTACCGTCCGCACGGACCTTGTTACGATTGATATAGAGCAATAAGGAAAATGTGCTACGCATAATTCGTTTGTTATCTATGTGGTGTTATAATACAAGTTTCAAATCTTTTGTCGCTTCGATATATTTGTCCATGTCCTCGAAGAGTTTCTTGGGCGTGACCTTTGCATAGACCTGTGTGGTCTGCAGGTTGGAGTGTCCCAGCATCTTGCAGATGGTCTCGATAGGAACGCCGGCTTCCAAGGTAATCAGCGATGCGAACGAGTGCCTGCCGGCATGGTAGGTCAGGTCCTCCTTGATGTCGGCAAGGACAGCCAGACATTTCATGAGGCGGCGCATGTTGGGATAGTGCAGCATCGGAAAGAGAGTTTGACGGTTGTCGTCCCTGTATTTCTCTATCAAGGCAAGGGCTTCGGGCAAGAGCTTGACACAGGCACGAAGCTCGTTTTTCTTACGGCGGTATTTAAGCCACAGATCCCCCTTGTCATCTGTGAACAGGTTATCACGTGTGACAGAAACAGCATCGGCATAAGCTGTTCCAGTATAGCAGGCAAAGAGAAAGAGATCTCTTGCCAAGATGTGGGAGGCACGATGTTCGGGGATTTCCAAGTCACGGATTCTCTCAAAGGATTCCCGACTTAGGGCTTTCGGTGTCTTCTCCTTTTGTTTGGGGAGACTGAAATGAGCGAAAAAACATCTGTCGGCATAACCGTCCTTGTAGGCTTTACGGCATACCTTCTTGATGATAGCCAGATAGTGCCGGCAGGTATCTATGGCAAGTCCTTTATCATCCAAGATGAAACTCTGATAGTCATGAATGAACAGCTCCGTCATCTGACCGAAAGCGACGTCTTTGGTGCGAAACTCCTTTTCGATGAACTCCGCCAAAGTTCTACGGGTATAGATATAGGCAGGATAAGTTCCCTTTGCACGGTCTATCCCGATGCGCTTCCTCAAATCCCCACAGACAATGTCCGTCATCCCCAACAGGGTCATCTGTGTTCCGAGACTTCCTTGAAACAGATTCTTGACGCCTTCTGCATCAAAATCGACCTTACGTTCCACCAAGGTATCGAATGCCGCATGGATGGAGAGCAGCAGCTTGTCCAATTTGGCATTGACCTCTACGGCTTCATTGCTCTTGCCGTTCAACCGACTTTCACGAGGATTCCATAAATCGGGTGTGCAGGAGGTTTTGCAACTGAACTGCACCATTGAACGATTAACGGTGATACGCCCCATAATGGGGGCTTTGCCCGACTTGTCCAACCTGCTCTTTTTGAGGTAGAGCAACACCTTGAATTTTTCTATATTCATACGCTTTAATTTTATGGGCAAAATTACCCGTTGTTAAAGCGTTCTTTGACAAGCAAAACATTGTGGAACAATGAGATAGAAACCTCTCTATAGAAATCTCTCCTTTTTTCGTTACCTCATCCTACTGGGGAAACTGGCGGATAACGGTTTGGTAATCGAAAGGATGCAATATTTCGTGCCGAATTGCTTTCCTACCACACTCGCAGAATATAGAAAAATACCTAATTCGCAACCTATTACCGGTTTATTCTCTATATTCTTCCAAATCCTTAAATGGATGATATTTTCCACATGGCGAGGCACACGTTCGGCACGATGAGTTTAAGTGCAGGAATACCCATCGAAAGCATTGCCAAGATGATGGGGCATGCCTCTATATCCAGTACTCAAATCTACGCACAGGTTACCGATAATAAGATTTCGGAGGATATGGACAGATTGATAAGGAAACATCAAAAAGAAGAAATAAGGGAGGAAGCCGTATGAATGTCAACCACCATCAAACAAAAAGAGAGCGCAGCTATTTCGAGTGGGGCGACAATATGCAAATCATTCGCAAAGGCAAAAGTGATATAGCCATGACCGAGAGTGAGCTCGTTGACTTCTTCGGTGTAACATGGAAGAAACTCAACTATCGTCTGCAGCAACTACTAAAAGTATCTTCCCTACGTCCCGATGAAAGGGATACAGGGGAGTTGGAAGTATTCGTAAATGGACAGTTAAAAGGTTATGCTCCGCTTTATTCGCTTTCAATCATCATCGCTTTGTCTTATCAATTGGACAGCACGGGAGTACACTTGTTCAGGAAATACATCTGTCGAGAACTGCAACGCCCTGTACCTGTGAGGGAGCAGATATACCTACACTGCAATGGCAGTATCAATTGATACACTTTTCTATTTCATCGATATCAATCTACGACATAACTACAAAAGATATAAAATTGTGATAGAAAGTTAGAATGTAGTTAGAGAAAGACAAGCATTACTACCCTATGACTACATTCTATTTTTCTTCTTTACGTACTTTCACATATTATTTTTATTTTGAGTATAATCATTTCATGTATTAAAATGGAATCAGAAACTATACTTCATCTTCACCCACGCTTCGGAGTTCTTACCATACATGGCAAACTTGCCTTTGTTGGCATGGAAATAGTCGTAGCCGGCAGTTAGTTCTATATCGTCGTTGAGAGAATAGGAGGCGGAAAGGCGGTTGAAGATGCCGCCGCTTGCCACGTCGATGTAGGCAAAGGTGGAGATTTTCAGCGTGTTGTGCAGCAGTTCCTTCGAGAGTCTTGCTGTGGCAAGCCCGGCATTGCGATAGACGGAGAGCGCTGCGAGATTGCCCGATGTGTATTTATGGCAATACTGCACGCTGATGTTCCAGTCGTTACCCGGATACCAGTCTACTCCTGCAAGGGCGTTGAGGGTGTTGCGCCGCACGGCATTCTGCCCCAAGCCGCTTCCTTGTGCCTCGCCTATGTACTCGGCGACTTCGGCGCGGAGGACAAACTGACCGACGGGCAATGAGCAGTCGGCACCCAACATCGTCATACGGCGGTACTGCCCGTTGATGTGGAGCGTCCTTCCATTGCCCGACAGGGCAGGGCAAAGGGCGGGCAGCTTGTTCCACGTCCGCAAGGCACTCACGGAGAAGTCTATTCCGCTGAGATTGACGCTTGCCCGTCCGCCAAACTCCATATTCCTGATTTTCTTCTCCGGCTTGCCGCTTTCCAAGTCGGTGGTGTAAGGCAGTGGTGCAGATGGCAGGCGTATCGCCCACGGATTGCGCTCGTCTGTCGGCAACACGAAGAAGTCTACCACAGGATTGCACACGGCTTCAAGGGTGACCGAACCTCTTGTGTATTTTGCACGCAGTCCGTTGATGGGCATGCGAATGTCGTCGTAGTCTTGTGCGAGAAACTCAGTATAGTCGAACGGCGACACGCAATCGGTAACGCGCAGTGCATCCGCCACGCCCCATACGACAATCTGCCGCCCCACGCGCAGGTCGAAGTTGCCCTTTGCATAAGAGAGATAAGCCTCGCGCAATTCCAGTCCTGTGCGTTCTTTCAATATTCCGTTGTAGGTGGCGTTCAGGGATAGGAAGAGCGAAGTCGCCCCTTTTTCGAGTTTGAGTTCTCCCCGCGCTCGAGTCCGCGAAGCCATCCAGTCGGCGCGTCCCTCCGTCCTTACGGCATGGTAGGTATCAAGAAAACCTTTCACCTGCACCTGCAAGGCGTTATCGTCCGATGCTTCGATCGTTTCCTGCGGAGTGCATTCCGAACTGACGGTGTCGCTATCGGCCGGCAATGTATTATCGATTTGGGCCGCTGCCTGTACCGAGAGTATCGGCACAAGCAAGAGCATAAATAGTTTCATATCAGAGTCCTTTCTCCAGTTGGGAAACGGTGAAAAGGTTAGGCGATAGCTTTATGTTGAATTTCTGATTGTCCATACGGATAATAGTTTTGTGTCCCGTCTGTACATTCTCCATCTGCATAAGATGCATCGTCCAGAAGCCCTGCACTTTATTTATGTTGGAAATCGTGAGCCTACGGTGCAGCTTGTTCAGTTTGTCGTAGTATTCCGCCTTTACCGCCATCAGGCAGTCCTGCCGAACCCAGGTGACGCGGCGTGTGTAAATCTCATCTTTGTCGTTAGGTACCGACTCTACCACCCAACATTTTTGACCGCCCAACATTTCTTCGCGCAGAAGCGTATGCTTCTCTTCGTCCACGCTGCGGGCGCTCATATCGTTGTAGGTAAAGTCGCTGCCCATGAAGTAATCTGTTTTTGATGACTTCCCGCTGATGCGCCTCGTCTTTTTCATTGCCGGAAGATAGAGCCACTTGTCGTCCACCTTGGCGGTATTGTCGTAGTCCCAAGTGAGAAATCCCGTACCCTTCACGTCGCCGGGATAGGTGAAGAACATGATTTTCTTCGTATCATTGCCTATGTCCATTGCCCACGATTCGAGTTTCCTCACACGCTTATGCCCGCTCTTCTGGATGAGCGTCATTTCGATGGTGGCAGAACGTGTGTCACCGTCTGCGCGGTTTCTTACTTTCTGCATGATGTCTCTGCCCGACAGCCCTGCTGCCTGCGCGCCGCACACCGCCAGTATGGAGATGAGCAGCAATGTGAAATGTTTTGTTTTCATATCGTTTTGTTTCTTTATAGTGATTATCGTTACTGAGGAAGTTCGTTTGCCGTTCCAGAGGAAGTACGTTTGTCGTTCCCGAACACACGGAGATACTTGAAAAGAATTGGCGTGAGAAAGAGGTCTGCCAGCAGTGCCGACATCATACCGGCCACAGCCAGAATGCCCCAATTGCGCATCTGTGTGCCGTCGGAGAAGACGAAGCCCGTAAACGTAGCCGAGATGACGACTGTGGACATGACGATGGCGAGTCCTTCGGTGCGGAAGGTTCGGTTGATGGCTTCTGCATAATTGCCGCACCTGTCGTATGCCACATGGCTGTGGTTGATGAAGTGGATGGTGTCATCGACGGCAATACCCAAGACCATCGGAATGAGCGAGGCTGTCATCATATCGAGCGGATAGCCCAACCAACCCATCATACCGCCCACGATGATGGCGGGGGCAATGTTCGGTATCATCCCAACGAGCCCCACTTTCCAGTTGCCGAAGACAAGCACGAGGATAACGCCGATGACCAAGACCGACAACAGCATCGACCACATCTGCCCGCGCTCCACATACTGCTGCATCACGGTGAACTGCGGTATGCTGCCCACCACCGAGACGTGTGCGCCGGGAAAGAGTTTGCGCGCCTCCGCCTGCAAGTCGTTCATTTCCTTTTCCGCCTCATTGGAGTTGTAGTCTTTCATCTCCAACTGCAACCGCAGCCGCTTGTAGTCGTAATCCATCCAGTATTCCGACTCCGTACCGCCCGCATTCTCATAGAGCAACAGCAACTGCGCCACCATATCGGCATTGTCGGGAATACGGTAGAACTGCTGCTTGTTGCCGTTGAGCGTACAGTTCATATCCTTCACGATGTCGGTGATGGAATTGTGGCGTTTCGTCAGCTTGTAGCCACCTGCAATCTCCGCCAGTCGGTCGAGTTTCTGCAAATTCTCCGGCTTCTTGGCGTCGTTGTCGTGCGGCAAGGTAATCATAAGGTCATAGGAATATATCGAACCAAGATCGGTTTCGCAGAGGTCGAGGAATTTCTTTACGTATGGAATCTTCCGCCCCATCGTCTTTTCGATGTCGAACGCAGGTTCGATGGAGAAGAGTCCGATACCGCAGAAGATGGTCAGCACAACCGACGAAACGACAATGGAACGATGGTTGCGTATCACGAAACTGCCGAACTGTTCGAATCGTTTGCCGATATATCCTTCAAAACTCTTCGACATATCGGCGGCAGGCTTGCGGTCCTTACCGAACGACAACAGGATGGGTGTGAGCAGCAGGCAGGTGAGCAGCACGGCAAGCAGACAGAGCGAGGTGTTGATGCCGATGGCTCGCATTGGTACTATCTTCATGGACAGGAACGTCATCATGGCAGCCACGGTGGTAAGTCCCGACAGCAACACGCCCCAACCGGTTTCGCCTACGGCTTCCTTGATGGATTCCCTGCGCTTGCCTGTTTCTACAAACTGCGTCTTGAAGAAATTGTACAGGTGAATGTTATAGGCGATGGAGCAGGCAAAAGTCAGTATCACGGCTATCATTGTCGTGGACATGTCGATGTAGATGCCCGTCCAGCCGATGATGCCGAAACTGATGAGCAGTCCGAACACGGACGTGAGCAGTGGTGCAACAACGCCGCGCAGCGAACGGGTTACGATGAGCATCACAACGATGGAGATGATGAAGGCAAAGAGGAACAGCCGCCCCAGTTCGCTTTTGAGATAAACGAATTTCTCGTAGCCCAGATAGGGCATTCCCGCGGCGTTGGGCGACAGTTCGGCGTATTTCGCCTTCCCGATGATGTGTCCCGCCTCTTTGCCCGTAATCATATCGGGCGCAATGTCGCTCGTCTTCTTCCACACGCTGTCTTCGGGGAACGGCCGCAGTTTCACCATAATCCACGTCATCGTGCCGTCGTTTGACACCATCTTCTTTGCCAAATACGGTTTGCTGTACGCTTTCTGCCGGATTACGTTCAGCGAAGCGGCATCAGACGGTATTTCGTCGGGGACAATCTGTTCGATGGTCATACCCTCCTCCGTACCTACGGCAAACTCAATATCGGTGAGCGACGTTACCTTGTCGGCATACGACAGGCTGTCTTTCAGTTCGTTGCTCAGTTCGCGAATGAGCGTCAGGCTGCGTTGGGAGAAGATGTCCTTGTTTTTCACCAGCACCGCCACATAGTAGTCGTTGCCGAAGATAGACTTGAATTCGTTGGTCTTGAGCAGCATCGGGTCGTCGCTCACGAAATAGTCGTCGAACGAAGTTTTCATCACGATGCGCTTCGCTCCCACAAACGAGAAGGCGACGATGACTGCGAACAACGCACCGACCACAAGACGGTGGCAGAGTATCCAGTCTGCCAACTGCTTGAACTTACTGTTGATTTTTACGATTTTCATTGTTGTTTTATCTTTGTTGTTATTATTATCTCTGAACAGTTGTTATTACTATCTTTGAACAGCCGTTATTACTATCTTTGAACAGTCGTTATTACTATCTCTGAACAGTCGTTATTACTATCTCTGAACAGTCGTTATTACTACCCCTGACCGGTTGTTATTACTACCCCTGACCGGTCGTTATTACTACCTCAGAGCGGTTGTTATTACTACCTCAGAGCGGTTGTTATTACTATCTCTGAACGGTCGTTATTACTACCTCAGAACGGTTGTTATTACTACCCCTGAACGATCGCCGGGAACCTTTAAGACTTATGGAATTGGACCCGTTTGTCCGGCTCATTGGACTCGTCTGTCCAACTTATTGGACAAACGCGTCCAATTTGCATGGTCGCCATACGCGTCGTAAGCCATAGGCTGTTGCTGTTTGCCATAATCCTTTGCGAGCGATTGATGTAGGGGTATCATTGCCGTTTATCTTGTTGCAGACGAACCATGTGAGCGAACTCGCCGTTGCGAGCCAACAACTCGTCGGGCGTTCCCTGTTCGCTCACCGTACCGCCACTAAGCACCACGATGTGGTCGGCATTGCGGACGGTACGCATACGGTGGGCGATGATGATAACGGTCTTGTTGCGCACCAGTTCGGAGATGCCCGCTTGTATTTTCGTCTCGTTCTCGGCGTCAAGGCTTGCGGTGGCTTCGTCGAGAAGTATGATTGGGGCATTCTTCAGCAGGGCGCGGGCAATGGAGATGCGCTGCCGTTCGCCACCCGAAAGGGTTTCGCCGTTTTCGCCGATGACGGTATCGTAGCCTTGCGGCATTCGGCTGATGAAGTCGTCGCACTGCGCTAATCGGGCAACGTGGCGCACTTCCTCGTCGGTGGCGTTGCGCTTGCCGATGCGGATATTGTCGGCAATAGAGGCATTGAACAGCAATACGTCCTGAAAGACGATGGAATAGTGTTTCAGCAGCGTTTCGGGGTCAATCTTCGAGATGTCGTTTCCGCCCACAAGAATTTGTCCGTCAGAGATGTCCCAAAAGCGTGCGGCGAGTTTGGCAGTAGTGCTTTTGCCTCCACCCGACGGCCCTACGAGGGCGGTAACGGTGCCTTGGCGTGCCGTGAACGAGACATTGTGCAACACTTGCTTCGCGGTTTCGTAGGCAAAACTTACGTTGCGGAACTCGATGTCGTAGTTTTCGAGTTGTACGGCTGCACTTCCCTCCTGCGTGGGCATGCCTTCTATTTCCTTCATACGGTTGATGCGCACGTCGAGGAAGGAGAGAAGGGCAAGGTAGTTGCACACTTCGATAATGGGGTTGTAGACCATTGCCGATGCCAAGAGGTAAGCCAAGTAGGTGAATACCGACACTTCGCCCTGCTGCAACAGCCACGCTCCCACCAGTATAACGGTGGGCATGCCGAGCTTGAGCAGCATTCCGGCGAGGTTGAGGAAGACTCCTGCCACGAGTTCGCCGCGCACAAGCTCGTGTTCGTAGCCCTTCAGCCGCTTGTCGAAGCTGCGGCAGTATGCCTGTTCGCCACTGTACGACCTTATTTCCTGCATACATTCCAGTCCTTCCTGTATCTGTTCGGTTACGCCACGCTTCACTTTATAGTGCTGGACGAAGGCTTTGTGGAGCTGACGGCGCGACAGCAGCAGTGTGGTTACGGCGAGCGGAACGACCCAAAAGAGGGCTAAAGCCAAGTGCCAGTTGTAGGAGAACATACCCACGCCGATGATGACGACGCTCAGAGCCGACGCAAACAGCTGAGGAACAGCGTGCGAGAAGGTTTGCTCGAGCATCGTGCAGTCTTCCATCACGGTAGAGGTGAGGTCGGAAAGGTTGCGCTCGCCGAAGAAAGCGAGGGGCAGTCGGCGCAGTTTTTCCGCCACTCCGATGCGGCGTTGCGCACTCTCGTTGTAGACGGTGGTGTAGGTGCTGTCGTACTGTCGGAGGGCTATGAAGAACATAAGCACCGCCAAGAGCAAAGCCACAAGCACATAGAACCACAGCGTGTGCGGCTCGGTGGAGGGCTTGGCGTCGATGTATTCCATGAGGAAGAAGAACAAATAGGTGGGCGGCAGCATCAATGCGAGGTTCATCAATGTAGAGAAGGCGATGCCTTTCCGCAAGTCTTTCGCTCCTTTTTCGGTGAGGGCGAACCGTTGTTGAAGATATTTTATCATTGTCTTGTGTCCTTTCTGTTTAGGTTTATAGTTTCCATGCCACCGACTTTTGGTATTCGTTCCACATCTTATAATATAATGTGGCTTGCTCCATGAGCTGTTGGTGGGTGCCCTGTTCGGCTATTCTGCCCTTGTCCACCACGACAATGTTGTCGGCATCCTGCACGGTGGTCAGTCGGTGGGCTATCATGAGCACGGTTTTCCCGCAAGTAAGGTGGGCAAATGCCTGCCTGATAAGGTGCTCGTTTTCGGGGTCGGCAAAGGCTGTAGCTTCGTCGAGCACCACGATGGGCGCATCTTTCAGAATGGCACGGGCAAGCACTATGCGCTGCTGCTCGCCGCCAGAGAGGTATGTTCCCTCCGCTCCTATCACAGTGTCCAGCCCCTGTGGCAGCCGCTCGATGATTTCCCGACTCTGCGAGAGGTCTACGGCACGGTCCACCTGCTCGATGGTCGCATCGGGATTGCCGTAGCGTATGTTCTCCAAAATGGAGGTCTTGAACAGTCGGGTGTTCTGAAACACGAACGACACGTTGCGCATCAGCGTTGCCTTATCCATTTGCCGAACGTCCACACCGCCTATTTTCAAACTGCCTTCGCGCACGTCCCAGAAGCGTGGAATGAGCCTTGCGATGGTTGTCTTGCCGCTTCCAGACGCTCCCACCAGCGCAACGGTCTTGCCTTGCGGTATGTCGAGGTCGATGTGGCTTACGGCATCGTGCTCCGCCGCTTCGTATCGGAACGACACATTGCGCAGGCTGACGTCGAAGGCTGCCGCTTTCTCGGGCTCGGAACTCTCTGGAAGTGGCGGCGTGGCGGTGAGTTTCTCCAATCGGTCTACCGCTTCGTTTGCCAGAAAGAGGTTCTCGCTGAGGTGCATGGCTTTCATTACGTTGGCTGCAATGATGGGTGCGATGAGCACATACAGCACCATATCGGAAACGATGATGGCAGTCTCGCCGCCGTGCCCTATCAGTATGATGCCCGTAGGCACAAGCAGAAAGGCGAAAGCATTGATGGCTATGGTGTAGGCAGACATGGGCGTGCGCCACAGAAGGGTGTACCTGATGACGAGGTCGCGGTAGTTGATGATGCTGTCGTGAAAGCGTTTGAACGAGAACACCGTCTGTTGGAAGACCTTCACGACGGGTATTCCGCGCACGTATTCCACGGCTTCGGCACTCATTTTCTCCTGTGCGTCGAGGTACATACGCTGGAAATCGTTGTTCTTAGGGTTCACCATGTAGCCCATGATGCCGAAGGCGCACACTATCGGTACCATTGCGGCAATGCCCAACTGCCAGTCTACGGCAAGCAGAAGCACTATGATGCCTATCGGAGCCACCACGCTGCCTGCCACATCGGGCAGTATGTGTGCCACGAAAGTGTGGGTCTGGCTCGAATCCTCGTCTATTATCTTGCGCATGCGCCCCGTGTTCTGCGTGTCGAAAAAGCCCAACGGAACACGCATCAGCCGTTCCATGGCAGTGCGCCGCATATTGGTTTCGATGCGGAAAGCGGAAAGATGCGAGAGCATGAGGGCGGCAAAATAGAGCAGAACATTCGCCACCGACACCACGAAAGCCGCAATGGCATAGTCCCATACGGGCGTATCGGCAAGGTTTCCGTCGGCAGTGAGCAGCGTGCGCACCACCAACCACAGGAAAATAAAGGGTACGAGCGACAGCAGTCCGTTCACTGCCGACAGCACAACCGAGCAGGGCAGCAACGGCTTGCGCCCTCCCATGTAACGTCCTAAGCGTTTCAGTATTCTTATCATCTTCTTCTATATATGTTAAAAGGTTATTGTTCCTACGGTTTCATCAGCTCTCTCCACCCTGCCATACTGTAAGCGGCATACTGCTCGAGTGCACGGTTCACCTCGCTTTCGTCGTAGTCCTCGTGCTCCACGAGCTCGCAGAAGATGTTCACCCACATAGAACTCGCAATGTGCAGGAAGAAGGGCGATATGTCGATGTTGATGTGCGGATAGCGCGCTTTCATCAGTCGCAGGTATTCCTTGCCTGCTTTCAGCTGGTGCTCAGCTATTCTCTCCTTGTACCCCGCAAGCGATGTGCCTTCGGCATTGAACAGCAACAGGCGAAGCTCGGGGCGGTAAAGCCTCACCATTCGCTTCATTGCGCCGATGTATTCGTTCTGGAAATCGAGTGCGTCGAACACCTCGATGCAGAGGTGCCGCTCCTCGTTGTGCGACAGAATGTAGCGGTTCAGCTCGTTGAGCAGCGGCCGCAGCACCTCACAGAACAGCTCGTCCTTGCTGCGGAAGTAGTTGTACACGTTGCCAGCAGCAATGCCTGCACGCCGCGCCACCGTGCGGATAGACGTGCTGCGTGCGCCGTGAGCGATGAATTCCTCGCGCGCCACGGCAACGATACGCTGCCGAATGTCGTCTTTCAGTTTCTGCATACGCCCATGAAAACTTTAAATAATGAACCGAGTTCTGTTTTGTTCATAAAAAAATCGCACCGTTTCGTAATCGAACGGTGCGATAGATTGAACGAGCCTATTTGCGCTCTTACTATATAAATATTGTGTATTCGCATAGTTGCAATGTTTATTTTGCAAAAGTAGCAAAGATATAAAAACACCGCAATACCCAAAAATAAGTATTTTGCAATAAATACTTATGTGTGTGGAAAGGCCACTCTGCTTTGACCCCTTTGGCCAAACAGGATTTGCTCCTGTTG
>OWJE01000504.1_pt1 | contig 14168 bp, 15 predicted proteins | sample 1732931 | NCBI WGS metagenome assembly OWJE01 (sample SAMN05065769, study PRJEB22554) | human gut metagenome | biome: ENVO:2100002; feature: ENVO:00000062; material: ENVO:00002003 | host: Homo sapiens | place: USA | reverse complement strand
AGCTTAAGAAAAAGACCGGGAAAGAAGTTACCAGTATCCAGTTTACTGCACGGGAAAAAATGACTGGTCTTGAAAGCTATGATATCAAGATTGATTTAATCTAGCATGTTTATAGTATTAGCATCAATTTCTCATCAGATGCTATTCAACAATACAAATTACCCATAAACCTCGTTTTTACGGGGTTTTGTTATATTTAAACATTACCGAATAGATATAAATCTCGATTGTCGATGGTATTGGTTGTGTGACAATACCTAGTCTTTCCGGTATGCCTGAAGAGAATACAAACGACAGATTATGTAAGGGAAACGCGCTGAAACTTTCACTCTTTCATGCTGAGTGATTTGACGTTATATTTTTAGCCGCAAGTGAAGAGCAAACGAATGGAGCGACAAAATGCATAAAGATCAATACACTGATGCCCCCTCCCAGGAGCAGGTTCGTGTAAAAACTATGCTTAATAGCACCATTTCGATGGGTTACCCGGATGTTGTAATTGCATGTATAGAACATCAAGTATCTCTGGAAGCATTCAGGGCAATTGAGGCCGCGTTAGTAAAGCACGATAAGAATACGAAGGATTATTCCCTGGTGGTTGACTGATCACCATAACTGCTAACCATTCTGACCATTTCACAAGTGACAGAGTCAATATCGTATTCTGTCACTGTAAGGCTAATACAGTACTGCAATTCAACTACAGCAATGCCTCGTATTTAGGTGAATTTACAATATCGTCCAGTTCGGATGCCGGCTGCATTTCTGAAGATAAGGCATTTCGGTTCGCGTATTTTCCCCTCATGCTCGTCAGTCCTGCGCGTAGTAAGAAACAGGACACTCACACTAATTTGTGTGGGCATGCTGTGATGTCCTTCTGAATTATCCCCATGCCATTATGTAAAGCTCTGTTTCAGATGCTCGTCACGGTTGTCAGGCTGTCGGGTCCTCCCAGTGGGGGTCCCTGCCACGGGGCGGGAGCGTCGCGGAAAAAGGCTAGTTTTTGAAATTTCATCCGTCATCACCACTACTGTAATAGATTGATATTACAGTATTTTTATTTTTGTGGTGTCGATTTTGATTGTTTTTTGTTCATCACTAACACCGTTTGCCTAAAGTCGTTCGCAAGATGCATGTTTAAAACATTCTGGAGCGGGTATGGATCGAGAGTTAAAAAATCTGACGCTGAATATCAGTCAACTGGCGGCACTGTCAGGTGTACATCGCCAGACTGCTGCGGCAAGGCTGCAAAATCTACCCGTTGCAGGGGGGCATGAAAGCAACCTCAAGCTTTATCGGGTGGTTGATATTGTGTCGGCATTTCTGGCATTACCACCGCCGGTTGCAGAAGGCGAAATGGACGCGCATGAGCGCAAAGCCTGGTATCAGTCTGAACGTGAGCGTCTTAAGTTCGAACAGGAAACGGCGCAACTCATTCCGGCCAGTGATGTCAGACGGGAGTTTGCCATCTGGGCAAAAGCGGTCGTGCAGGTGCTGGAGACATTACCGGATATTCTGGAACGTGACTGCGGTCTGCAGCCTGCCGCTGTGAGCCGTGTTCAGTCCATTATTGATGATCTGCGCGATCAGATAGCCCTGCGGGTGACTGAAGCAGGTGCGGATGATGAGGAGGAATTACAGCAGGAGGAGTAATGCTGAATCAGGAAACCGCAAAGGCAGCACGAACCGATTCAGGTTATATCCTTCGCGCACCGAGACGAATGCGGGTTGCTGATGCCGTTGCTCAGTATATGCGGGTGCCCATGGGGGCAGGGAACTCAGTCCCGTGGGATCCGCTGGTGGCACCGTATGTTATTGAGCCGATGAACTGCCTGGCCTCGCGTGAATACGACGCAGTGATATTTGTTGGCCCGGCACGAACCGGCAAGACTATCGGCCTGATTGACGGCTGGGTGATTTACAACGTGATTTGCGATCCTGCTGATATGCTGATCATTCAGATGACGGAGGAAAAAGCCCGCGAACACTCCAAAAAACGACTCGCCAGAACGTTTCGCGTCAGCCCGGAAGTGGTCAGTCGCCTGAGTCCGAACAAAAATGACAACAACGTTTATGACAGAACATTCCTTGCTGGCAACTACCTGAAAATCGGCTGGCCGTCAGTCAATATCATGTCTTCATCAGATTATAAATGCGTGGCGCTGACGGATTATGACCGTTTTCCGGAAGATATTGATGGTGAGGGGGATGCCTTCTCTCTTGCCTCAAAACGTACCACCACATTTATGTCCAGTGGTATGACGCTTGTGGAGAGTTCCCCCGGCAGGGATGTGAAGGATGTGAAATGGCGACGGACTTCACCGCATGAGGCTCCACCAACCACGGGGATCCTGTCGCTCTATAACCGTGGCGATCGCCGTCGCTGGTACTGGCCCTGTCCACACTGTGGTGAGTATTTTCAGCCCTGCGGCGATGTGGTTGCTGGTTTCCGTGATATTGCCGATCCTGTGCTGGCAAGTGAGGCGGCTTATATTCAGTGTCCTTCCTGTTCAGGACGGATTTTGCCTGAACAAAAACGCGAGCTGAACGGACGTGGGGTCTGGTTACGGGATGGTGAATCCATCAATGCAGATGGCAGTCGTTATGGTGATCCCCGGCGTTCACGTATTGCGTCATTCTGGATGGAGGGTCCGGCAGCTGCTTATCAGACACTCTCGCAACTCGTTTACAAACTGCTTACTGCAGAACAGGAATACGAGACAACCGGAAGTGAAGAGACACTCAAGACGGTTATCAATACCGACTGGGGATTACCTTATCTTCCCCGCGCCAGCATGGAGCAACGAAAAAGTGAATTGCTTGAGCAGCGGGCAGAGCCAGTTCCTTCCCGCAGTGTGCCGGATGGCGTTAATTTCCTTGTGGCGACAGTGGATGTGCAGGCGGGACGTCATCGCCGTTTTGTGGTTCAGGTAACGGGCTATGGCAGCCGTGGCGAACGCTGGATTATTGATCGTTACAACATCACGCAGTCATTGCGCGGTGACAGCGACGGGGAGAGCCAGCGAATTGATCCGGCCAGCTATCCGGAAGACTGGGATGTCCTGCTGACGGATGTTTTTCATAAAAGCTGGCCGCTGGCCTCCGACCCTTCTCAACAAATGCGACTGATGGCAATGGCGGTGGACTCCGGCGGTGAAGACGGGGTCACTGATAATGCCTATAAATTCTGGCGTCGTTGCCGTCGTGATGGCCTTGGTAAACGTATTTACCTGTTTAAGGGCGACAGCATCCGGCGCGCAAAACTGATCACCCGTACATTCCCTGATAACACCGGACGAACGGGCCGACGGGCGCAGGCCGCAGGTGATGTGCCGCTCTGGCTTCTTCAGACGGATGCCCTGAAAGACCGGGTGAATAACGCGTTATGGCGTGACTCGCCAGGTCCCGGCTATGTGCATTTCCCTGACTGGCTGGGGAGCTGGTTTTACGACGAACTGACGTATGAAGAGCGGAGCAGTGACGGGAAATGGAGTAAGCCGGGTCGCGGTGCCAACGAAGCTTTTGACCTGATGGTGTATGCCGAGGCTCTGGTCATTCTGCATGGATACGAAAAGATCCGCTGGCCGGATGCACCGGAGTGGGCGAGCCGGGAAACCTGGCTGGAGTGTGTCCCGGACAGTACCGAACCGTCACCCTCACCGGAACCGGTACCCACGCCTGTTAAAAAACAAAAACGGAAGAAAACAGTAACTGACGATGTTAACCCCTGGCTGACTTCCGGAGGATGGTTATGAATCAGAATGATATTGAAGCCATGATTCAGCGTTATACGGAAGCTGAAATGGCGGTGCTGGACGGAAAATCCGTCACTTTTAATGGTCAGCAGATGACCATGGAAAACTTATCTGAGATCCGGCAGGGGCGGCAGGAGTGGGAGCGCCGCCTTGCGGCTCTGATTACACGACGACGGGGGCATCCCGGGTACCGGCTGGCGAGGTTCTGATGGCATTTCTTGATGATGTGATTGGCGTTTTTTCACCAGGATGGAAAGCGGCAAGGCTGCGTTCCCGTGCGGTGATCCAGGCTTATGAGGCCGTAAAAACGACGCGGACACACAAAGCCCGACGGGAGAACCGAACTGCCGACCAGTTAAGCCAGTACGGGGCCGTGTCGTTACGTGAGCAGGCTCGTTACCTTGATAACAACCACGATCTGGTCATTGGTGTATTTGACAAGCTGGAAGAACGGGTGGTGGGGAAAAACGGGATTATTGTCGAGCCACATCCGGTATTACGCAATGGGGCCATTGCCCGTGATCTGGCAGCGGAGATACGTACCCGATGGAGTGAATGGTCTGTCAGTCCGGAGGTCACCGGGCAGTTTACCCGTCCGATGCTGGAACGTCTGATGCTGCGTACCTGGCTGCGCGATGGTGAGGTGTTTGCCCAGATGGTTTCCGGGCGCATAAACAGCCTGACGCCTTCTGCCGGTGTTCATTTCTGGCTGGAGGCGCTCGAGCCGGACTTTATTCCCATGACCAGTGATGAGAGCAACAGGCTGAATCAGGGCGTGTTTGTTGATGACTGGGGGCGTCCCGAAAAATATCTGGTGTATAAAAGCCGTCCCGTATCCGGGCGGCAGATGGAAACCAAAGAAGTGGATGCAGAGCGAATGCTGCATCTTAAATTTGTTCGCCGTCTGCACCAGATGCGCGGGACGTCTTTGTTGTCCGGTGTGCTGATCCGCCTCAGTGCTCTGAAAGAGTATGAAGATTCTGAGCTGACTGCAGCAAGGATCGCCGCTGCTCTGGGGATGTACATCCGGAAAGGCGACGGGCAGAGCTATGAACCGGATGGTAATGGCAGCAAGGAGAATGAACGCGAGCTTACCATTCAGCCAGGCATTATTTACGACGATCTGAAACCCGGCGAAGAAATCGGAATGGTGAAGTCGGATCGTCCCAATCCTAACCTTGAAACTTTTCGTAATGGTCAGTTGCGTGCCGTGGCGGCGGGCAGTCGTCTGAGTTTTTCCAGTACGGCACGCAACTATAACGGCACTTACAGCGCCCAGCGTCAGGAACTGGTTGAGTCTACTGATGGCTACCTGATCCTGCAGGACTGGTTTATTGGTGCCGTCACCCGCCCGATGTATCGTGCCTGGCTGAAACAGGCTGTGGCATCCGGTGTTATCAGGCTACCCCGCGATCTTGACCGTTCTTCACTGTATACCGCGGTGTATTCCGGACCGGTGATGCCGTGGATTGACCCTGTTAAGGAGGCTGAGGCCTGGAAAATCCAGATTCGTGGTGGAGCGGCGACAGAATCAGACTGGGTACGTGCTGGTGGTCGTAATCCGGATGATGTCAAACGTCGGCGCAAGGCCGAAATTGATGAAAACCGCAAGCTGGATCTGGTATTTGATACCGATCCGGCCAGTGATAAAGGAGGCAGCAGTGCCGCAACGAAACGACAGGAGCCGCAGCACACCGACGACCAGTCCGAAGAATAATTCCTGGTTCAGGATGCAGGCTGGTCACCAGAGTGACGCGGATATTTATATTTATGACGAGATTGGTTTCTGGGGTGTTACAGCGAAGCAGTTTATCAGTGATCTGAATGCACTGGGCGATATCACCCACATTAATCTCCATATTAATTCACCGGGTGGCGATGTCTTTGAAGGCATCGCCATTTTTAATGCGCTGAAAACACATGGTGCGTCCATTACCGTTTATGTCGACGGTGTGGCGGCGTCAATGGCGTCGGTCATTGCGATGGTGGGAAACCCGGTCATTATGCCGGAAAACACCTTCATGATGATTCATAAACCATTTGGCTTTACGGGCGGTGATGCGGAGGACATGCGCACCTATGCCGACCTGCTCGATAAGGTTGAGGCGGTTCTGTTACCCGCTTATGCACAGAAAACCGGGAAAACCACCGATGAAATTGCTGCCATGCTGGTGGATGAGACCTGGATGTCCGGTGCCGAATGTCTGGCACATGGATTTGCTGATCAGGTAACGCCAGCCGTTAAGGCAATGGCATGTATTCAGTCAAAACGTACAGAGGAATTTAAAAAGATGCCGGAATCCATTCGAAACATGATTACTCCGCCACGCAACAGTGCTCCACGCGTACAGGATGATGAACCTGCAGCCTCCCGGACGCCAGTGCAGGCAGCAGCACCCGTGGTGGATGAAAACAGCATCCGTGCGCAGGTCCTGGCAGAGCAAAAAGCGCGTGTAAACGGTATTAATGATCTGTTTGCCATGTTTGGCGGGCGTTATCAGTCGCTGCAGGCTCAGTGTCTTGCCGATCCTGAATGTTCGCTGGAGCAGGCCCGCGAAAAGCTGTTGAACGAGATGGGGCACGAGTCCACGCCATCCAATAAAAATACCCCGGCTCATATTTATGCCGGTAACGGTAATTTTGTGGGGGACGGGATCCGCCAGGCGCTGATGGCGCGTGCCGGATTTGAAAAAACCGAACGTGATAATGTCTACAACGGGATGACCCTGCGTGAATATGCCCGTATGTCACTGACTGAACGGGGTATTGGGGTTTCCAGTTATAACCCGATGCAGATGGTCGGTGCGGCGTTCACACACAGTACGTCTGACTTCGGTAATATTCTGCTGGATGTTGCGAACAAAGCCATTCTGCAGGGCTGGGAAGATGCCCCTGAAACCTATGAACAGTGGACGCGGAAAGGTCAGTTGTCTGATTTTAAAATTGCCCATCGTGTGGGTATGGGGGGCTTCAGTGCTCTGCGTCAGGTGCGTGAAGGGGCGGAATATAAATACGTCACCACCGGAGATAAACAGGCCACTATTGCACTGGCGACCTATGGCGAGCTGTTCAGTATCACCCGTCAGGCCATTATCAATGATGATCTGAATATGCTGACCGATGTCCCGATGAAACTGGGCCGTGCGGCGAAATCCACTATTGCCGATCTGGTTTATGCCATTCTGACGTCTAACCCGAAAATCTCCACAGATAATGTAAGTCTGTTCGATAAAGCGAAACATGCAAACGTACTGGAGAGCGCTGCAATGGACGTGGCATCGCTGGATAAAGCCCGCCAGTTGATGCGCGTTCAGAAAGAGGGGGAGCGTCATCTGAATATTCGTCCTGCGTTCGTACTGGTACCGACGGCGATGGAGTCTGTTGCTAACCAGGTCATTCGCTCCTCAAGTGTCAAGGGGGCTGACATTAACGCCGGTATTATTAACCCGGTGAAAGATTTTGCGACCGTTATTGCAGAGCCTCGTCTTGATGATAACAGCCAGACCACCTTCTACCTGGCTGCGTCAAAAGGCTCCGATACGATTGAAGTGGCTTATCTCAACGGTGTGGATACGCCATATATTGATCAGATGGAGGGCTTCAGTGTGGATGGCGTGACAACGAAAGTGCGTATTGACGCCGGTGTCGCGCCAGTTGATCACCGCGGTCTGGTGAAATGTACGGCGTAAACGTCGCAGACAACAACTCTGATGGCCCGTAAGGGCTTTTTTTGTACCTGAAATCAGCCCCTGAACGGGGCTGTGCGGAGACAGTTATGGCAAAGAATTTTGTAGAAGAAGGAAAAACGGTGGCGATTGTTGCCAGTGCAGCCATCAGCAGCGGAGATCTGGTGCAGGTGGGTGATGTTTTTGCGGTGGCGCTGACCAATATTCCACAGGGTGAAACAGGCGACGGCATGACCGAAGGTGTGTTTATGCTGCCTAAGCTGAAAACGGATGACATGAAAACGGGTAAGAAGGTTTATCTGAAGTCCGGAAAAGTTCAGCTGACTAACAGCGGCTCTGATCCGCTGGTCGGGGTTGTCTGGGCAGATGCCGGAACCAGTGCAGAAGAAGTGCCGGTAAAACTCAATGTCTGATCCCTTTTCCCGGCTGGCAGCGCGTATGGATGCTATCACGGTCAGAAAGATGGGAAAGACAGCCTCGATTAATGATGTCGATATGACTGTGATCCCGGGAGAAACACTGGCAGAGCTGAATGCTCTGTCCGGACCTGCGGTCTCTCTGGTGGTGTTTTCTTCGGGATACCGCCCACGGCGCGGGGATCGCGTTGTTTATGACGGACAACAATGGACGGTCACACGGCATGAACGTTTTAACGGTAAGCCAATGATCTTTATTGAGTAAAGAGGTGTGGGATGAAGGGGCTTGAGAATGCCATCCGCAATCTGAACAGCCTTGATACCCATATGGTGCCACAGGCCAGCGCATGGGCGATAAACCGTGTGGCACAGAAAGCGGTCTCGGTTGCCACCCGGCAGGTTGCCGGGAATACCGTTGCGGGAGATAACCAGGTGAAAGGGATCCCCCTGAAACTGGTACGTCAGCGTGTCCGGGTGTTTAAAGCCAGTCCGTCAGGAAAAATGACGGCCAGGATCCGCGTTAACCGGGGCAATCTGCCCGCCATTAAGCTGGGGACAGCCCGGGTCAGACTGGCCCGGCGTGGTGGAAAACTGCAGTACCGTGGCAGTGTGCTGAAGGTGGGTAAATATCTTTTCCGGGATGCGTTTATTCAGCAACTGGCGAATGGTCGCTGGCATGTGATGCGGCGTATTGATGGCAAAAATCGTTACCCCATTGATGTGGTGAAAATCCCGCTGTCCGGACCGCTGACACAGGCATTTGAAGATGCCCGCGACCGCATCATTGCTGCGGAAATGCCGAAACAGCTGGGGTATGCACTGAAACAACAACTGAGATTATGGCTGACCCGATGAACCGACATACACAAATACGCCAGGTCGTACTGGCACGCCTTCAGGAACAGTGTGGAGACAGCGCCACGTTTTTTGACGGACTTCCGGCATTTGTTGATGCGCAGGAACTGCCTGCCGTGGCGGTGTGGCTGAGTGATGCTCAGTACACCGGAAAAATGACGGATGAAGATGACTGGCAGGCTGTTCTGCATATTGCTGTCTTCATCCGGGCACAGGCACCGGATTCAGAGCTGGATATGTGGATGGAGAGCACCATTTTCCCGGCCCTGAATGATGTACCGGCACTTTCCGGACTCATCGACACCCTGATCCCACTCGGTTTTAACTATCAACGTGATAATGAGATGGCCACCTGGGCGATGGCGGAAATCACGTACCAGATCACGTACACGAATTAAGGAGGTGGTAATGACCACACCAAATCCACTGGCAAAAACGAAAGGTGCGGGAACGACGTTCTGGATGTACACCGGCAAGGGCGATGCGTTTGCGAACCCTTTATCGGACACTGACTGGCTGCGTCTTGCGATGGTGAAGGATCTGCAACCTGGCGAAATGACCGCTGATGCAGAAGATGACACTTATCTCGATGATGAAGATGCAGACTGGAAAACGACAACTCAGGGGCAGAAATCCGTCGGTGATACTTCGGCGACGCTGGCCTGGCGTCCGGGTGACAGCGGACAGAAAAAACTGGTTCAGTTGTTCGACTCCGGTGAAGTCTGCGCGTTTCGTATCAAATATCCCAACGGTACTGTTGATGTTTTCCGTGGCTGGCTGAGCTCACTGGGTAAAACCATTGCCTCAAAAGACGTGATGACCCGCACCGTGAAAATCAGCGGTGTGGGGCGTCCGTATCTGGCAGAGGAGGGCACTGAAACCGTGGGCGTTACCGGGCTGACGGTGGCACCGGCATCTGCCAGTGTCAATGTGGGAGCAACCACCACGCTGACCTTTACAGTAAAACCTGACGGAGCCAGTGACAAAGCGATCAGTGTGCATTCGTCAGATCCACAGACTGCCACGGTGACCCTGAACGGGCTTGTGGCCACGGTGAAAGGCGTGAAGCAGGGCAGTGTCAGCATTGTGGGCATGACCGCTGACGGGAATTTTGTGGCTGTGGCTGCGGTGACTGTCAGCGCCGCAGGTTAACAGGACGATACTCATCATTTGCCCCGGTTATCCGGGGCTTTTTTGCAGGTGTAGAACATGATGTTTCTGAAACAGGACACGTTTAATTATGAAAAACAGTCCGTGGTGCTCAGTGAGCTGTCCGGGCTGCAGAGAATTGAATATCTGGCGTTTGTTCAGCAGCGAACGGCAAAGTTTGATGTCGGGGAGGGAGAACTGCCGGAGGCTGAACGACAGATTGCTTTTCTGCGGATGGGGATGGATATCAATGCCTGGCTGGTTTCCCGCTCACTGTGGAATGCGGATCAGTCTAAGGATGTAGAGACGCTTTGCGCATCCGTTATTACAACATGGTCGTATGATGCCCTGGGGGCGGGGGCGGAGATGGTTCTGTCGCTGAGCGGTATGGGGGCCATTGATAATGCCGGGGATGATGAGCATGAGGCGCTGACGCCGGAAAAGTCCTGACGCGGGAAATGCAGTTTGTCATGCGGCTTGCCCGGGAGTTCCGGCGGGCAGACTGGCGGCGGATGCTGTCGGAAATGTCGGCCACTGAGCTTGGTGAGTGGGGCGATTATTTCCGGATGCAGAGCTTCAGTGATGTGTGGATGGATGCGCAGTTTGCCTCGCTGAAGGCATTGATCGTGAGAATGGTGTCCGGCAGCAGTGATGCTGCGGTGGCTGATTTCAGCCTTTTACCGGAAGAGAACGGGATACCGGAGCGAACGGACGAAGAACTGATGCATCTTGGGGAAGGTATTTCCGGAGGTGTGCGTTATGGACCAGATAGCCAACCTGGTCATTGATTTGGGGATTGATGCGGCAGAGTTTAAAAATGAAATTCCCCGTATCAAAAACCTTCTGAATGGTGCCGCCAGCGATGCAGAACGGTCGTCTGCCCGTATGCAGCGTTTTATGGAGCGTCAGACTCAGGCCGCCCGGCAGACAACGCAGGCGGCTTCTTCGGCTGCAACAGCCGCATCCGTCCATGCGCAGACGGTGGAGAAGAACGCACAGGCTCATGAACGCATGGCCCGCGAGGTGGAGAAAACCCGCCAGCGCATGGAGGCGCTGAGCCAGAAAATGCGCGAGGAACAGGCGCAGGCCATGGCTCTGGCGGAGGCTCAGGATAAAGCGGCTGCTGCGTTTTATCGTCAGATTGACAGTGTGAAACAGGCCAGTGCGGGGCTGCAGGAATTACAGCGTATTCAGCAGCAGATCCGACAGGCCAGAAACAGTGGCGGGATTGGTCAGCAGGATTATCTGGCGCTGATTTCTGAGGTTACGGCGAAAACCCGTGTTCTTACACAGGCTGAGGAAGAGGCTACCCGACAGAAAGTGGCGTTTATCCGTCAGCTTAAAGAGCAGGCAACCCGCCAGAATCTTTCTTCTTCTGAGTTGCTTCGTGCTAAGGCTGCCCAGCTGGGGGTAAGCAGTGCTGCAGAAGTGTATATCCGCAAAATGGAGCAGGCAGGAAAAGCCACGCATTCGCTGGGGCTGAAAAGTGCAGCGGCCCGCCAGGAGATAGGCGTTCTGATAGGTGAACTGGCTCGCGGCAATTTAGGTGCGCTGAGGGGATCCGGGATAACGCTGGCTAACCGTGCCGGATGGATAGACACACTGATGTCACCGAAAGGCATGATGCTGGGCGGGGTTATTGGCGGTATTGCCGCGGCCGTCTATGGTCTGGGTAAAGCCTGGTATGACGGTCAGAAGGAGGGGGAAGAATTTAACCGCCAGTTGTCGCTGACGGGGCATTATGCCGGAGTCACTGCCGGGCAGCTGTGGACGCTTAGTCGTGCTATTTCCGGGAATGGTATCACGCAACATGCTGCAGCCGGTGCGCTGGCTCAGGTGGTGGGGAGTGGTGCATTTCGTGGAAACGATATCGGTATGGTGGCGAGAGCTGCCGCACAGATGGAGCGATCGGTTGGCCAGTCGGTCAGCGATACCATAAATCAGTTTAAGCGGCTGAAGGATGATCCTGTAAATGCCGCGAAGGCTCTGGACAATGAGCTGCATTTTCTTACTGCCACTCAGCTTGAGCAGATACGTGTCCTTGGGGATCAGGGACGGTCCAGTGATGCTGCACGGATAGCCATGTCTGCACTGGCAGAGGAAACCGGTCGGCGTACTGCGGATATTGATAATAACCTCAATGCGCTTGGCAGTACGCTGAAGTATCTGTCTGATTTGTGGAGTCGTTTCTGGGATGCGGCCATGAATATTGGTCGTGAAGACTCGCTGGATGAACAGATTGCCGCTTTACAGGAGAAAGTGTCGCGGGCGAAAAGACTCCCCTGGACGGCATCATCTTCTCAGGTTGAATACGATCAGCAGCGTCTTAACGATCTTCAGGAGAAAAAACGCCAGAAGGATTTGCAGGATGCAAAAGAGCAGGCAGAGCGGAATTATCAGGAGCAACAGAAACGACGTAATGCTGAAAATGCTGCACTGAACCGGATGAATGAAACGGAAGCAGCACGACATCAGCGTGAAATTGCGCGTATTAATGCCATGCAGTACGCCGACCAGGCTGTCAGGGATGCGGCGATACAACGTGAAAATGAACGTTACGAGAAAGCCCTGGCATCCGGTAAGAAAAAAACACGCGAAACCCGTAATGATGAGGCCACCCGGTTATTGCTGCAGTACAGTCAGCAACAGGCACAGGTGGAAGGACAGATTGCTGCTGCCAGACAGTCAGCAGGCATTGCCACGGAAAGGATGACAGAAGCGCATAAACAGCTTCTGGCTCTGCAGCAGCGCATCAGCGACCTGGACGGGAAAAAACTGACGGAAGATGAAAAGAGTGTGCTGGCCCGTAAAGATGAACTGATTCAGGCACTGACGCTGCTGGATGTAAAACAGCAGGAGCTTCAGAAACAGACGGCACTCAACGAGCTGAAGAAAAAAACAATTCAGCTGACCAGTCAACTGGCTGAAGAAGAGCTCGCTCAGCGTCAGCAACATGACCTGGATATCGCCACGGTGGGTATGGGTGATCAGCAGCGGCAGCGATATCAGGTACAACTGAGTCTTCGCCAGAAATACCAGCAACAGCTGGAGCAGTTGAGGCGGGATAGTGAGCAGAAAGGGACATATAACACGGATGACTACAGAAAGGCCGAGCAGGCGCTGACGGAGAGCCTGAACCGACAACTGAATGAGAATCGCCGTTACTGGCAACAGCTTGAAGTTGTGCAGGGTAACTGGAAAAACGGAGTCCTGCGTGCATTTCAGGATTTTACCGTGGATGCAGACAGTACGGCAGGAACAGCAGAACAGGTGTTCTCGTCAGCCTTCAGCAACATGGGAAATGGCCTGGCAACTTTTGTCACTACCGGCAAACTCAACTTCAAATCCTTCACCTCTTCGGTGCTGTCAGATATGGCGAAAATCCTGGCGCAGGCAACCATGATGAAATCGATAAAAGGGATTGGCAGTGTACTGGGATTTGATCTCAGCAGCCTTTCCCTGAATGCCAATGGGGGGATTTATCAGTCTGCTGATTTGAGTCGTTACAGTGGCACGGTGGTTAACCGTCCGACGTTTTTTGCTTTTGCAAAAGGCGCGGGTGTGATGGGGGAAGCTGGACCTGAAGCCATTCTGCCACTGCGTCGTGGTGCTGACGGTAAGCTGGGGGTTGTGGCGGATATTGGTGGTTCAGGTATGGCGATGTTTGCCCCGCAGTACAACATCGAGATCAATAACGATGGCACGAACGGGCAGATAGGTCCGGCTGCCCTGAAGGTGGTTTATGACCTTGGGAAAAAAGCGGCAGCGGACTTTATGCAACAGCAGGCCCGTGATGGTGGTCGGTTAAGTGGAGCATATCGGTAATGGAGACGTTTCACTGGAAAGTGCGCCCGGATATGAATGTGGTATCAGAGCCGAAAGTGGTGACAGTGAAGCTGGGCGATGGTTATGAACAGCGTCGTGCGGCGGGACTGAATAACCAGTTGTCGACTTACAGCGTGACGATACGTGTTCGTAAATGTGAACACCCATCTTTAAAAGCCTTTCTGGAACGGCACGGTGGCGTCCGCGCATTTCAGTGGACGCCACCTTATGACTGGAAGCCGATCAGGGTGGTTTGTCGTAAATGGTCGGCAAGCGTGGGGGCGTTGTGGGTAACCATAACGGCAGATTTTGAACAGGTCGTGGCATAGGAGTCTCTGATGCAGGATATTCCACAGGAAACACATCATGAGACGACACGCCTCACTCAGTCAGCCCAGGTGGTGCTCTGGGAAATCGATCTGACAGTGGTCGGTGGAGAACGTTATTTTTTCTGTAATGAGCAGAACGAAAAAGGTGAGCCG
>OWJE01000489.1_pt1 | contig 14761 bp, 10 predicted proteins | sample 1732931 | NCBI WGS metagenome assembly OWJE01 (sample SAMN05065769, study PRJEB22554) | human gut metagenome | biome: ENVO:2100002; feature: ENVO:00000062; material: ENVO:00002003 | host: Homo sapiens | place: USA | reverse complement strand
CATACTTCATCTTTTTGATGGCAGGGAACACCCGCTGCTGCATGGTCAGGAAAATCTCGCGGGAATCTTTATCCTTAAAGCGGCTCCACCGCATAGACTGCCCTGCCGCGCTGGCCGGGAAGATGTGCTCCATCTTTTCGCCCGCCATATTTTCAAAATCTTCAGTGGCAAGCTCTTTCTCGTCCAGCGACCGGATGAACATGAGATAGGTCAGCTGTTCAATAACGGTCAGCGGATTGGTGATGCCGCCTGCCCAGATGTCCGTCCAGATTTTGTCTACCTTATTTTTAATGGCTCCTGTTACCATGCATTCCTCCTGAATGTTTGCCAATCGCAAACGCTTTACATCTTGAATTTTTGGTGATAATATCACAATTTTATTATAGCAGTGTACGATTGCATTTTCAATGTCAGCTCTGGTGGTGTGCAATGATCCGAGGAAAGAAAAAGCCGCGAAGACTCTAACGAATCTTCGCGGCTTTTTGGTGCGCTCGAGGGAACTCGAATCCCTGGCCCTCTGATTAAAAGAATCCAAGGTGCATCATTCGTCAAATTTCAAAAGTTCGAAGAATCGTTATTTTTATCGTATCATCGCAAAACATGCCTTTGCACACACCGCATTGTTTGCATACAGTGTAATGCTTTGCAACCGTTATCCAGCTATTCAGGTGTGCAAAAAGTGTGCAAAAATGTGCAGACGGGCAAAACAAAGCCCAATGGACAAATCAATCACCGGTTTTATGGCAGGGTTTAGGACATCCGAACAGACACCGTTTGATATAGAAATGAGGTTCACCATGAATAAACTGCTTTCCTGCCGCCATTGAGAAAAAACAATCCCCACAGCCGCAAAAAGGACTGTAGGGATTGTTTTTATGGTGAAGGAGAAAGAGAATAACGTGTTAACCCTTGTCCGCGCCGGAGGTGATGCCCTCGACGTAGAACTTCTGCATGATGACAAACAGGATGGAGATGGGGATGGACACCAGCACACCGCCTGCACAGAAGAGCGCAAAGTAATTGTTGATCAGGGTCTTTTGCAGCATATTATACAGACCGATAGCCACTGTCCAGTCGGCAGAGACGCCCGAATTCAGGATCATTTTTGCCATCACGAAATCGGTCCATGGAACCATGAAAGAGCTGATGATGGTATAGACCAGGATCGGCTTGGACATGGGCAGAACGACCTGAAAGAACACACGGGCGTCGGATGCGCCGTCCAGCTTGGCGGCTTCCCGCAGGGAGATGGGGATGGTATCAAAGAAGCCCTTGCAGATCAGATAGCCCAGACCGGACGAACCGGCATAGACCATGATAAGACCGGCATAGGAGTTGGTCAGATTCAGATATTTCAGGACGAAATAGACGGCGATCATTGCCAGCACGCCGGGGAACAGGTTGACGCTGACAGAAAGGTTCTGGATCAGCTTGCGCCCCTTGAAGCGGCAGCAGCTCAGCGCGTAGGCTACCATCAGCACAAAGCAGGTGGAGATAACGCAGTTGAAACAGGCCACCACAAGGGTGTTGGTAAACCAGCGCGGGAACTGCGCCACAGAGTCCGGGTGGAACAGAATGTTGACATAGTTGCGCAGTGTGTAACTGGCCGGGAAGAACTGTCGCACATTGATGCCCCGGTCTGTGGAGAAGGATGTGACCAGAAGCCACAGAATGGGTACCAGCCAGATAGCTGCCAGCAGGGCCAGCAGCAGATGCCGCAGGATGCTGTGGACTGTGCGGAGGATACGCCCGCGGCGCAGCTGCGCTGCGGTCTCTGCCCGGCGTGCCGGAGAAACAGTTGTCTGTGTCAAGAGAACGTCGCCTCCTTTTTATTGAGGAACCGGAAGCATACCAGCGTGAACACGGCACAGATGATGAACACCATAATGCCAATGACAGCGGCCATCTTGTAGTTGTACTGCTCCTGTGTCAGGCGGAACAGCCATGTGACCAGCAGATCCACCTCTTTTGCACTGGAGGAAGCCAGCGCCTGATCCTTGGTGATATAAACGTCCTGCGTGAGCAGGTAGATGACGTTGAAGTTGTTGACGTTGCGCACAAAGTCCGTTACCAGCGCCGGCCCCTGCACACTGAACAGATAGGGCAGCTTGATGTGGATGAAGCTCTGCCACGGCGATGCACCGTCGATGGTGGAGGCCTCCAGCATATCGGTGGGAATATTCATCAGCACACCGGTGGCAATGAGCATCTGGTAGGGCACGCCCACCCAGATGTTGATGAGGATGATCATGAACTTTGCCCAGTGCTGGTCGGTCAGGAAGGGAATGTGGTTCATGTTCTGCCCCAGCAGACCGATGGCCTTTAAAAAATCGGTCACGCCTGCATTGGCCATCATGGTGTTGAAGATGCCGGCGTCCGAGAAGAAGTTGCGCACCAGCAGCAGGGTGACGAACTGCGGCACCGCAATGGTGATGATGAACAATGTGCGCCAGAGCTTTTGGCACTTGGTCTTTTTGTTGTTGATGAGCATGGCCAGAAATACGCCGCCGAAGAAGTTGGTGAAGGTGGCAAAGAACGCCCACACCAGCGTCCAGCTGAGCACCCGGCCAAAGGCGTAGCTGAAGGTCAGGCTCAGCGACTGCCCGCCAAACAGAGAAGCAAAGTTAGCCAGCCCCACCCATGTAAACAGGGCGGCGGGAGGCATGTGCTGCTGATCGTAGTTGGTAAAGGCAACAGCGATCAAAATGAACAGCGGGATGATGGTGAACACCACCACACCCAGCACCGGAAGGGTGAGCAGGGTAACGTAGAACTTTTCGTTCAGGTACAAGGTGATATCCTGCCGGAAATTGTTGGGCTTTTTGCCAGCGGCCTTCTGCGCCTGTAACGCGTAATTGCTCTGCACCACCAGCATGGCAGCAGCGATCAGCGTTACAATGACCACCAGTGCGATCACGCTGAGCAGCAGGATGGCAAACGAGTTGTCGTAGTTGTTGACCTCGTTCTTTAAGGTAAGGGGGTTGAACTGCATCTCCATCTGCACCGTGCCCAGCGTGCCGAACTTTTTCAGCGCAGGAATGCCGGAGGTGCCCAGAAAATACAGTCCCAGCCCCTGCACCAGCGTTACCAGCAGTGCCTTGATAAGCTGGCCGTGGCCAATGTAGCCCAGACCCCAGACAAAGAGGGACAGCTTTGTAAAAATATCTCCGTGAACAAATGCGTGACCGAACTTCTGAAGGAAATTCGGCTCCCGGCCATCTGCCCGCAAGGGTGGTGTAAGGACCATTTCTGCCACAGAAGTCAACTCCTTTCTTAGTATGCAGAGGGGGTTATAGCAAACAGGATGTTAGGTTGACGCCGATTTCTTGTATTGCGATAAAAAGCGGGCACACTGCATTCTGCTGCGTGCCCGCCGGGAAAAACCGGAACTTACTGTGCCACAGGTGCGGTGATGCCGGCCACAGCGTCATCCACCAGCTGCTGGGTGGTCTTGCCCTGCGTGTCGCCGGAGGCGAGGATCTCGCCCAGACTTGCGGCGGAGCTCCAGTAGTTTGCGCCTACCCGCTGCAGGGTAGCGTAGGAGCTCTGCTCAGCCAGTGCGGCAATGGCGGGTGCAGACTGCACAGCCTCGGAAGCATTGGCGTTGATGTTGGAGGGGCCCAGCTTGCGGTCGTTGAAGCGCTTGCTCTGGTTGTCCTCGTTGGTGATGAAGTCGGCCAGCATCATGGCAACGCCCACGTTGGCGCTGTGGGGGTTGACGCCCACCAGCTTGTAGCCGGAGAAGGAGCCCATCTGGACCTGCTCGCCGTTCAGGGTGTAGGTCGGCAGCTTGGTGGCGGCGTAGCCCTCGCCCCAAGCCTCCTCGGCGGTGCTGGCGTTCCAGGTACCGGAGATGGCGGCGCAGCAGCTGCCGTCCTTGATGGCGGAAACGATATCAGCATCCGCGCCGGACTTGAAGCCGGGGTTTGCGGTAATGTCCAGAATGGCCTGCGTTACGTCTGCGCCGGGAGCCTCGTTCCAGTTGCAGACGGTGTTGATACCGTCATCTGCCAGCGTAGCCACCAGACCGGCACCGGCGTAGAAGCTGTAAATGTACCATGCGTCGTTCACGCTCATCATGAACTTTTTGCCGGCAGCTGCAGCCTTTTCCAGCATGGTGTCCACGCTCTGCACATCCTCAGCGCTCAGAACGCTTGCATCATAGTACAGGAAATAGCCATTGTCGGCGGTCATGGGGTAGGCGTAAAGTTTGTCGTTCATGGTGGCAGCGCCCACAGAGCCGGGCAGGTTGCGACTCTTCACGTCATCCGGGTTCAGCAGCACTTCCTGCAGCGCACCGGCATTCACCAGCTCGTTCAGCTGGTCATCGGCAAAGGCAAAAACGTCTGCGGCAGACTCCGGGTCAGCCAGAACGGTATCCTTTGCGCTGGACTCAGACTGTACGCCGATCTCGATGGTCACGTTGCCCTTGTCCGCATTCTGCTCGATAAAGGCATCTGCCATCTCGCGCAGCATGGTCTGATCCTCTTCGGCACCCCACATGGTCAGCTTCACATCGCCCCAGCTCTCCGCAGCAGAGGCAGCCGTACTGGAAGCGGCAGCAGAGGAAGCGGTGCTGCTGGAAGAACCGCCGCAGGCGGTCAGCACACCGGCAGCAGCCACAGTGCCCATGGCTGCAAGGAAGTTACGGCGGGAAATCAGCTTTTTCATGATCCAGTTCTCCTTCGTTCTCAATCCGAAATCTTCGGCTGCTCTTTGTTGCGCTTATAAGTTGCGCACATCCGAGCAGCTGTTTTTCTGTACCCATAGGATACCGCATTCTTTTGCTCACGTCAATGGACGAAATTCACGGTATTGTTGAGTCGAAACTGGAAAAAGTGACGGTAAAATTAGGATACATGGGCAAAAGTGCGCAACTTTAGCGCAAACTTTGCCATGCAAAGAGCAAAAATGCCCGCTCCGGGAAAGGAGCAGGCACAAAAAGCGCGTTATTTGATGCTGTGGGAGCGTTCCCTCCACTTGGTAGAATCCCGCAGGATGACCTGATGGCCTTCCAGCTGCCGCATGACGATCTCTTTTCCGGCCAGCCGGTCCAGCAGCATCCGGCAGGCGGTCTTACCCAGCTGCTCTGCATCGTACTGCACCGCCGAAACAGACGGCGTGATGCTGGCAAGCATGGAACTGTCGTACAGGCTGGCCACTCGCAGATCGTTGGGCACGAGGATATGCCGCGTCCGCAGCTCCCCCATGACCTCAAAGGCGATCTCATCATCGCCGCAAAGGATGCAATCCGCCTTCTGCTCCAGCGCAGCCTCCAGTGCATCGAGCGTCTGCCCGGCAGATTCCACACCGGAATGAACGAGCCGCTGGTCTACTGGCACACCAAATTCCGCGAATCCACGCAGATAACCGCGTATGCGATCGGTGTTGACGGCGTAGATGGTACTGCCCACCAGCAGCGCGATCCGCTTGGCGCCCAGCTGCAAAAGGATGCGTGTCATCTCGCAGGCAGCCGCGACCTGATCGTTGTCTGCCTGCGGGATGGTCTTGTCCTCGCTGCGTCCGATGAGCACAAAAGGTGTCTCGTATTGCCGCAAAAGTTCGATGCAGGGATCATCCGCCATGGCGTAGGTCAGGATCACGCCGTCCACCTTGTGGTTGGCCAGCTGCCGCTGCAGCTGCGAATACTCGGTGTTGGAGGCGTAGCAAAGCATCAGGTCATAGCCGCGCTGGTCTGCCATGATGCAGATGCCGCCCATGCACTTGCGCAAAAAGGGCAGATCCAGCGTAATAAAGCGCTGTGGCACGATCATGGCAATGTTGTTGGTGCGCACCTTTTCGCCGCCCTGCGGGGCGGCAGGCTCGGTGCGGGTGCGTCCTAGATAGGCATATACCTTGGCGCGGGTCTCCTCACTGATGCGTCCCTTTCCGGAAAGTGCGCGTGATACCGTTGTTTTAGAAACACCAAGCGCATCGGCCACCTGCTCGATCGTCATTTTTTCGGTTTCCTTTGCAGCCACAGGATATCCTCTCCTTTTCACAGAACTGCGCAACAGTGCGCCACCCCAGCATACCGGGATAAGCCCGCTTTGTCAAGTACGAAAGCAAACAAAAAGCGTTCTGCTTTTTCGGCAGAACGCTGAAAGTTGATGCTTTTGCGCCTTACAGGACCTGCTCGCCGTTTTTCCAGACGGCCGTTCCGTAACGGTTCAGCGCAACACCGCCTACTTCGACCGGATGTTCATTGCAGTTCTGTACAAAGACGAACGTACCGCGCCGCGCGGCCAGAACGCCGTCCGGCAGAGCTTCCGGCCATGCCGGGGTCAGGCCGACTTCCTTTACAGCAGCACGATAAAATGCGCGATAGAACGCTTCCTCGAACCGACTTGCCAGATAATAGGCACGGCCCTCCCCGTAGGAGTGGACAGCCACCGCCGGGCAGTTTGCATAATAGTCCTCGGCATAAACGCTCAGCGGTGTGGCAGGGTCGGTGTCGTTCAGACTTGCGACCTCGCATAGGACCGAAGCCTGCGTTTCCGGCAAAGTGGAATCGTCCATCGGGGTGCAGCGGCAGGTTTCGCCGTCATACATTCCGTCGATCTCAGTGCGGCGCAGGCCCAGCAGGTCGGTCAAGCCGTAGGGCGTGTCACCCAGACGGCACAAATCGCTTTCATCCACCACACCGGTCCAGTATGTAACCACGACCGTACCACCATTCCGGGCAAAATCACAGAGTTTTTGGGCAAAGGCATCGGTCAGCAAATAAACCATCGGAACAACGACCAAGCCATAACCCGTCAGGTCGGAGCTCTGATTTACGAACTCCACCGAGATGCCCTCCCGTGCAAGAGCATTGTAGTGCAGCTTCAGCTCATCCCAGTAACCCATGCCTGCATTTCGCGGGCCGCAGGAGCCTTCCAATGCCCACTTGTTTTCCCAATCGTGGACGATCGCCGCCTGCTTCTCGCGGCAGACTGTTGCAATCTCCGAGAGCACTTCCAGCTTTTGGCCCACACCGACTGTTTCCCGGAAGGGACGGGCATCCTCCCGGCCATCATGGCCGACGACTGCACCATGGAACTTTTCTTCAGCGCCGCGGCTGGCTCGCCACTGGAAGTAAAGCACACTGTCCGAGCCATGTGCAACCGTCTGCAGAGCCGCAAGCTCCGCAATGCCGGGGCGCTTCTGTTTGGAGATCGGCTGCCAGTTGGTAAAGCTGGGGCTGGACTCCATCAGCAGGAACGGCTTGCCCTTCATGGAGTAATACAGGTCGTGCATCAGGGCCGTATCCAACGCTGTTTCTTCCACTGTTTCGCTGGGCTTGTGCCATGTGGGATAGTTGTCCCAGCTGGCCACGTCGATCTCCTTGGACATTTTGAAATAGTCGATGCCATCAAACCGGTACATCATGTTTACCGTGAACTTTGCATCCGGCGCAAATTCTTTCACGGTATCACGCTCATATTTCAAAAAATCAATATGCCGGTCACTGACAAAGCGCTTCCAGTCCAGCGCAAGGCCCTGCACGGCATTTTCCCCCTGCGGGGCAGGGCTTTCGATTTGTTCCCAAGCGGTGTAGTCGTGGCTCCAGAACCGGGCGTTCCATGCCTTGTTCAAGGCATCCAAAGAGCCATACCGTTCCTTGAGCCAGCAGCGGAACGCGGCCTGACACAGCTCGCAATGGCAGTCACCGCTCATCTCGTTGGAGATATGCCAGAGCAGGACAGCCGGGTCATTGCCGAACCGCTGTGCCAGCTTCTGGTCGATGATGCGGACTTTTTCCCGGTAGACCGGCGATGTATAGCAGTAATTCTGCCGCCGGTTGTACAGCTCCCGGACCCGGTCTGCCCGGACTCGGCGCACCTCGGGGTATTTGTGTGCCATCCAAGCAGGGCGGGCCGCACTGGGCGTTGCAAGGATCGTATAGATTCCATTGGCATACAGGTTATGGATGATGTCAGCCAGCCAATCCAGCTCAAATACCCCCTCCTGCGGTTCCAACGTGGACCATGAGAACACACCCAGCGTCACAGTATTAACGTGTGCCTTTTTCATCAGTTCGATGTCCTGCGCCAGAATATCGGGCCGGTCCAGCCACTGTTCCGGGTTGTAGTCTCCGCCATGAAGTAATCTGAGCTGCTGCATGATAGCGGCCTCCTTTGGTTGCGCAAGTTGCGCAACATTTTTATCGGATAAAGGCGTTCGATACAAAGTATAGCAAGAACCTCCGCAAGATGCAATGCAGCTATATGGAATTTCGTTGTAATAAGCTGAACGTTTGATGCGGTACAAGAAACCATCCATGGATGCTTTGGAAGATTCCACAACGTTCATGTGGGATTTATAGGCAGGTTGTCAAAATGCAGAAATACATTGATTGAACGGGAAAGCACTTGAACGCCATGCTATAAGTCCTACGATCACCGCTTTATCACAATAAAATTTGCAAAACCATCTTGACGCACCTTGTAAACCTTGACACTCTCTGTCACAAATTCCACTGAGCTTGTCGGGGCGAGGCCCCTCCATCTTGCTGCGCAAGACTGCTCTGCCGCTTAAAAGCCCCACTGGGGCTTTCATTGCTACGCAAACGCAGTCTCGTCGAAAAGTACAGAGCGGCGAGGATTTATTCCCCATGAAGATTTTTACCGCCCCGCAACACACCCGATCAATTTTGCCGCCGATTCACCCGACAAAATTTTTCGCTTGTCTTGCAGGGCGGTATTTTTCTTTTGGGAAGCTGCACCTTGAATCCTTCATAAGCCGTCTGAACGAGATACAATATTGACACCAACCGGGTGGAAACCCGGTTCGAAGATGGCACCACTCTTGCCATCGACTGCATCGCCGTCGAGGATGAGTACGGCAGCACCCCGGCACAGCGGGCAGAGCTGGACTGGCTGCTCTACAATAAGCCCTTGGAGTACGCTCAGCTTGTGCTGGGTGGAAGGATGGAACGTTATCTGTCGCTTGGCTGTGACCACGGCAGGCTGGAAGATTGACATTCCTGCCTACTGGAGCAACAACGCAGGTGTTTCCTGCACAGCAGATGGAATCGTCTCATCTTACCCCCGCAAAGAGAAACAGAGCGTCCCCGATGGGAAACGCCCTATTTCTCTTGTGATATATGGATCTTTCAGGGTGCGTTCGCAGGACACATCCTGTTTTTGTTTTGAGCCTTCACCGGCTTTTTGAGCTTCAGCCCTCTGCTTCCTGAATCAGAATCGTCAGCTGCTTCTGAACGCTGTCATCTGCTGTGACGATCAGATGAATTTCGCCCGCAGCTTCTCCTGCGCGGATCACCGCCATACAGCAGCCGTCAAAGGTCTCGCTTTCCGGGGTGTCGTAACGCTCCTCGGAGCAGGGGTTTGCGCTGCCTACGGCTTCCAGAATGCCTGCACCCTCCAACTCCACCTTCAGGGTGTGCTTGGTGTGCAGATCTGCGGTGCCATTTGCATCCACGAATTGGATCATCACAAAGGCGGCATCCTCGCCGTTAGCTTGCAGGGTCTTACGATCTGCTGTAAGGGTCATCTGTGCATCCTGTGCGGTGCGCAGCGTGAACTCGCCGTCACACACACCGCCGGTATAGCCCACAGCCTTCAGCTCGCCGGGAGTGTAGGGCACACTGTAGGTGGCGGTAAAATCCACCATGGCACGGCGGCCCAGAGAAGCTCCGTTCAGGAACAGCTCCACCTCCTCCGAAGCGGAGTACACATCCACCGAAGCCGTCTGTCCCTCAAAACCTGGCCATGTCCAACTGGAAAGGTTATCCTTGAACATCCAAGGCGTTTTGCTGGAGATCTGACCGTTGTGTTCCATTCGCAGCACTGCCAGATAGGGTGCCTTCCGCAGACCGTAAACGATCTCCCGCAGATAGCTGATGGGGCGGCGGTTGCCCAGCAGATCCAGATCTCCAATATAGGCGGTGCGTTCCGGGTAAATGCTGCTGAAGTTGGCACCACCATCGTAATGGAAGATGCCGCAGCCTGCCTCCCCCAGATAATCGTAGCCAGCCCATGTGAAGTCGCCAATCATGTGAGGATTCTCCTCCACGATGCGCCACAGCCGCACGATGTCTGCTGGGTAAGTCTCGGTGCCTAGCACTGCCTTGTGGGGGTGCAGTTCATGCTCCAGCACATGGCGTCCGGTAAGGTAGTTCAGACCGATCACATCGCAGGAATCCTCGCAGCCGGACAGCGCCTCAGTCAGCAGCGGATGGGTGGCAAAGTAATCACCCTTTTCCCCGGACATCAGGCTCATAAAGCTGTTCAGGGCATTGCTGCCGCCGCCATCGCCGCCGGAGGGACCGGGCTGTGCCGGGAACTTTCGCATCACATCCCCCATGATCTCCCGCAGGCGGTAACCGGCTGCCATAAGGCCGTTGAGGGCGTTGGTGGTGTAACGGGTTGGGTCCAGCTCCCGGAAGGTGTTGCAGAGCCGACGGTTGGTCTCCGCTCCGCTTTCCGAGCCCGCCTCGGAGATCTCGTTGCCCACACAGTACAAAATGACACTGGGATGGTTGTAATCCTTGGCCACCATCTTTTGAATGGTGGGCTTCCAGTCCTGCTCAAAGTACAGAGCATAGTCGTAGGGATTTTTCCGCACGTTCCATACGTCGCTCAGTTCGTCCATTACCAGCACACCGTACCGGTCGCAGGCATCCAGCAGCGCCCGCCCTGCCGGGTGATGGGAGGAGCGGATGGCGTTGAAGCCCGCTTCCTTTAGTTGACGAATGCGGCGCTCCTCGGCATCGGGCAGGGTAGCTGCACCAAGAATGCCGTTGTCGTGGTGGATGCAGGCACCCCGCAGCTTGACGGTCTGCCCGTTGATGCGTACCCCATGCGCTGCATCGATGCTCAGGGTACGGATGCCGAAGCCGGTCTCTTCCCGGTCCAGTTCTTCCTCGCCCTCCAGCACCTGCATGGTGCTGGTGTAGAGGTTGGGGTTCTCCGGGCTCCACAGAGCCGGGCTGTCCACGCAGTACCGGAAGGAGACGGTTCTGCTTTCGCCGGGTTGGAGCAGGAGGTTTTGCCGGTCGGTGAGCACTGCCGTGCCCTCCCGGCAGATGGTCTGCTGCAGGGTCACCCGTTCTGTAACAGTGCTGGCAGACTGCACCTGTGCCGTCACATCCAGCAGGGCAAAGCCCTCGTCCGCCTCCCGGGTGGTGATACGCACGGTATCCTGCGGCAGATAGACCTTGTTGCCCACCAGCAGCCGCACCGGGCGGTAGATGCCGCTGCCGGTATACCAGCGGCTGTTGGGTTCCAGACTGTTATCTGCAATGACCTTCAGCAGGTTGTCGGCACCATATTTCAGGTAGGGACCAGCCTCCACGGTAAACTCCGCATAGCCGTTCACGTTCCGGGTCAGCAGCCAGCCGTTCAGGTAGACCAGCGCTGTCTGGTACACGCCCTCAAATACGAGGGACACCGGCTTGCCTTGCCACGCCTGCGGTGCGGTGAAATGCTTCTGAAAAATGTACTCGCCGCCGGGGTAGAAGCCGGTCTGTGCACCGTTTTTTGTGTCCGGGGTGCGGGCTTCATGGATCATGGCATCGTAGGGCAGATGCACGGTTTTGGTCTGGGTATTTCCCAGAAAGGAATTCATCCGGGAATTGCCATCGCCCTTTTCTACCGTCCAATCTGCGTTGAAATTCTGTCGAATCATGCCTGTGCCTCTTTCTTGTGTTCAGCATCCCACTTCTTATTGGCCTTTTCCACATCAAGGAAAGCCAGCAGCACTGTAATAATGATGCCGATCACAAAGGGGAAGGTGATGTACAGGTTGAAGATCATCTGAATGGCGCTTTCGCTCTGGACCGTTGCGGTGCCCACAAAGCCGCCCAGCTTCAACAGCCAACCCACAGCCGCAGTACCGATGCCGCCGCCGACCTTCACGCCCAGAGAGGAGCAGCTGTACATCATACCGTCCATGTGGACGCCGGTGGTGCGTGTGGTGTAGCCGCTGGCCTCAGCAATAAGAGCGTTCAAAGAGCCGCTGAGGGTACCTGCAAAGACGCCCTTGATGAACATGAACAGCAGGAACATGGAGAGATTCTTCTGCATGGCAAAGTAGATCATGGGAATGCCCAGCACGCTGCTGATGGCGTAGCCCCAGAAGTTGACCTTCTGCATACTGCCGGTCTTTTTGATGAGGACAGGCGCAAAGGCCAGTGCGATGATAACAGGGAACATCTTCATCATGGAGAACTGACCCAGCAGGCTGCCATCGCCCCAGTAATAGGTGGCGCAGAACACACCGGCACCGGTGGTCAGGTTGCTCATGATATAGTACACGATGTAGATGGCAAGGATCATCAGGTAATACTTGTTGTGGACGAGGATCTTAGCAGTCTCGGCAAAGCCATGCTTTTTCTCCTCGGCAACTGCTTTGCCTTCCTCTGCGGCTTCGCTGGTGTTGCCGCTCAGTTCTTCCTCCGGCAGCTCTTTAACTGCAAGGCAGCTGATGGTGTTGACCACCAGACCAACGATCGCGAAGATCAGAGCCGTGGTACGCCAGCCTGCGGCACCGCTGCCGAACTTCTCCACCATGCCGGTAACGGCAAAGCCCATAAAGATGTTGGTGACGACCGCAAACATAAAACGGAAGGAGCCCAGCTGCACACGCTCATTGTTGTTCTTGGTGATCAGTGCCACCAGAGAGGAATAGGCAATGCCGTTGGCAGTATAGAACACTGCGTTCAGTGCCGTGTACACGATGAAGAAGTAGATATACTGCATGGTGGTGCTGCCAGCCGGGATGGCAAACAGCAAAAACAGGCAGAGGGAAACACCTACCTGACCAAACAGCATCCACGGACGTGCCTTGCCCAGCTTGGAGTGGGTGCGGTCGATCAGGGTGCCAAAGATCACATCGCTGATGCCGTCCAGAACCTTGGAAGCCAGCATCAAAGAGCCAATGATGGCACTGTCCAGACCCAGTGTTCCGGTCAGATAAAGCAGTACAAAGCTGGAAACCAGACCATAGGAGCAGTTAGAGGCCAGATCACCGGAACCATAGGCCAGCTTCTGATACCATTTCAGATATTTTTTCTCTGTCGTTGCAGGTGCAGACATGGGAATTCTCCTTTCAAGACGTGCTGTATCATTCACGGCGACGGAATGCGTCTGTCGCTTTACATTTTTTCAAAAGCACTCTATAATAAAGCCATCGGCCGCACAGCTTTTACAGAATGTTTTTGTATTGTGCCTATATTTTAGCAATTCCGTTCACATTCCACAATGACAGCATCGTGTGCCGCATCCATCAGATTGTATCATATTCGCACATTGCGGAAAAGGAGACTCTTTCATGAAACCGGATTCCACCAGCTATGAGAATATTTTGGAGGTTGAAAACTGGGGCAGTCAGCTCTCTACCTTCTACAAGATCATGTCCCCGGTGCAGATCACGCTGGAGTCCTGTACCGGTCTGGGAGAAACCGACCAATACAGCATTCAGATGTTCTCACCGAATGGCTGCTGGCTGCATGAAAACTCTATGGATGCTTTATTCCGTGCCCTCAGCTCCCGTCCGCTGCACCGCCACGATTATTTTGAACTGATGCTGGTGTTGGAAGGGGAGGTCATCCAACAGATCGAGGAAAAAGAATACCCCTACCGTGCCGGAACCTGTTGTCTGGTAAACCGCAGCATCCTCCATAACGAACGCTTCATTGGCCCCGCCAAGCTCTGTTTTCTTGGTCTGTCTGTGGATTTTGTCCGTAGCCTGACTGAATCTGCATCCCTGCAATTATTTGAAGCCGAGCGCCATCTGCCGGAAAATCCCGTTTTGCAGTTCATGCTGGCAAATCTGGGACAAGACCTCCGAAAGGAATATCAGGACCTTTTCCCCACACCGGAAAACACCGATAGTGTTCAAACCCTGGCAACGCTCATCACCCGCATGACCCACATCCTGCACGAACCCAGTGCCGCCGCCACCTATTATTTGAAGGGCGCACTTTGCGAACTGTTCGATTTTCTGTCGTCCGGGTTCTATGTCACCCCGGTGCACCTGAGCAGCAGCCCCGAAAGCCTGCTCTTTCTGCGTATCAGCCGTTTGCTGGAAGATACAGATGGTCGGTTGCCTCGTAGTGAACTGGCACGGCTTTTGAATTACAATGGCAGCTATCTCAATTCCATCGTCCAGCGGCGCACCGGTCTGTGCCTTTTTGATTATGGCATGACCTTCTGTTTCCAGAAGGCTGAACGCCTGCTGCGGGAAACAACGCTTTCCGTCAGCGAGATTGCCCTGCAGCTCAAATTTACCAACCGCACCCACTTCTACGAACTGTTCCGGCAAAAGTACGGTATGACCCCGCAACAATGGCGCAAGATGCAGAAAAGCGCAGAGCACTCTGAATAAGGTGCTCTGCGCTTTTTGTTTTATCTCAATTTTTCAAATCAGTGCCTGTCAAAATAGCATATCCCATGCATAAGTCCTACTATCACTGCTTTACTGCAATAAAATTTGCAAAACCATCTTGACGCGCTCCGCAATTCATGATACCCTTTATCGCAAATCCCACCAATTTTGTAGAAAAGTACAGAGCGGCGAGGATTTATTCCCCATGAAGATTTTTACCGTCCCGCAACACACCCGATTTATTTTGCCGCCGATTCACCCGACAAAATCCATCGCTGCGCTGCGTGGGCGGTATTTTTCTTTATGGGAAACGTACCTTGAAAATTTCATGAGCCGACCGGACGTGATACCGACTTTCCGTCAACGCCGCTGCACAAACAGGGGCAGGAACTTCGTTCGGAGCAAACGGTGACCCCATTACATGAGCAGC
>OWJE01000487.1_pt1 | contig 14812 bp, 20 predicted proteins | sample 1732931 | NCBI WGS metagenome assembly OWJE01 (sample SAMN05065769, study PRJEB22554) | human gut metagenome | biome: ENVO:2100002; feature: ENVO:00000062; material: ENVO:00002003 | host: Homo sapiens | place: USA | reverse complement strand
TCGACATTATCATATTCCTCCATGGTATCTTGTATCGTGGTATCCCATTCACTTATCTTCTCAAATTACGATTTGTAGAACACATTCTTTTTTACATAGGCACAGTATACCACATTTACTGCTTCTTCCGGTAAGAAATCATCCTCTATTCCGTTTTCTGCTCAACTACAGATTTGATTCCATGAGTCATGTTTCCTACAGCTTGGAATAGTTTCTCGAATGTAACACCAACAATGATAATCAATGTAAAAGCGAACGCAATAACAGAATAGCGGATGCCAAGTTCAATCACTGTCTTGGATGAAGTAAACATTCCTAAAAAAGCCGGCATCATTGTAATACAGCAGACTGTCATAACAACGCCAAATCCAATTCCAGCAGCATGGATAAAACCATAGGCAGGCTCATGGATAAAATCAACGGCAATACCGGTTTTTCTTTCATAAAAGTATCATTCATCATTTCTCCTCCTTGGAACATGTTATAAGATATTTTTGTGGCGATGCCATGCTATTATTACGAGAGCTATGAGCATAGTGGCGGTTTCCGCAACAGGAAATGCAAGCCAGATTCCATTCAGCTGGAATAATTTGTCCAGACACCATAAGGCAGGAACAAGGAAAAGCAGTTGTCTGCATAATTGAATCGCTATGCTGGAACCTACTTTTTCTGTCGCCTGAAAATAGGTTGAAATCATGGTAGAGAGACCGCAAAACAGATAGCTTGCCGCCATAATTCGCATAGCGGATATTCCAAAGGAGCGCATGGCTTGAGACGCTGTAAATAATTTCAAAAGCTGTGCCGGGAAGAAGTTGACGGTAAATGTTCCCAGTATCATCATACCGGAGACCAAAGCGGTTCCGTATCGGAAAGCGGAGTGCAGCCTATCTCTGTTTCCCGCACTGTAGTTAAACCGCATAATAGGCAAACAGCCCTGAATCAAGCCGTTTACTGTCATAACGATCAGCTGCTGCACCTTAAAATACGCACCAAAGAATGCAATCGCCGTATCGGAATACGCCACCAGAAACAGATTGACGAATGTCACCATAAACGAACTGAGGGCATTCATAATGAAAGATGGTAAACCAAGGGTGAATATACGGGCAATCATCCACTTTTGTATATGAAATTCTTTGATCTTTATCCGCACTTTTTGCTTTTTGCCCAGCAGCAAGGCAAATGCCAAAATCATGGATAACAAATAGCCCGCAACAGTAGCCACCGCAGCGCCACGGATTCCCATAGCTGGAAAAACACCAATACCAAAAATTAGGAGTGGGTCAAATACAAAATTAACGACCACTCCTGCAATCTGAAACCACATAGGAGCAACCATGTTCCCAGTAGCCTGTATCATCTTCTGGATTGCGATATGCACCATGTTGGGAATTTGCATGAACGAACATACGCTCATATAAGCAAGACTCAACTGATAAATTTCTTCGTTATTGGTGAATGCCCCAAAGTAGGGTTTCATAATCAGTAATGACAGAAGATTGAGCAAAGCACCAATTCCAAAGGCCAGTAACAATCCATGTGTGACGGTAGTATTTGCCTCATTCTGCTTTCTCTGTCCAAGATACCCTGCAATCAGTACATTCACGCCAACGCCAATCCAGATAGATGCCGAATTCATCAAAGTTGTAATGGGAAACGACAGGGAAACCGCCGTCAAAGCATTTTCACTCAGCCGCGCTACAAACGCGCTATCTATCAGATTATAGGAATATTGCAGAAACATGGAAATCAGCGGCGGTATCGACATTTGCCAGATAAGTTTTCCAACGGGCGCAACCGCCATTTTGTTATTGGTTTGCATACTTTCCCTCTTCTCCACAAATTGTCCGAACAATATAGTTTTGTTTGCGTGCTGCAGGCTGACCGGCTTCCAGTACAGCGTCCAAAGCCTTGGAAGGGACAGGTTCCAATTTATAAGACCGTACACTACGACGCGTCTTGATAAGAGACAAAAAATTATTTTCCATACAGATATAGTTCTCCATTCTGCTAATACTTCCGAGATACAGGCAACAAAAAAAGCCACACAACTATCACAAGATAGCTGTGTGGCAAAAAGATGACCGAATCCGGAAAAGTCCACTAAAATTTTACGTTTATTATTGTAGCGAACCCGAAGGAGACTGTCAAGCATCAATCATCACAGAATTGTGGTCATAGTCTATGAGCGTGATTTCTCGCGAAAAACCAACAATCTGTATCTGTTCTTTTGTGATGTAGTCAAGGAGCTTTTCATAGTGCCGCAAACTACTAACACTAATATGAAACAATTTTGACACTTCACCTATTGAGAAGAGATTTTTCCGATCCATATCTTACTCCTCCACCAGAACAAGTGTTGATTTGCGCCGTATGACTCCAAAGGCGATTAGGCAGATCACGACAGATAGCAGTGAGCCTGCTCTTCTTACACTTCTTACAATAAAAATCTATAATTTTTAACTCTTTGTTCAATTCAGTTCGCTCCCTTTCTCGAAAAAAATAACAGCCTTACGTTTGATTTCGTAAGACTGTCTCATAATTTCTTTATTGAATTGTAACTGCTTAATACTTAAATATAACTGTTTTGCACTCTTCACAAATTGAAGCAATTTCTCCTCTCTCAAAGGGTAGTTTAACTTTTACTTAGAATTATCTTTTTTAATAACTAAGTTATAATTGCTATCATAATACAGTCCAAGTTCTCTACACATTCTATCGTTCACATTATCTAACGCTTTCTTATATTCTGCATACGTTGGAGACAGAACCATCAAATTAGGAATGAATATATCGTTATAGCCTTTATTTTGTAACTCTTTCTGCATTTTTCTCTGTGCAATAAATGCCGGATGGTATTTCATTATACCGTTTTTCATTTTAGCACCTTTCCATACTTTTTCTTTTAGTCTTTCATATTCGCTTTCACTCATATCACGATAATAGGCTATCATCTCATCTGCGGTTCTGGTTTCTTGTGCAATCCCACCTATCATCTTCGCACCTATTCCCATAATAAAAGGAACTTTCAATGTCGTTTCATCGCAATATTCTAATATGTTTTGTAGTGCTTGCTTCTGTTCTAGAGTCTTCAACCTTACATTAAGAAATGGTTTGAAATGGCTTTTAAAATAATCTCCCCATTCTTTTCCCGGTAGCAAAGACTCAATCGCATTTTCAATGGTTTGATAATCAAGTGCCTCATTTGCTTTGTCTGCGTCACCATCATCTATAAATTGCTTCAAAGCTTCAAGTTCTGAGTCCTTTAAAACTTTTTCCTGCACTTTTTCTTGATAAATACGAAGAAGAATACTTTTGTCGCCAGTTTCCAAAAGGCTCTGTATGTCTTTAATACTAATACCGAGTTTTCTATATACTGAAATCTTTTTTAAAGTTTCAACATCTTGTGCAGTATAGTTACGATAACCATTGTTATCTTTATCCACTGACAGCAATCCTTTTTCTTCATAATACTTAACTGCACGCTTTGTCATTCCAACCTCATTTATAATTTCATTCAATAACATCGGATGCACCTCCTTATGATTTATGTTGATAGTATAAGCGTATACGCTGCGTGCAGGTCAAGAGTTTTTCGTCTTTTTTCTAAAAACGGGCAATCCCAATTTCAGGACTGCCCATTAATTCTGCTAATTATGCGATTTTTTCTTGCTTGCACCGATTTCTGCATCAATTGATGTAAGTTTGATGTAAATCGCTGTTTTTTTAGTTTTTTATCAAATGAAGTATGTCCCATCTATTTGGTAAAACGGTATATCTTTACTCTTGGACGTTTTTTTGACTTTTGTGCGTCCAAAAGATGTCATTCGCCTTCAACACATTTTTATATTGTACCTTGAAAATTTAACACTTAGATTTGCCCCACCTCTCATGAAGTAATAAAATACCTTTCATGTGCCTATGCACATAGGAAAGAAAAAGAAGAGGTGAAAAAGATGCAAGACTGGGCTGCCGTTCATAAGGTATACAAGCAAACCCAATCAATAAGAAAAAATGCTAAGATTCTTGGTATTTCCAGAAATACTGTTAAAAAACTGTTAGCTCTGAACGAACCACCTGCTTATCACAGGACAATCTATAAATCCAAACGTAGTAGTAATGTCTATCAAAAGGCTTTTACATATTAGATAAAAGCATGTAAAATTTCTTTTACATAGCTTAATTGCGGTCTATTTAGCTTGTTTCTTGACTACTCAGGAAAAATATTTCTACCCTCGCCCCACCTGTATTTTCAGAATTTGAAAGTTTAATACCTCCACCATATTTTTCAGCCACAGTTTTTGCAAAAAATAGTCCCATCCCATAATGGGCTTCGCCATTTCTACTTGTGTCATCCATAAAAAACTGCTCTGTGCCATGCAATAATGCTTCTTTTGTAAATCCTGATCCGCTATCCTCCACAATGAATGTCAGCCGGTCATCCTGCTCCTTTGCGTCAATATAAATGATTCCATTTTCTTTTGTATGCTCCACTGCATTCTGAATCACATTCATTACGGCCCGAAACATTGGATCATAATCAATCGTTACCTTTTTATCACTTTGTTCCGCCTTCCAATCTATCTTCTGGTGATAGATTTCTACCAGTCCGAGTGCCTGTTCCTTTATATCTGCGAAAAAATCTTCTAACCTCATCGTTGTATAGGTAACATCACTGCAATTCCATGATTTTGTGACATCTATCAACTGTTTTACATAACTTTGTATCTGTGTTGTGCCGTTCAAAACATAAGTGATATTTTTCTTCTGTTCTGTGGTCAGTTCAGTCTCTGAAAGTAGTTCTGCATTTCCCCGTACAATCGTAAGAGGTGTTTTAATATCATGCGCCAAAGCAGACATCTGCTGTTTCTTTTCCTGCTCTGTTTTCCACTGCTTTTCTAAAGATTCTCGCAATGCATCTCGCATATCATCGATTGCCGATAAACAGTCATCAAACTCTTTGATACCGGAACAGGATGTCTCATATTCCAGATTTTGATCCTTTATTTGTCCGATTGCGTCTAATACAGGCTGCATCTGCTTTTTGATTCTTTTTCCAAAACGTATGGACGGAATGATGATAATCGCTATCGCTCCAATCACAGACATAATACTCATCACATTCTGTGGTCCTATAAAATGCTCCCTCAAAAAAGCTGAATGATATTGAGGTGTCAGGCGATATTGCAATACAACATATTCATTTTCCCTTGCAATTACTTTATAAAAATATTTCCCGGATGCGTTTCCGTGCTTTGCAACATTCCATGCTATCTGTTCGTATTGCTCTGACAGATCTCCACCTATTTTCTCTCCATTCTCTGAAAAGATTACATAATCACAAAGTGCGGGAATCATCTCAGCAGTCACTTTATCTGCACGTAGAATCGTATCATATGCTTCATTAATCTTTTGCTCTGCATAATTTGCCGGATAAATACAGCCCACACTAATCAAAAGGCACAGCAGCAGCCAAGCAACAATCACCAAACCTACTAATGATCCAAGCATGACCAGTACATATCTCATAAAAATCCTGCTGAGTGCATTGCTTCTCTTTACTCTTCCCATTTATATCCAATCCCCCAGACTGTTTTTATCGGCATATAATCATAATCCGCAAATTTTGCTCTTATATTTTTGATATGCGTGATAATGGTACTGTCATTACTCTCATTGTCAAAGCCAAAGACCGCTTCCAATATCTGTTCCTTCGAGAAAACCTGTCCTCTGTTTTTAGCCAGAAATTCACAGATTTCGTACTCCGCTTTCGTAAGAGGAAGTTCCTTATCATCAACCAATAGTTTCTTTTGAGATATTTGAATACAGACCCTCCCCAAAACCATCCGGACAGAATGTTCCCTGTGCTCTCTTCTAAGATGTGCATTGATCCTTGCCCGAAGTTCCATCACTCCAAATGGCTTTGAAATATAATCATCTGCTCCTAAAGAAAGTCCGTTTACCAGACTGTTTTCCTCCGTTTTTGCCGTAAGAAACAAAATCGGACAATCCACAAGTGCCCTGATTCTTTTGCATAATTCGAAGCCATCAATTCCAGGCATCATAATGTCCAGTAAAATCAGGTCATAACGATGTAATTCTTCCATATTAATTTTTAGTGGATTACTTACTTTGGTAACCAGATGTCCATCCTTATTCAAAATGCTTTCTATCATTTCCAAAATTGCCGGTTCATCATCAACTGCCAGTATTTTTGCCATAGTTTCCCTCGATTCTATTCCGATATTCTGTTTCCTTCCCAGTGGTTTACCCACCAAAAATAGTATACCATACTAATCCCTGTAAATATTAAGCAACCTGGTATGAATGACAACCATTCACCTACACTAGTTTCTCCCAATACAGATTGCAGATAAGTATATGGTACTCTACCCGTCCAGCAGACAAATACATATTTCCACACATAATCTCCAAGTCCGGTAAGCATCAATGCACTAATTAGTCCTGATATAATCCCTGCTCCAATGGATACCCCTTTTCCAAACTGAAAAGCCAGAATCAGCTGCCACAGATAAAGTGGAACACTGCTTCCCCACAGCAGCAATGCTGCAAATATACATCCTTTCATGATTTCGATATCGCTTGATGCGATTCTTCCAAATCCAATTCCGAATATGATTGCTGTCAATAGGATAGAGCACAGACACAAAACCAGTAGCATCAACAGTTTCGATAAAAATGCTGTAAGTTTATCTGGTAAAGACAACAGATTTTGAAAATTACCTGCATTTTGTTCCTGTTCCATCACACTTGCTGTAAAAATTCCAATAAGTACCGGAAGTCCTGCTCCTATTGCCTGATAAAATGCAATCACTTTCATATTTTCATTCCATGGTGAAAAAAAGTAATATATTAAAAATATAACGCTGGTTATAATCGGAATCAGTAAGTGTGCCAGAATCACAGATGTTCCTTTCATCTTTCGCAAGTCTGCATTAAGAGATCTTCCAATCATCTTATTTCACCTCTCTTCTCTCAAACCATTTCAAAAACAGAACCGTTACAAAAACAAACCAGATGATTGAGAGACACATTCCCGGAACAATGACTCCCGTATCCAAAAGAGGATTCCCTGCTTCTGCGGCAAGTCCATTTGGTAAAACATGAAGCAACGGGCACATCATTCGCATAGGGATTGCAGAAACAAGTACATACCAGATTCTGGTTTGTGATATTACCACACCGCTGACGGTAATAAATAGGCAGACGAACAGGTTTACAATCATTCCAAATCGTTCACTTAAAAATAAAGCTACCGGAATCTCCCATAACTCAGAAACCGTCAGAAACAATACTGCAATCAACGCTCCTTTCACTGGAACATGTGTCGTTAGAAGAAAGCCTCCAAGCGTTGCTCCTGCAAACACAATCACATTAGAAAACAAAATCATGTACCCAATATAAATAATTTTCCCCAGCAACAATTTTCTTCTGTCTGTGGGAATAGTCATTAAATGATAGTATTTTATCTTTTTCTCCTGCGCCACAGAAAGATAACAAAATAGAGCAATCATCCCCGGCAGCAAAAGTGTATACCACCAGTTCCAAACACTTTCTGCATAAGCATTTGTCATCCCAAGAGTAAATATAAATGCCATGACAAATGTAAGAAGAGGAAATCCCCAGATAAACTTTTTTCGCATGGTTCTTTTGGCTTTTTGATGTTCTGCTTTTATAATATTAACCATGGATTTCACCTGCTTTCTGGTTTTTTCTTACCACATTCATAAACAAATCTTCAAGATTATCTCCCTGCTTTAATGCTCCTTCGTATCCTAAGATTCCACCTGAAATAATCCCGACTTTATCTGCAAGTAACTGTACCTCTGAGAGAATATGACTGGAGAGAATTACAGTGATTCCCTGTTCCGGAAAAGACCGGATCAGCTCTCGTAATTCCTCGATGCCTATTGGATCTAATCCATTCGTAGGTTCATCCAATATCAAAAGTTCCGGTTCTCCAAGCAATGCCATTGAAATGCCTAGTCTTTGCTTCATCCCCAAAGAAAACTGTCCTGCTTTCTTCTTTCCGGTGTTTGTAAGTGATACAATCTGCAAGACCTCATCAATTCTGTTTTCATCTGTACCAAGCAATAATTGTCTTACCTTCAAATTCTCTCTGGCGGAAAGATTTTCATAAATAGGCGGATTTTCAATTAACGCTCCTATTTTTGATAAATCTTTCCTATCCAAAAGTTTTCCATCAAAGTAAATCTTTCCTGCAGTTGGTTTCATCATACCGGTCAGCATTTTCAATGTGGTAGATTTTCCCGCACCATTCGGTCCAAGCAGTCCATAAATCTGTTTCTTTTCTATATTAAGTGAAACATTATTTACCGCTTTCTGCTTTCTAAAATATTTACATAAATTTTGTGTCTGCAACATCATTTCCATCTTTACTATCCTTCCTTCCATATTTCATTTCTTACTGAAATATAATCTATCAGGGAAAAATAAAGATTTGATGAAGATTGCTAAATAATTCGTCTACTCTATTTTTATTCTCGTATGGAATAAACCATCAAATTGAATATCATTATCAGAACTCGGCTTTCCACTGAAATCAGCAAAGCTGTTACAAATACGAAGTCCTAATTTACCGAATATCTCCGTGATTTCATCCAAACTATTGCACATAATATTCATCTTCCACCTGTTCTACGAAGATTTTATGATGTTCGTCTGTCTCCTCAGCTTCTTCCTGCTGTAGCTGCAATCCATGACACTGAATTACTGTTTCTCCCATGCTGTGAACGATATTTCCACACACCGGACACACATAGAAATGTGAACGCAGCATATTGGCTGATACATTGGAATTAACTATTGTATTACCGGAAATAAGCTCTGTCACCGACACCGATAATGCATTGGCAATGGATTCTAATAGTGTGATATCCGGATATCCTTTCGCTGTTTCCCATTTGGAAATTGTCTTTGCACTGACTGACAACTTATCTGCCAGTTGCTGTTGTGTCATGTTTTTTTCCTCACGCAGTCTCTTTATAACTGCACCTGTTACATACTGATTCATGTTCGTTACCTCCATGACACCATTCTATTTCAGCGTATGAATATCCTCAACCTACGGAGAGTAGAGTTCGAATTTGCTCATTTATTTTTCCATCCCATCCAGAAGCTTTATAAATCTTTTATCATTCATCTGCTCATTCGTGACATATTCTCCGTTATGAAACAATGCATAGGTTGTAACTGGTGTCGGAGCATTCTGCGCTTCTTCTTTCGTTTCCAGTCTGATTGCCTGAAACGGAACCTCTCTTTCCTTGGCAACTTCAAGAAGCATCGGAACATATTTTGCATTAAACGGACATTGATCGGTATAGTACAATACATAGCCTGCCTGCTCAATGTGTGGATGCTTCGCACACTCCTTAAATTCAGGCTTAGCCGCATCCAAAGAAAAAGGCAGATACCAGAGCTGAATACCATTATCTGCTTCATCACAGACTGTAAAGTCCTTATATTTCAGGAACTTCGGGTCTGCCAGAAAAGGCTTTTTCTTGGCGGCTGACAGGATACAGATTCCCTTTTTCCCCTTTGCTTTGCTGTCTTCTATACAGGCATTCAGTAAATCAGTCGAATAACCATTGCCTTTGAAAGAACCAGCCACCCAAAAACAGTCAATATACATATAACCCTCTGCCATGATTGGATTCCATGCATTTTCTGCCGGAATATACTCGATAAAGCATTTTCCACGCTCTATACTCTTGAGAAATACCAATCCATCATCAAATCGCTCTTTCAGCCAGTTTTTCTTTGATATTACCTGTATATCCTTGTTGCTTGAAATCGCACAGCAGATATGCTCTTTTTCAATATTTTCTTTCGTCACTCTTATATATTCCATGGATTTCCTCCTACTTATTCTTAAAATTTAAAAATACTGCTGTTACTAATAATCTTTCCGTCATTTTGTATTCTATTTCATTCCTATTCAATGCTTATCTCCAAAATCAAATAACGTACAACCGGAATTTTCTCTATCAGCACACTAACAGAAGAAACAAAGAAATAACAAACAACATCTGACTGAACCACTGTGCGCCGATTCCTGATAATGTATAAACAATGTACTTAATAAAACCTGGGGCTGCCTGTATCCCTGCTCCGGCAGAAGCCCCTTATTGCCTTGTTCCATCCTCATGGAAATTGTTTTTTAATGTCTTTTCCGTTTGGAAAATAGTCCCAAACAAAAATGCTAATTGTATTACCATGATAATAATACTTAATATTCCCATTATATCGTCACTTGCTCCATAGAAAGGAATATGCATTAACAATGTAGGTCCTAGCATACCAATACCAACTTTCCACCAGAGTTTTCCTGCATAGTCATGTGCAAATTTCCATGTATCCATATTTTTCATTGACATCTTTGTTCTGTATCCCACAATTCCATTGATTTTCTTAGGACAATGTTTCCACATCATTCTCCCCGCAATTATCATAAGCACCGGAATAATACAATCACATATCAAAATGAACCACCAAAACCACATATCTAATCTATCTCCTTCCCAGATAGCGGAAAACATTGTTTTGATACTCTCTATATGACTCTCCATAATTCTCTGTCAGATACCGTTCCTCCTGCAATATCTGCAAATGCAGCATGATAATAGCAAATGCAGATACTACAAACATTGACAAATTAAAATACATCAACAGCAGTCCTACATACATAAAGTCAAAACCTAAAAAAGCCGGATTCCGACTATAACGATAAATTCCGGTCGTAACAAGTGTGGTTCTGTCTTTGTCCGGGATTCCTGCCCGCCGGCTATCTTTCATACATAGTACTGAAACCAGAAATATCATGTCACCTAGCATTCCTATACAAAATCCTGTAAATCTTGCATTTGCAGGCATATATTTGTTACACACCCCCTCATTAAAGGTGACAGCTAAGTGATATATTGCAACAATTGTCTTCGTTAATCACTTTTAAATTAACCATTCCATTCTCCCCACTTCTTCACAATTCTTAAATATTTCCCCAAATTAATCAGTGCCCTGACACCTTCATCCAATATAACTGCCAGAACCACTCCAAAGATTCCCAATTTACAAATAAATACTAAGACCGAAGCTACACTTACGATCCAAATCGTTCCAAAAATCTGAGTAAACAACATCCACTTTGTATTTCCGCTTCCACGAATGGCATTTCCGATAATAATATTCCCGGATTTCGAGAACAGATTTATACCAATCAGCAGCAAATAGCCTGCACAACTAGCAATAACTGTTTTATCACTGGTAAACAATGATAATATCTGTTCCGGGAATAACACTGCTCCAACAATCATTACCACAGTTACGATTGCACAGACAGCATAAGCGCATAATGTAATTCCTTTATACTGTGCAAGAGCTTTTCTGCCAGTTGCTTCCGAAGTCAGTGTCATAGTACCACTTCCGATTGCACCAATAATAACAACTGCAAGTACTTCTACTCCAAATATAATCGTATAAATACCTGCCGCATATTCATTTATTGAATTGAGAATTCGAATTAAAATCAGATTTCCTATATTCCATGCAAAATCCTCTAATGCAATGTTAATTCCAAGCTTTGCAGCATTCAGGTAGCTTTGGAAATGTCCTTTTTTCACATCATTCCAGCTTGGTCTTGTAGGAAGCCTTTTACTGGTAAAAAATATAACTGATATGTATATTGCTCCAACATATTCAGCAATTACAGTTGCAATTGCTGCTCCCTCAATTCCTAGAGCAGGCATTCCTAAATTACCAAAAATCAACATCCAATCTAAAAATATATTGAATCCCGAACGAACGCACCCGTACACCACAAGCGGTTTTGTATAATTTGATGTCTGCAGGATAACTCCGAGCGATCCGCCAAGTCCTGTAAGTAAAAATAATGGTGCATACCATCTTACATATCCTAAGCACAATGGCATAACATTATCTGATACCCCCAGAATCATAAATACCGGTTTTGGAAATATCATCCAGAAAAAACACAGAAAAATCGGAATAATATTGTTATACTTCAACATTGCTCCGGCGTATTCTCCAATATCTTCCCGCTTTTTAGCACCTACACTCTGACTTATCAGTATGGAAGCTCCCATTACAAGGGAATTGCAAAATGACATAGTTGTCCATACGGGTGATGAAACATTTCCCAAAGCACTCATATACAAATCGTTGGCATGTCCCAAAAATATTCTGTCAATAATCATCTGAAGCTGCGCTATAATATTGTTCATGATGATTGGAAATGCTAATATAAGCAGCCTCTTTCCGTACTGTTTATTACTTGATTTCATAATTCTCCTACTTTCGTTTCTTTTTTTTGCACAATGCAAAAATCAAAGTTCCGCAAATCTATCACAGCCTTTTGTTCTCAGCCAAATATACAATGTCAGACCAGCCACAACATTTGCCGCTATAAAAATCCCTATATAGCAAATGTATCCCAATGTATAACCAGGAAGCACCATATATCCAATAAACAGAAGTGCTGTATATCCGAATCCACCAAACATTGTAACCATCACAGAAGCACTCTGCTTTATCGGTGTAAGCTCATTGGTCCAGGTAAGCACTGGCTTTATCACGCCCATAAATAAACCAAATACTGCCATTACAAACACGAATGACAGTACCTGCAGGATCATCATTATAAACTGTCCGATTTTAATTGGGCAGACTACTGCCGTACAAATCATGCAAAGCATCACTGGTATACTATTTAAAATAAGCTGCATGTCCAGTTTTGCGCGAAGAACCTGCCATGGTGTCACAGGAAGAGACTGTGCAATCCACAGACTTTTCCCCTCCAAAGAAATTCAAACTGCAAAATTCCCACAACAGACTTTAATGTGGTTGTTTTTCAGGCTCCATTATGTCCGATAAATCCATAGATTTCCCCCTGTTGTATATGTAAATTCAAATCGTCTACTGCTGTTTTATCACCATATTTCTTTGTCAGATGTTCAATTCTAAGCATACATTTTCCACCGCCTTTCATTCTTTTCTATACTTCTTTACCTGTTTTATTTTTCCGGCAGACGGGTCATAAGTAGAAAAATTGCCCCCAGCACCACGATACTGCCTGCCATAATAAATACCATCTGTGTTGTATTAACTACATTTCCATGAAACTGCGGATTACAGTCTAATGTTTCCCTGATTGCCGTTATCAGCTCATCTGGCAGTTTCTCACTCTCCATCTCCTCAAATATACCTCGGAGCATATGATTCTTAATAAGTGAAGTTCCATAAGTTCCCGGAAGATATGACAATGCTTTCTGTAATCCAGAGCCAAAATTAGAGATTGGCATATATGCTCCACATATAAAGCCATAGCCTGCGCTGACAATCGTTCCTACTGCTGACATCTGCCCCTGCGTGGTAAGCGGATAGCTTATAATGCTCGAAAGTGTACTTCCAAATAGCACCAGAAGAATCTCATCAAAAATAATCCAAAGCACATCCATAAAGCTTAAATACCAGCCCATTTTTCCTATATAAAGAAGTCCTATCACAAGTGCCAGTCCGTTTACCATTAGTGAGTTAAGCACTGTTGCAATGAAATATCCAAGATATATCTTTGAGCGGCTCACAGGAGAAACATTAAAATCTTTTCTTGCACCACTTGCTTTATCCTGCACCATCGTAAGATTCACGCAGAATGTTACTGTCACACAGCTTACTGCTAAAAGTGCCGCAACAAGCTGGGATGCAACTGTCCCTTCTATCAATTTATCTGTAATCGTAAATCCTTTAGGAAATGCTGATGTAAAAGAGTCCTTATATACTTTTGCTAAAAATGTTGCATACAACACAATTAAAATAAATGGTGTTATAAGTGCAGAAAAAAACATTCCTTTGTCCCTGAAAAATAATTTTCTGTTTCTGTTTACAAGAGAAATAACTGCCTTCATTAGTTTTCACCTCCCAATACCTTGCCTGTTACCGCAAGAAATACATCATCCATTCCGCCCTTTACTACCTCGTAATCTCTAAATATCTCCTGATGTGCAACTATTAGCTTGGTTGCTTCAATGGTATTTCCTATTTTTATCTGATATCCATCCCTTATTGCCTTATAATTCATACCCAAAGACTTGATTTCATCTTCTGTTACACCATAGACAGATATTGTATCCTGTACATAGGTACTCTTTAATTCAAATGGTGTTCCTTCAGCAGCTATGCTTCCTTTATCAAGGATTATGACATATACAGCATTAGCGGCTTCCTCCATATAATGTGTTGTAAGAAAAACCGTAAGATTCTCATCTGCTCTTAGCCTTTCAATAACTTCCCATATCCGCCTTCTTGTCTGCGGATCAAGACCAGTGGTCGGTTCATCCATAAAATTGGGTAGCCCTCTCCTATCCCTCGAAAGCACTGGCTTTAACGGTAGGCACATCTGTATATTGTGTATATTTTCTAGTATTAGAGTTCTACTTTCTCTTCTTCCAATGCAGCCTGTAACTGTTTTTCATATGTCACTTGACCACACTTTTTCATTCCAACGATAATTCTTAAACATGTATTTTTCTGTTTCAATTTTCGTATAATATACATTTCATCAAACGCACTATCGACTATATACTTATAAGTATCTTCTAGCTTTTCAACTGCTAAGTTGCTATTTCCCATTTCATAAAAACATAACAAAGTTCTTAATGTTTCCATTGAAATACTCGATAAATACTTTCGCAAAATCTCTGCATTCTGTCTGTCTCTTATACACATCTCCGAGCCCACGAGACACTCGCTAATCTCG
>OWJE01000486.1_pt1 | contig 14829 bp, 8 predicted proteins | sample 1732931 | NCBI WGS metagenome assembly OWJE01 (sample SAMN05065769, study PRJEB22554) | human gut metagenome | biome: ENVO:2100002; feature: ENVO:00000062; material: ENVO:00002003 | host: Homo sapiens | place: USA | reverse complement strand
ATTAGCGAGTGTCTCGTGGGCTCGGAGATGTGTATAAGAGACAGGCGTTGTGTATTTTTCCAATCGTATTTGTGTTTTCTATCTCTATTTCGAGTGAGACATCAATACAGAAAAATGGATATCAGTTAATACCACAGGAACTTTCGGCAGCGGCATATCAGTTTCTGTGGAATGAAAGAGGAACTATTTTACATGCAACATTCATTTCCATTCTGGTTACCGCGCTTGGTATTATTTTGTCAGTACTGCTGACAACGACGATGGGATATGTTGTTTCAAGAAATACTTATAAACTGAAAAGTTTTTATACCTGGGTGATTTTTATCCCGATGATTTTCAACGGTGGTATGCTCGCCGGATACGTTGTTAATACAAATATCCTGCATTTGAGAAATTCTATCTGGGCATTGATCCTGCCGCTTGCGGTATCGCCATTTAATATTGTAATCTGTAAAACCTTTTTTAAAACGACGATTCCTGATTCCATCGTGGAATCGGCAAAAATTGATGGCGCAGGACAGCTTCGAATTTTTGCACAGATCATTTTACCGATTTCAAAGCCGATCATTGCAACAATCGCACTGTTCGCGGCATTTGGATATTGGAATGACTGGTTTCAGGCATCCTTATATATTTCAGACAAGAATTTACAGACATTACAGTCTATGCTGAATAATATCCAGAACAATATTGAGTATATAGCGAACAATCCATATGGCGGGCTTTCATTGCAGCAGTATAAAGCAAGTATGCCGACAGAGAGTGTGAGAATGGCGATCGCTATTATTATCGTGGTTCCTATTGCATGTGTATATCCATTTTTCCAGAAGTATTTTATTTCAGGTCTGACCATCGGCTCTGTAAAAGGATGATACCGTGTAAACAAAATAAGAGATATCAGATTTAGGAGGAAAATTTTATGATGAAAAAGAGAATTGTGTCATTGGGGCTTGCAGCAATGATGACCGCAGGATTATTCGCAGGGTGTGGAAATAGTTCTGAAAGCCAGGGGGACTCCACCGCTTCAGGCAGTAAAAGCGATGATATCGTTACTTTGAAGTGGGTCACAATTGGAAGTGGAATGCCGGATAACTATGATTCCTGGGTAAAGAAAGTGAATGATTATGTCGGCGAAAAAATAGGTGTAAATATTGATATGGAAGTAGTTGCCTGGGGAGACTGGGATAACCGTAGAAATATCATTATCAGTACCAATGAAGATTATGACATTATTTTCGGCAACGGAAATGTTTATACATCTGATACAAAACTCGGAGCTTATTATGACATTACAGATCTGATCGATGATAACATGCCGGGCTTGAAGGAACTTATGCCAAGTGACTATTGGGATGCAGTAGCGATCGATGGAAAGATTTATGCAGTTCCCACCTACAAAGACAGCTCATTATCCAATTATGCGATCTGGGATAAGGAGATCGTAGACAAGTATAATCTTGATATTGAATCTATGACAGACATATCTTCCCTGACAGATACCTTTAAGCAGATCAAAAGTGATACCAATGATTATCCGGTCTATGTAAAGAATGATGGTCTGTATTATATCTTTGATACTTATGATCAGTTAGGTGCCGGATGCCAGGCACTTGGTGTAAAGTACAATGATAAAGATGCGAAAGTATGCTATACACTGGAACAGGATGATATTTATTCAGAGTTAGAGACCATTCATGAGTGGTATCAGGACGGTATTATCAATCCGGATGCATCTACACTTTCCGAAGGCCGTGTATATAATGTCTGGAGAGTGGCACAGGGATGGTCTACCGCAGCACAGACATCCTGGGGTCCACAGATGGGAAAAGATGTTGAGGTTGCAAAAATTGGCGATACGATCTTATCGAATGATACAGTTCGCGGTTCTATTAACATGATCTCTGCAAATACAAAATATCCTGAGAAATGTTTACAGTTCTTAGATCTTGTAAATACAGATACGACTCTTAGGGATATGTTCTACTATGGAGAAGAGGGAGTAAACTTTGAGTACACAGATGACAATAAAGTTCACAAACTCAATGAAGACTGGACAATGGCAGGTTATACACAGGGAACATTCTTTACCGTTACACAGCAGGATACAGACACTGTAAATCAGTGGGATGAAGTGAAAGAGTTAAATGAAAATGCAGTACCATCTGTTCTGTTAGGATTTACATTTGATACATCAAACGTTGAGGATCAGTTATCAAACTGTACAGAAGTATGGTTACGTTACAAGAGTGAAGTCCTCACAGGTGTAAGAGATCCGAAGGAAGCAGTTCCGGAGATCAAAGAGGAATTAATGAATGCAGGATTCCAGGATGTCTTAGATGAGGCACAGTCACAGATTGATGAATTTTTAGCAAATAAACAGTAGGAAGAACAGTAAATATGAGTAAAATAGTAGGAAAAGCATTGCCGGATATGCCATGGCAAGACAAGGACGAAAACGATAAACTTCCTGTATGGAGATATAAAGCAAATCCAATCATTGATCGCTTTGCGACCAGAAATTCAAACAGCATTTTTAACAGTGCGGTCGTTCCGTTTGAAGATGGATATGCAGGAATATTCCGCTGCGACAGCAGATCGATCAGTATGGATATCTTTGCAGGGTTTAGTAAAGACGGGATCCATTGGGATATTTCGGATGATCCGATCGTATTCCACTGTGATGATGAAGAGATTGGAAAAAGAGATTACAGATATGATCCGAGAGTATGTTTTATAGAGGACCGCTATTATATCACCTGGTGTAATGGATATCATGGATATCCAACGATCGGCGTAGGTTATACATTTGATTTTAAAACATTTTATCAGTTGGAAAATGCATTTTTGCCATTTAACAGAAATGGAGTTCTTTTTCCGAGAAAGATCAATGGAAACTACTATATGCTAAGCCGTCCAAGTGATAATGGGCATACGCCGTTTGGAGATATCTTCGTCAGTGAAAGTCCTGACATGAAACACTGGGGGGTTCACAGATATGTGATGGGAACCATCAAAGGGGACGAGTCAGCATGGCAGTCAACCAAAATTGGTGCAGGCTGTATCCCGATCGAGACAGAAGAAGGATGGCTTGTGATCTACCACGGTGTTATCAACACCTGTAACGGTTTTGTATACCGTATGGGCTGTGCACTGTTAGATCTCGAACAACCATGGAAAGTCTTAAAGCGGACAAAAAATTATATTCTGGCACCACATGAAATTTATGAGTGTATGGGAGATGTTCCGAATGTCGTATTTCCGTGTGCTGCGCTTACGGACGCAGAAACAGGAAGAATTGCAATTTACTATGGCTGTGCAGATACAGTTACAGGACTTGCGTTTACGACAGTAAATGAATTAATGGAAAGCATGGAAAGTATGTAATAAAAAACGGAGTTGTTACAAAATAATAATAATATTATTTGTGACAGCTCTGTTTTTGCAAAAAATTTCTGGAAACAACAGTGGGAGAAAAGAATGATAGAGAAAAATTCGGGAAAACCATATATGAATGTAATATTTGGAAATTTTTACAGTCCGGGATATGACGATCCGGATTTTGTGGATGAGACGATGGAACTGATCAAAAATCTTGGTTATAACAGCGTTATGTTTGACACAAAAGACTGGGAAGATTTCAGGGAACGCTATAAAACCGGAGAACGGAGCCAATATGTAAAAATGCAGGAATATATGGGGCAGTCTGCATTGAAACATGGATTAACGTATAATTTCCTGGTGTTATATTTAAATGGCGATAATTTGTACCCGCATATCCGTTTCAGTCCACCTGTATTTGGGGAAGAGGTCGTGACAATAGATCAAAAAGGTGGAAAATGGTACAAGTACTGGTCAGATACTGCGAGAGAAACGATGGCAGAGCATGTAGACCAGATCCTTCAAATGTACGGGGAGGGCTGTACCACCTGCCGGTTGGGACAAAAACAGGTCCTTCCAACATGTACGATGTGGGATCCGATTGCAGCGCCAAGTTTTGACCAGGATGGAATAGAACGCTATCAGAAATTTTTAAAAGAGAAATATAAAAACAATATATCGTTATTCAATGAGAGGTACGATCTGGATATCGATGATTTTAAGCAGTTAAAACCAGAGGATTACTGGTATTCTGTGATTTATGGAGAGGGAAGCTGTTATACCGGAGAGGATATCAGAAAAAGAACAAAGAAGTTCTGGATATGGAAAGATAACATGTCCTGGAAAATAGAAGAACTGCGGCTGTACTTTAAAGATATGCAGACACGCCTCAAAAAAGACCACCCGGAATTATTCCTTTGTCCGGATCTGTCGCAGTGGGGATATTTTTTAAATGTGTACAGCCAGAAACAATGTGACAGTGACAATCCGGATTACAGTGAATTGTGGGATACTGCAATGCGGGGGATCGATATGTATGCGATCAGTCCATATGTGGATTCCTGCCATTTCATAACAGTTCCGGCAAGACCGGATGCGAGTCCGGATGCCTATGTCACTTCCTGCCAGCACAGTATGATGCGCGTGATGAATGAAGGAAAAGAATGTATCGGCGGTATCTATTGGGGACGTTATATTTACCGGGATCTGTATGCATTTTTAACACCGGAAGAAATTGTGGGTACCATGACCGCGTGCGGGGTAGATGGCTACACTTCCTATGGGATGAACGGACTTGATGATGGCGGTGTGCTAAATCGCATGGAAGATGACTTTTTAGATTCACTGAGAAGGGGAAATACCTGGTGTGCAGAAGTGATTCCAAAAAGGGGAAAAAGTAAATTTAAAGAGATCGCAATCCTTTTTCCATCCGAGATGTCAGATTATGAACCGTTTGATGTGGAAAATAATGAGATCCGCCGGCTGGATATGCTGGGGTGGTATGAAATATGCTGTGATCTTGGGTATCAGACCGATGTCATCAGCTATCATGACATTTTAGAGAATAAATTAAACGACTATAAAATGCTGATTGTTCCATCCAATGACTGTTATTTTGCAGAAGAACACACAGACATGGAAAAAATGATCCGGGAATGGGTGACAAATGGAGGAGTTGTGCTACATGGACCAGACTGTGGTTTAAGTAAAAACTGTTTTGGCATCCAGGGCATCCCATGTGAAAAAACACCGTACATATATCAAAAGCCTGTCATTCCACAGGGCTGTGAATTTCAGAGATATGAGACAGGCAGATGTATTAGTGCATATGCAGACGATGCGGGCAAATGTATTGTTATGCAGGAAATTGAAAAAGGAAAGGTTATTTCCTGCGGAGTACAGTTAGGTGCTTCTTATGTGGCAAAGAATATACCACATGTACCATATGAACAGAGAAATAAAGAAATGTATCCGATCATTCAGGCAAGAAGTACATTGTTGGAAGATCTGTTAGGGGTATGTGGAAAACCTGTTTCAGGAATCTGTGAAAGAGGCATTGAAGCAGGTGTGTTTGAGACGGGAATGGTTTTGGTAAATCATCGGTCAACACCGTATGAGATTGGAAATTTAAAAGGAAACCGGAAATTTACAAATCCAGTGAATGATACCGTGTTATTGCCACATTCCGCGGTATGGATCGAGCGTGAATAAAGAGCAGGTGAAAGTATGGCTTTTATAAGAGAAAAAGAAGAAATCAAAACGGGGTTTCAGGAGATAGAACCGTGGTCATCAGAGATTGACCTTCAGACGGATTTTGTAATGGTCTATGGTCTGAATGAATCTTTAGAATCCCGGATGCAGCAATATAGAGAGCGGGGTTATAAGGTACATTTAATGCTTGGGTGCGCCTGGGGAAATTATAAAGAATATCTGTGCGGCAGGTGGGACGGAAAGGAACACTGGGATGAATGTCAGACAGACCGGAACGGAAACCCGATCCTGCACGGGGTCGATACGCCATATATGGTGCCGACACGGTCCTTTATCCAATATCTGACGGAACACTTATGCGCTCTCATAGATAAAGGGATCACAGAAATTTATATGGAAGAACCCGAATTCTGGGAAGCGGGAGGATATTCGGAGGCATTTAAAAAAGAATATCTGGCATATTATGGCGTGGATTGGGAGCCGCCCCATACAAATATCAATGCGAAGTACCGCAGTTCCAGATTAAAAGCATATTTATATGGAAGGCTTGTCAGACATCTCAGCAGAAATATCAAAGAGTATGGAAGAAAAACGGGGAAAGAGATCCATTTTTATGTGGCGACGCACAGTCTGGTAAATTATGCACAATGGAAGATCATGAGTCCGGAAAGCCGTCTTTTGGATGTTGATGAGGTGGATGGTTTTATCGCACAGGTATGGACGGGGACGAGCGGCACAGGAAACGTATATGAGGGCCATTATAAGAGCAGAACATTTGAGACGGCGTATTTAGAGTATGGCATCATGCAGGAACTGGTTAAAGGGACAGATAAGGAAGTATGGTTTTTACAGGATCCGGTGGAAGATAACCCGGAACATGGCTGGGAAGAGTATGCAGATAAATACAAAAAGACCCTGACAGCAGCTTTATTCTGGCCGGATGTGGATCACTACGAGGTGTGTCCGTGGCCAAACAGGGTGTTTAAAGGAAGATATCCCAGAAAAGTCGGTCTTGCGGAGGGAATGATCCCGACGGAGGATATGGAAGGTGCAAAAAATATCCCGGATACCTACGCGACATTTCTGGCAGGTATGATACAGACACTGGGAGATATGACCAAAGAGGAGAGCGAAACAGAAAAAGATGCGGTTGGTGTATTTTTAGCAGATAGCTGTATGTACCAGCGGACATACCCGGATCAAGTGGAACATCATGGGCAGAAGATCAATCTGTCGGGGATGGAAGATTGGATGAACCGTCTTATTTTTCAAAAGGAAGAAGAACGTCAGCTTCTTTTATCCATGGAAAAAATGGAATATGCGTATAAAGAATGCTGCGCATTCCCGGACTGGTTTGGTCTGACACTGCCATTATTAAAATATGGTTTACCGATACAGCCGGTCTATTTTGATCACATGGTCCGCTATGAGGAATATCTGAGAAAATATCGGTATCTGATCTTAAGTTATGAATTTATGAAACCGGAAAGTGAAGAATTTCATCACAAACTGGTGGAATGGGTAAAACAGGGAGGCACACTTTTTTATATTGGAAAAGACTTTGATCCATATAATTATTTACAGGAATGGTGGCAGAAATTTTCCTGCGACACGCCTGCACAACATCTTTTTGCAGAGTTTGGAATGGATAAGGAACCAGCCAATGGATGTTACCGGATCGGAGAGGGAAATGTTCTCGTATGGAATGAAGTTCCTGCGCTGTTAAGCGTGAATGAAGCGATCGCAGATAAATACCGCAACTGGATCCGGGAAGGACTTAAGATGGGCGGATATCACTGGAATATGTGCAATTATCTGTCGGTAAGAAGGGATCCGTATATTGTGATAGCGTCCATGCAGGAATCGGATACGGGATCGGTTTATACAAAAGAGGGTCTGTTTGTGGATCTGTATGAAGATAAATATCCGGTCGTGGAGCGGGTTTTGGTAGAACCCGGGCAGGAAAAGCTGCTGTTTGATCTTGAAAAGATAAAAGAAGATGTAAGGATTATCGCAACGGCAGCGCGTATTGAAAATATGGCATGTGAAAACGGACAGCTTAGTATTGAGGCGAAGGCAATTGATCACATTCAGGTGAATATGAGGATCCGCCTGCCAGGGAAACCGGAAGATTTATGTGCACATACAGAAAGCGGGAAAAACATGGAACTGCAGTCTGTATGGGATGAGAAAAGCAGAACGGTTTTGTTATCCTACAGAAGCAACAACGAAAAAGTACATATTACAGGGAAATTAAAGTATGAATCATGATGCTAATGCAGCTGCCAGATAATTTAATGGGCTGCATCATGGAACTTATATAAAGATTGGAAACGATCTTAATATAGAAAGAAAACAAGACAAGGAGGAAAATATGGATTTCTTAGACAAAAGAGTCGGTGTAATTTGCAACGAACTTAAGAAATTAAAAGTAAAACAGGTATTTCCACTGACACAGTGGGAGTACAAGGAAGGAAACTTTATTCACCCGGAGGATGCATTAAAGGACGAGGCAGCCTGGGAAAACTTTGACTGCAAGACCATGCACTGGTATGGCAAGGACCGTCATTACTGGTTTCGCACGACCTATACCGTTCCGGAGGAGCTGGATGGCAAAAGCATATGGATCCGCGTTTCCTCCCAGATCGACGAGTGGGATGACGGAAGAAATCCGCAGTTTATCGTGTTTGTGAACGGGGAGGTTTATCAGGGAATCGATATGAACCACAGGGAGTGCCTGATCACAAGAAGCGGAAAGGCAGGAGAGACACTGACCATCGATCTGCAGGCATATACCGGGATCATGCATGAGGAATTTGCGCTCCGCACACAGATCGAGGAGATCGATGCAGAGATCGAAAAACTCTATTATGACCTGTGGGTTCCGCTTGCAGCATTTTCCCGTATGGAAGCAGATGATAAAAACCGCAAGGATATTGAGTATGTGCTCAATGAGACGATCAATCTGCTGGATCTAAGGACCCCGTATTCCGAAGGCTTTTACCGGAGTGTGCGGGAAGCATCTGCTTATATCCAGAAAGCACTTTATGAGGATATGGCAGGGTATGAGGATGTGATCGCAACCTGTATCGGACATACGCATATCGATGTTGCGTGGTGGTGGACTGTGGCACAGACCAGGGAAAAAGTCGGACGCAGCTTTGCAACTGTGTTAAAGCTGATGGACGAGTACCCGAATTATAAGTTCATGTCCAGCCAGCCGCAGTTATATGCATTTTTAAAGGAGCGCTATCCGGAATTGTACGAGAAAGCAAAACAGCGCATCAAAGAGAAACGCTGGGAGCCGGAAGGCGGTATGTGGGTCGAGGCAGATTGCAACCTGACATCGGGAGAATCCCTCGTCCGTCAGTTTATGCATGGCAAACGCTTTTTTAAAGAGGAATTTGGCGTGGACAACCGTATCCTCTGGCTGCCGGATGTGTTCGGTTATTCCGGGGCACTGCCGCAGATCATGAAAAAATGCGGAATCGATTATTTTATGACAACCAAACTGGCATGGAACCAGTTCAATAAAGTACCTTACGATACGATGATGTGGCGCGGAATCGATGGAACAGAGGTGCTGACACACCTGATCACGACCCTTGGCGTGAGCCAGCCGATCAAAGATTACTTTACGACCTATAATGGCATGCTGCACCCGGATGCGATCATGGGAGGATGGATGCGTTACCAGAATAAGGACATCAATAACGATATCTTAGTCTCCTACGGTTACGGCGATGGCGGCGGCGGTCCGACCAGGGAAATGCTTGAGACTTCGATCCGCATGGAAAAGGGAATCAAAGGGATTCCGAAAGTACGCCAGGAATTTTCACGCACCTATTTTGAAGAACTTGAGGAGCGCGTGAAAGGTGACAGACGCCTGCCGGTATGGGAAGGTGAATTTTACTTTGAGTACCATCGCGGAACTTATACCTCCATGGCGAGAAATAAACGTAGCAACCGTAAGGCAGAACTTGGTCTGATGGATCTGGAACTGTTGTCCGTTTTAGCACAGGCACAGGCAGCGTATCCGGCAGAAGAACTCGACCGCATGTGGAAAAAAGTCCTGATCAACCAGTTCCATGATATTCTGCCTGGATCTGCGATCCATGAAGTATATGAGGTGACAAAGGAAGAATACGCTGCACTTCAGAAAGAGATCAAAGCACTGGAAGAGGAACGTCTCCATGCACTCGTGGGAGATGGCGAAGGCATCACTATTTTCAATACAACCGGACACGACCGCAGTGATATCGTAGAACTTGGGGAGATCCATGCGGAAGCGTTAAAGGATGCAGAGGGCGTGATCTATCCGGTACAGAAGACTGCAGAAGGTGCAGTGGTCTATGTAGAGCATCTGCCGTCAAAAGGATATAAGACATTTGCGGCTGTATCCAGTGAAATTGAGCAGAAAACACCGTTTGTCCTTGTGGATGACCATACGCTTGAGACACCGTTTTATACGATCCATCTGGATGCGGAGGGACGTTTTGACCGCATCTACGATAAGGAAAACGACAGGGAAGTACTGCAGGATGGCAAAAAAGGCAATCAGTTCCGCATGTACGAGGATAAGCCGATGTGCTTTGATAACTGGGATGTGGATATTTACTATACCGAAAAGTACTGGGATGTCAATGATGTGATTTCTATGGAATGGACAGAGTGCGGTCCGGTGCGTGCAACGTTAGAGATGGAGCGGAAAGAAAGCAATTCTGTGATCCACCAGAAGATCCATTTCTATGCAGACAGCAGAAGGATCGAATTTGAGACTTATGTGGACTGGAAAGAGCATCAGACATTGTTAAAGGTACATTTCCCGGTCAATGTACATACCGATGAAGCAACATTTGATGTACAGTTTGGTAATCTGACACGCAAAGTGCATACCAATACGAGCTGGGATAAAGCACGTTTTGAGAGCTGCGGACAGAAATGGATCGATCTCTCGGAAGGTCACTACGGAGTCAGCATGTTAAATGACTGCAAATATGGACATTCCGTGAAGGATTCTGATATGGCACTGACACTGATTAAATCCGGCATCGAACCGAATCCGGTGGCAGATCAGGAAGAGCACTATTTTACCTATGCAATCTATCCGCATGCGGAAAAATGGCAGGAAGCAAAGACCGTGGAGCAGGCATATGACCTGAACCAGCCGGCTATTGCAGTGGCAGGAGGAAAGCCGGGAAGCCTGTTGTCAAAAGCATCTGTGGACAGGTCCAACGTTGTATTAGAGACGATCAAGTGTGCAGAGTCCGGTCATGGCATCATTATCCGTATGTATGAGAGCGAAAATGCACTCACAAAGACAAATCTTGTAGTTGAGGGGAACTACAACAAAGCGTTTGTCTGCAATCTGCTCGAGGAGGAAGAAGCAGAATTAGAGTTGAAAGACGGAGTGGTTTGTGTACAACTGAAACCGTATGAAGTTGTTACTGTAAAACTCGTTTAAAATCATATAGAGGCATTCAGATTCCGAAGAGAGTTCGGTGGGATGCCTCTCTTTTTATAGGGAGATTTACGTTATGACCAATAAATTAAGCCATATTTTTGAGTGTTCCGATCATATTACGGAAAAACAGTATCGGACCAGCAGGGCACTTTTTATCCTCGATGGATGCGCTTCCACACAGATTTTTACGGTTACTTCCGGCGCATTTTTATCGGGACTTGCCTATCTTGTGGGTGCGGGGACGGCACTGACCGGGATCATAGCTGCACTGCCGACGCTGATGAATACCATCCAGATTTTTTCCTCTGTCGTCTATGAGAACCGCGCAGGCAGCAAACGGATCACGGTAGAGTTTGCACTCATCCAGCGCTTATGCCTGCTCATGATGCTGTTTGTTCCGACATTGATGTTAGGAGCGAGAATCTCGGTGGCAGTGATCGCGGTGCTGTATTCCTGTGCACATTTCTGTGGGGCATTTATCAACACCGGGGCAAATAACTGGCTGATCAGCCTGGTGAAAAAAGAACGGTTGGGAAGATATCTCGGACTGAAGGATTCAATGACTTTAGTTGCGTCCACAGGCGGTTCCCTGATCTTAAGTAAAATTTTAGATGCCTACCGTTTCGCGGATCAGGAGATTCTGGGATTCCGGATCATCGGCATTTTATGTATCGGTATCTGCGTGGTCGACATTACCTGTCTCACGCTGATCCGGGAACCGGAAAATGTGAAACATGTGGAGCCACTGAACATAAGGAAAGCAATACAGATGCCGCTCACAGACCAGAATTACCGCAATATATTGATTTTCTTCCTGCTGTGGAGTGTGGCGTCTAATTTTGCCAGTCCGTTTTTTTCTATTTATATGTTAGAGAATCTGGGGCTGTCCTATTTTTATATCACCGTCATGAATATGGTTGCATCGGTGGCGCGGATCGCGGCTGCAAATCTGTGGGGGAAGGCAGCAGACAGTTATTCGTGGAGGCTTGTTACGCTGGGGTCCATTTTTATGCTGGGAGTTGCATATATCGGCTGGGGACTGCTGACGAAAGAAAACTGTATCTACTGGCTTCCGGTCGTACAGGCTGTGAGCGGGGTTGCCTGGGGCGGCATCAATATTGCGACTTTTCGGATGCAGTTTGCCTTTGCACCGTTAGAACACCGTGTCAGCTATGTCAGCTTCTGCTCAACAATGGTTGGGTTTGTAGGATTTTTTTCATCCATGCTCGGCTCGACATTTGTGGCATTAGCAAAGGATATCAGGATTTTAAACATTCCGGTAGATAACATACAGATGGTGTTTATTTTGTCTGCATTCGGAATTATTGCAAGTGCATTATACAGCCGAAAAATAAAGGAGAAATGACAGGACAGATATGGAGAGAGATAGCAGAAAGCGGGCAGAGGCGCTGCTTGCGCAGATGACCGCAACAGAAAAAGTGGGACAGTTAAACCAGCATTTATATGGTTTTCGGATCTACCATGTAGAAGATGGAAAAATTATTTTTACGCAGGAATTAAAGGATGAAGTAAAAAAGTGGGGCGGGATCGGCACGATCTATGGTCTTTACCGTGCAGATCCATGGTCGGAAAAAAATTATGAGACAGGGCTTGCCGGGGGACTTTCCATGCAGGCATATAATCAGTTACAGAAATATGTGATCGAACACAGCCGCCTTGGAATTCCATTTTTACTGAGCAGTGAATGTCCACATGGACATCAGGCGTTAGACGGATATCTGCTCCCGGTCAATCTGGCAGTAGGTGCATCGTTTGACCCGGCATTGTATGAGCGGGCAGGGCAGGTGTGCGGCAGGCAGTTAAAGCAGATGGGCGTGGATTTTGCACTGGTTTCGGCACTGGATATTTTAAGAGACCCAAGATGGGGGCGCAGTGAGGAGTGTTATGGGGAGGATCCATATTTATCGGCAGAGCTCGCGCGGGCGATCGTAACAGGAATCCAGAAAGAGGGCGTTGCAGTGGTTGCAAAACACTTTTGTGCACAGGGGGAGACGACCGGAGGGGTCAATGCCAGCGCAGCGCGGATCGGAGAGAGGGAACTGTGGGAGATCCATTTACAGGCGGCGAAGGCATGTTGTGAGGCGGGCGTAAAAGGCATTATGGCTGCATACAACGAGATCGATGGAAAATTCTGCCATGCCAACAGACATCTGCTGCAGGATATTCTGCGGGAACAATTGGGGTTTGACGGGGTCGTGATGGCGGATGGCATCGCCATCGACCAGTTAGACATTATGACGGGGGATAATATCAGGTCGGCAGCACTTGCACTGAAAGCAGGTGTGGATATCAGTCTGTGGGATGAAGGTTATACAAAGTTAGAGGAGGCGTTAAAACAGGGATTTATCACGGAAAAGGAACTCGATCAGGCGGTCCTTCGAGTGCTCACTTTGAAATTTGAGCAGGGACTGATGGATAAACCTTATATTGATGAAAACGGGAACCGTACCGCCTCTTACAGCGAAAATGGTGCTGTTTCATTTCCGACAGAGGCATATCAGGAGTCGGAAAAACTGGCGCGCGAGTCGGTAGTGTTGTTGAAGAATGAAAATGTACTGCCGATTGGGAGAGCAGAAAAAATAGCCCTGATCGGTCCAAATGCGGATGATATTTACCGGCAGATCGGTGATTATTCACCTCCAATGGACAGGGCAGGATATGAGACGTTAAAGAGCGGCATGGAAAAAGAATTTGGTGCAGACCGGGTTCGCTGTTATAATGGACATGAGGTCGGGACGGCTGTTTCTCTTGCGGAAAATGCGGATATTATCGTGCTGGCATTAGGCGGATCATCGAGTCGTTTTAAAGGGGCGCTGTTCGATGAAAACGGTGCGGCAAAAGTACAGGGAGTACTTGAGATGGACTGTGGGGAGGGCATGGATACCGCCAGATTACAGCTCCCCGGGAACCAGAACGAACTGTTTACGGCTGTCTGTGCGCTGAAAAAACCGGTGATCTCCGTAGTCATTGCCGGGCGGCCTTATGCAATCCCTGAAATTGCGCAGGATTCAGATGCACTGTTATATGCTTTTTATCCGGGACCGATGGGAGGAAAAGCAATCGCGGAGCTGTTGTCTGGAAAATATGCACCGTCCGGCAGACTGCCGGTGTCCCTTCCGCGAAACTGCGGACAGCTTCCGGTGTACTATAACCATACGGTGTCCTATCCGGCAATGCACTATTGTGATATGGAACATGGAGTTTTGTATACATTTGGGGAAGGAATGGGATATTCCCACATGGAGTATGTGGATATCTGTCTTAAAAAGCAGCAGGATGTGTGGATTATTTCAGGAATTGTAAAGAATAAAGGAAATATAGATGATACGGCAGTGCTGCAATGCTACCGGAAAGTGTTGTCCGGTGAACTTGTGCCAAGAGAGCGGGAACTGGTTGCATTTTCCAGAATAAAAGTGGAAAAAGGAGGTCAGAAGGCATTTGAAATCGTTATGGATGCGGATAAATTCCGGTATTTTAATGAGAGTGGTGCAAAGATTTATAAGAGTAAAATACTTTTAATGGATAGTGGAAAAATAATTTTTGAAGAATAGGAAGAAATTCTGACAGCAGGAGGAGAAAATTATGTATTTATTACCAAAGCCAAAAACAATCAAAGAACAGGACGGACAGATGCTGCTTTGCCACAGCACACATATTGTGATGACAAAAGAGGTGGCAGAGACAGAGATGCATGCAGCAAAAAGACCTGTCTCTTATACACATCTCCGAGCCCACGAGACACTCGCTAATCTCGT
>OWJE01000479.1_pt1 | contig 14991 bp, 8 predicted proteins | sample 1732931 | NCBI WGS metagenome assembly OWJE01 (sample SAMN05065769, study PRJEB22554) | human gut metagenome | biome: ENVO:2100002; feature: ENVO:00000062; material: ENVO:00002003 | host: Homo sapiens | place: USA | reverse complement strand
GGCATACGAGATTAGCGAGTGTCTCGTGGGCTCGGAGATGTGGATAAGAGACAGGTCTTTACCGGGCGATCAATAAATTCCCCCAACTCAGAAAATTCTATGATCTCATCCATCTTTTCACGAACCTGTTTCTCAGTAAAACCTAACAGCATGCCCGACAGAAGGATATTTTCTCTTCCTGTCAGTTTTCTCTGAAATCCCACACCGATTGACAACAGAGATACCGTATGACCATGCATATCAATTTTTCCTTCATCCGCAGCAAAAATACCAGCCAATGCTTTTAACAGAGTAGACTTACCACTGCCGTTTTTCCCCACAATCCCCATAATTTCTCCCTCCGGGACTTTAAAGGAAATTCCGCGCACTGCCTCAAACGTCTCAACTTTACTTTTTTTCAATGACAATAAACTTTTTTTTATGGACACCTTATTCAGACACTTATATCTGATTCTAAGATCCTCTACTTCTATTGCATATTCTTTGTTCTCCACGTTAAATCACCTTTACATAACTGTTTTCATATTTATAAATAATGTGAACACCTGCGACAGATAACAGAATACCTATCACAAACCAGATTATTGTCACCATTAAATCTGGTGTGGTTGAATATATCATACATTTTCGCAATTCATTCATGATAAATGCGATTGGATTACATTTTAACAGTATTGTTGCAAACGGCTGGGGGATATTCTTATTGTTAATATTGTAAAAGATACCGGACAAATAAAAACATAAACGCAGCACAACATTAATCACATTAAACAAATCATCCACAAACACACCAAAATGCAACATGAATGTACTTACTCCAAATGTAACAACTGCCAGAGCCATAAATAACGGAATCATAAAAATCAGATTATAACTGACTGGCACTCTCTCAATCACCATAATACCAACAACCAGTATATAAGATACCAGCATCTTAAACCCATTGACAAGCATCTGTATGATAATCAGTACATATTTGGGCATATATACTTTTGAAACAATGGAGCTGTTCTGCGTCACGAGGCGCACACTCTGTTTTACCGTCTTTGAGAAAAAATCCCAGCTTGACAAACCGATAAATACAAACGCCTGAAAATACTGTTCTCCCTTGCCAAAAACGATAATTGCAACAAATGAATATACCAGCATGAATAGCAACGGATCTAATATCCACCATAACCAGCTCAAATGTGAATTTGCAATTTCTGATTTCAGTGAAGATTTTGCTGAATATTTTGCATATTCCCAGTACTTTCCCATATCATTTATAAAACGCTTCAAAACGACATCCTCCAAACAATCCTTTTCTCTATGTTTAAATCAATGAATATTTTATCATTGCCCATGATTCATGTCAAATAAACAAATTTCCAGACACGGAACAATTAACATCGTAAGCAGCGGCACAATACTCACCGAATATCTCGGATGTGCCTCCCAAAAAATATAAAACACAAGCGCACCGCACCAGTAAATTCCGATAATCCACATATAAGGATTACTTTTTTTCTTACTGATCATAGTGACTGTACCAAGTAAAATCAAAGCAAACAATACAATATTATAAGCCTGCATATATGCACGGAATAAGCCTGATTTTTCTCCAACCATCCAGTCATAGCATGGCGTCTGCTCAACCACATTCTCTACATATTGTGAATATCCACTTGCTCCGATCCCCCACACAATTTCTTCTTTTTTTATGATGAGTTTCAGATTTCCAAGCAATCCATTCTCCCGGACACGCTGCAGCCACACTCTCCGGTTGTTTTCTGCCCTTTCCTCGTGTGTTGCAAAACTCTTAGTAAATAATACATCATCCCAGTTATACATTCCATCTCCTGTACTTCCCATCATGACAAAATGTTCTACGGTAATTGCTGACTCAGATGTATCAAAATCCACATGATACTGATAGATTCCCTGCCAAAGGATACTGAATAAAATCATTCCAGTAAGTGTCGGAACTCCCCATTGCAACAGTTTTTTCCAATTTCTGCTGACCAATATCCAAACCATAATCGCAAGTAAAATAAATATACTGGTTACACGAATACAGACTGCCAGTCCCATCAATAATCCAGCAAGCACATACAGCGCCGTTTTTTTCCACATTTTTATTGCTTCATATGCCAGAAACATCAGATATATGCCTGACATTGTTATTCCCAATGATACCGTATCTGTATAATAGTATGAAGCATATGCGTAAAATACCGGATTTGTCAGTAAAACAAACATACAGACAAATGCTGTCCGCATTGTTGTAATCCTTTTTAAAATTGCAAAAACACAACTGTACATTGCGCATAAAAGAATAATATTAAACACTCCGCCCGCAATCCGGTATTCCACCCCTAAAACTTTTGCAATCCGAAACACCCAGTAAACTACAATTTGGATAGGAATATTATTTGTATTAAAACTATAATATTTTTTATTAGTTATTTTAACGCTATCCGTTTCAAGCATTTTTACGCTTGTTTCATAAATATGAGACAGGTCAACTTTTGGAACAAGCTGCATTTGGAAAACAATCACCAGCTGCACCATAAACGCTATGATTATGCCTGCGTAAACCATCTTTTTAAGCATGTTTTCCGATAATTTCAAAGACAACATGATAATGCATACAGTCAAAAGTCCATAGCACAGTGCGATCAAAAATGTTTTTTGTACACTCACATCCCGCACAATCTTTGGTTCTGCAATAGATCCAAGCACTACAAACACTGCAGCAAGCGCCACTATATAATATGTCGCTTTTTCCAAAAATCTTTCCAATCTCATTTTAATCCTCTTTATAAACTATTCATGATCCGAAGCAGCTTCGTACCATAATCTGCATCTGCTGCCCAGCCTTTTCCATATGGATTCTGTGGAATCGCAAGCCATTCGACATATCTGGCTGTTCCACGCGATACATACTGGAAACGCTTATCCACACATGCATTGTTTAATCCATCTGTACTTGCGTATGCTTTTAAGTGCTGTACCTGCGCACGGAGTCCGGTTCTTACATCTGCAAAAGTCTCACCTGCTGCACCGCCACCGACTGCACCGAGTCCTCCAAAGTTACACTGACTCGGCTGCACATCACCGCCGAATTTTAATCCTCCGGTCTCTAACATAACCTGCGCAAACAATACATCTGCTCTTACACCCTCGGCTTCTGCCTCTTCTTTTAAGATCTTAAAGAATGCCTCCGCAGAATCTGCTCCCTTATCACGGTAAGTATCTGCCGGGAAGGTATAACGTTTATTATAGTAAGATACCATCTGGTCGACTGTCACACTGCTTGTACCCATGATCTCATGCGCTGCAGCTTTTGCTTTTACCGCTGACCATGGTCCGTACATACGGATTCCGTTGCTTAAATCTTTGTATGCTCTTACTTTATAGTAATATGTCGTTCCCTGTACCAGATTGCTGTGTGTAAAGGATGTTGCACCAGAAGTCTGCAATGTTGTATAAGTTCCTTTTTCGCTGACCGCACCGGCAAGTTCATAGCCACTTGCATTTGCAACACTGTTCCATGAGATATTTAATACATTATTATCTCCGAGTGTGATAGAAGAAATACTTCCCTGTTTTAAGACTGCAGCCTCTGTTATCTTACTATAACTTCCTCTGCCTGCACTGCCTTTGATCTTATAAGTTGCTGCAATTTTATAGTAATACGTATTGCCGCTCTTTACGCCCTTATCCGTGTAAGTCAGTGTAGATCCGGATGAAATTGAAGCGATCTTTTCAAATCCACTGTTTGACTTGTCGCTCCGGTAAATATCATACCCCTGTGCTTTTGAAACTTTCTTCCAGCCAAGTGTGACCTGATTTTTGCTGTCACTTGTGATCTGGGAGAATACCACCTGTTTGATCGTCCATGCCTTCTGTGCTTTTGAGAAAGATGCCACACCGTTTTTAGCACTGTTGCTCTTATATGCACGAACCTGATAATAATAAGTTTTTCCGGCTTCTAATGTTTTATCCTCATATTTTTTCGTATTTTTACCTTTGACCTGTCCGACCTTTTTATAACCACTGTCTTTTGACGTACTCCGGTAAATCTGATAACCGGATGCCCCATCCACAGCTTTCCATTCCAGTCTTACGGAAGTACTTCCGGTTGCCTTTACTGCTGTAATGGATGTAGTTTTCAAAGTCTTTGCCGACACAGCTGCCGAATTACCGCTGTATCCTTTTTTGCCATTTACCTTGTTGATCGTCTCTATCTTATAATAGTAGGTCTTTGCAGTTTTTAACTTTTTATCCTGATAGGTCGTATTATTTTTTCCTTTTAAAGTGGCAACCACTTTATAAGTACCATTCTTTGACGCACTGCGTTTGATCCGGTAGCCGTAGGCACCTCTCACTGCTCCCCAGTTTACTTCAATCTGATTACTTCCATTTGAAACAGCATACTTGATCTTCGCTTTTTTCGCTGTTCTTCCTTCCATGGACGCTGAATCACCGCTATAACAGATATTGTCTCCTGTCTTTACCATCGTTTCAACCGTGTAATAATAGGTCTTTCCTGCCTTTACACTGGTGTCTTTGTAGCTGGTCGTGTTTCCGGATTTAATCGTCTTAACAACTTTGTAAGTACCATCTTCATCGGTACTTCGTTTGATACGATAACCATAAGCTCCTGTGATCTTATTCCACTTGATCGTCAGTGTTTTTTCATTTGTGGAAACGATTGATGTGATCTTTGTACGTTTTGCAGTTTTTCCTGCCACCGCGTCTGATGCACCGCCGTATCCTTTTGTACCGCTGTTGACATTATATGCTTCGACCTTATAGTAATAGGTCTTTCCTGCTTTTACCGTATCATCTGAGTAGGAAGTTTTTCCTGTTACTGTGTCGATCCTTTTATAACCGCTGTTCTTACTTGTGCTGCGGGAAATGATATATCCCTTTGCCCCACTTACCTTTTTCCAGGAAATTTTTAATACTTCCTCATTCGAGGATGTGATTCCCGTAATTTTTGCTTTTGCAAGTGTCTTTGCAGATTTTGTGGAGGAATATGCACCGACACCCTGTCTGCCATTGTTTGTATTGTAAGCCTGTACTTTGTAGGTATATGTTTTGTTATTGGATTTTACAGTATCTGTGTAAGTGAGTGTACTGCCGGATTTTACCGTGCCAATCTGATAAAATTTACTGTCACTGCTGTCCTGACGATAGATCAGATATCCCTCTGCTTTAGAAACCTTTTTCCAGGTCAGGGTAATCTTCTTTCCACTCTTTGCCTTGATCTTTGTGAGGTTTGTTTTTCCTAATGCCACACCTGAGATGGGTTTAGAATACTCTCCTGCAGTTCCATCGTTAAATACCGGACGGACCAGATAGTAATATTTTGTCCCTGCCTTTACGGTATCATCAATATAAGATGTAGCATCCGATACTTCGTCAATCTTAGGATAGTTTGTATCATTCACAGTATTACGATAAATTTCATAATAATCGACATTATCGAGACCTGTCCATTTTAATCTAAGACTACCATCCGCTCTCGACTGCGTGTAATTGAGCGTTACGGTCTTTGCTCCTTTTGTCAGTCCGAAATACTCAGCGATCGCAGTTGCATCCGCAACACCGAGTGCCTTTAATTTTTCATCAGAACTTAAATATGTATAATAATCATTTGCATTGTCCAAAAAGGCATGCTCGATGATCAGGCCAGGAATGCCATTATTTTTACAACGACGGATCAGACCGTAATAATCTGCTGCAGAACCATCCGGATATTTATCATAAGTGGCATTTCGGATCAGTGTACCGCGATAATTTAATCCAAGTGCTGCCAGTTTATCACATATTTTTTTTGCAAGTGCCTGTCCGTTGCTTCCCACCTGCGAATTATAGTTGCTGTTCGGATAATAAACCTCAACACCTCTTGCTGTTCCATTTGCTGTATTCAAATGAAAGCTGACTAATACACTCGCTCCTACATTTTTTGCAAGATTTGCACGGGCATCCAGACATGCGGTATTGTCTCCGCCGCCTGCCGGACAGCTTGCACTCTCTCTTGTCATGTAAACAGTAATACCATTATAGGTAGATAACTCTTCTTTACAGTATGTGGCGATCTTAAGCGTCAGATCTGCTTCCTGTACTCCAAAAGCGGACGCTCCCGCATGGGTGCCATCATGTCCCGGATCGAGAACTACCGTCACACTACTGTTTGCACCTTTTAAATGATCCGTGCTGCCGATAACTGCCTTTGAGATTCCCTGCTCTAATACGTTTTCCACGGTATTTTCAGAGACAATTTCGCCATCCTCACTCATGGTAACAACATCTGCGTCCACATCCGCGTAGGCGTCTTCATCATAGAGCACCTGATCCGGATTCGTCTCAGCCTGTTCATTGACACCAAATCTTACATCCATTCCAAGGTCTGATAACAGGATCTCCTGTTTTGTTTTCTCCTGTGTAAACTGCACAGAAGTGATCTGATACTCTCCCGCCTGTCCATTTTCAGAAAAATCCATGGTAAAACGGATCATATCTTCTTCTCGGCCTGCCGCTTTGATCTGATATGTTTTTCCGGTAGTCAGATTCTGATAATTTAAAATAACATCAGAAATCTGCTCATTCCCTGTTCCAAGGCTCAAAACCACATTCTGTTTTCCCGGTGTCTCAACATACGGGGACTCTACCATCATATAGTTCATTTCTGCTGCCTGGACTGTTTCTGTTTCTGTCTCAGTCTCTGTTTCCGTACTTTCTGTTTCGACCGTTTCTGTCTCTGTCGGCTCCTCCGTCTCCGTTTCAGCCGTTTCTGTCTCTGTTTCCGTACTTTCTGTTTCGATCGTTTGTGTCTCTGTCGGTTCTTCTGTTTCCGCTGCCCCGGTCTCCGTCTCGGAAGACTCCTCTGTTTCCGTTACTCCGGTTTCCGTCTCGGAAGACTCCCCTGTTTCCGTCGTCTCTGATTCGGATGATGTCTCTGTCTCATCATTTTCGGTTTCAGATGCTTCTTCCGTCACAGCTGCCTCTACCGCTGATGACGTTTCCATTGCCTGCATGCTTTCTGTCTGGACTGCGCCATCTTCTGCCGCACGCACATCTGCCGGCAGTGCTGTCATACTCACGCAGACTGCCATGATTACTGCTAAAATCCTTTTTTTCATTTTCCTTTACCCTCTTGTATATTTTTTGATTCCATTTAATGTGTAATGTATCATATAACGCAAAGCACTTAACCGGTTCATTCCTATAAAACGGTAAACTTTCCACTGCATTTTAGCTGACCGGCATTTATTGCGCGACTTTCCCCCCGCGCTCATGCGCGATTTCAATAATGGTAGATCTATTCCACAAACCTGCCCATATTCTTTTAATATTTTCAGCCATAAGATGTAATCCTCATGCATCTCTGCATGCTCCATATAATAATGCTGAACCACGTCCGTTCTCACCAGTACAGACGAACAGGGAATATAATTTGTCTTCAGCAGCATCTCATAAGTGATCTGTTCCGGTACATGGATTATCCTTCCGGTACTCGTTCCATCTGCACGCATCAGTTCGCGTCCTGTACAGCACAACACTCCATTCTGCTTTTCTAACATCTGATACTGCAGTTTTAATTTTCCGTCTGCCCACCAGTCATCCGCGTCTAAAAATGCAATATATTTTCCCTGTGCCAGACGCATGCCGGCATTTCTTGATTCCGCTGCTCCACTGTTTGTTTTATTCCTGATGACCTTTATGCGCTCATCATTCTGATATTTCATCAATATCTGCCCGGTGTTATCGGTAGAACAATCATCAATGATCAACAGTTCCCATTTTATTTTCTGTTTTCTGACTGACTCTACTGCCTGCTCCACATAATTTTGTGCATTATAGACCGGCATAATCACAGATATCTGTATTTCACTTGTCTGTTCCATCTCTATGATTCCTTTTTGATTGCTGTTGTCTGCTTTTCATCTACACCTTCTGTATTTTCTTTCTGAAACATGATTTTAAATGTCATAAGCATCAGTTTTACATCTAACCATGCTGAATATGTCTGAATATAAGTCAGATCCAGCTTTAATTTATCATATGGCGTTGTATTATATTTTCCATATACCTGCGCATAACCGGTCAGTCCGGCCTTTACTTTCAGGCGAAAACGGAATTCCGGTACAACTTCCTCATATTTTTCTGCAATGGCCTGTCTTTCCGGTCTTGGCCCTACAAAAGACATCTCACCTTTTAATATGTTAAAAATCTGTGGCAGTTCGTCCAAATGTGTTCTTCTTATAATTTTTCCTACAGGTGTAATCCTGCCATCATCTTTTTTTGCAAGCTGTGCACCTTGTTTTTCTGAATCTACTTTCATACTGCGAAACTTGATAATCTGAAATGTTTCCCTTTCTCTCGTCAGACGTTCCTGCTTATAAAATACAGGTCCGCCATCATATAGCTTGATTGCAATAGCAATTATCAGCAAAAATGGAGATGAAATAATAATCGCCAGCAATGAAAAAATGATATCCATCGTCCTTTTCACAAAACGCTGTTCTATCGTAAGTCCCTGATTTCTCGAAAGCATAAGCGGCGTATCAAACAGATGAATCCGTTCTGTTCCATTTAAGATGATATCCGATATCTTTGGTGTAATATAGGTTCTTTTATTCTGATCATAACAGAATTTTAAGATCTTATTACGGATACTTGCAGGCAGATCACATAAAACTACTGCTTCGTACTCTAGTATTTTCGAATATAATGTCTCATATCCCATATAGGCACTGGCAGTTGCACAGACATCATACTTGTCCTTTCTGGAATTGATCTTAGAAATCAACTCATCCGGCGAATGTTCTCCGTAAACCACAATCATACGTCTCGGAGGATATAATCTGACATAAAAATATCTTACGACAAATACAGCCGGCAGTGTCACTGCAATCTCTGCCACAGTCAAAAGCAACAATGGCGATAGCGACATATAGTCCTTTGCTATCATACAGATCTGAATATATTCAACAATATTCGCAAACAAAATTCCCAGAATCTGTGACAGGCAGATATCCGTAATTCGAAGATAACCTATCCGGTATCCGCCAAATGTACGGATGAAGAAAAATAATACCAGGGCATACATTCCGATCACTGCCCAGTTTCCCCTGTTCCAGAACTTATGCTCTAAATCCGGGACATACATCTTATACCATATAAAAGCAAACATTGCTGTTTCTGCCACAAGCATCAGAAAATTAGCAAATAAATTCAGCAGATGTTTATATCTCTCTCGTTTTCTCATGGATTACCTCACATTCATACCTTTGCATAATCTATATTATTTTACCATAAAACCTCCCCGTTGAATATATCTTGCCAGAATTTTCATAAAATCTTAAAAATACTCCGGCAGGATGATCCCGCCGGAGTATCTCTTTTCACATCTATTTTGCTTTTGTCTTTACGGAAATAACGGAAGAATAACTTCCATATACTTTCTTTCCATTCACTTTGCGGTATGCACGGATCTTATAATAATAGGTTGTCGATTTTTTCAATTTACCGTTTTTGTAAGATGTCGTACTACCTTTGGATATGGTCTTTACTTTACTATATTTTCCATCTTTACTGTTGCTGCGGTAGATTGCATAACCACTTGCACCTTTTACCTTTGACCAGGTCAGTTTTACATTCTTTGCATCCGACGCTTTTGCCTTTAACGTCGTCTTTGCCGGAACCGCCTTTGCAGATTTTACATTCGAAAATCCACTGGTCTGTTCTCCATTCTGTGTCTTAACAACCGTCTTGATCTTATAATAGTATGTTTTTCCGGTTTTTACACTGCCGTCTGTCCAGGAACTAGTGCCTACACTGTTGATGGTTTTGATATTCTGATAATCCCCATCCTTTGCTGTACTGCGGTAGATCTGATAAGAAGTCGCAGCCGGTACAACTTTCCATGAAACTTTCAGTTTATTGTATGCTGTCGATTTTACGGAAGTCACGCTTGTTTTTCTGTTCTCAATTTTATTAACACAGAGCGTGTATTCTTTTTCCACCGCATTTTTCGCAAATGCCTGCACTTTCAGGTAATAGGTTCCCTTGCTTAATTTGACAGCCTTTGACTCTGTATAGGTACTGCCGGCATAGGAATAGATATGATCATCATCTTTTCTGCTCACTCTCTTGCCGTTTGCATTATAAAGTGTCACATACCAGCTTCTTCCCGCATCATTGATCTTCTCGTGTGCCAGACTAAAGTTGATATACTGCGCTTTTGTGAGTGTAAAGCGATAGCAGTCTTCATCTGACGTATATCCTGTGATCACACCGTTTACCGCTTTGCCGACTTTTATGTTATCTGCCGAAGCCCAGTCACCGTTGTTCTCTGTCTCCCAACCGGAAGCCGCTTTCTGTGTCATGCAGATCGTATAGTCGCCGGTATAAAGTGTAGATGCCTGGCTGACGCATACATAATATTCCCCGGCACCCAGTCCTAATTTACAGGTTGTGAAGGATGTCTCTGTTCCTGTGCTTGTAAATTTATATATTTCACTGTTATCCTTATTGTAAAGAACAACATTATAACAGCTTGACGTGCTCTGATTGTTTTTATGTCCGAATTTCAACTGCAGATAACCCGCTTTTGACATTTTGATCTTGTAGTAATCTTTGTCCGAAGAACTGCTGATACTTCCATAATAGGTTTTTCCGTTCTTCACGCTGTTTGCAGTGGCAGCCGAATCATTCGACTCCACCTCTCTGTCACCAGCCGTCTTTGTTTTGATGCATACGTCATAGTTTACCGGATAACTGGTACCGCTTAATAATGTTCCTGCTGAATTTCCGGTTCCTGCAATTTTGACATAATACTCACCTTTTGGCAGTCCAAGATTCGGTGTAGAAACACTGGTATCCCCGCCACGGATGTTTGTGGTGTAAACTTCCGTATACTGATCCTGATCCACTTTTTTGATCACACTTAACACATACATATTTGTGGTTTCCTGACCACTTACAACCGGATGTGTCAGTTTCACATTGATGTAACCATTTGCAGAAAGTGTTGTCTTAAAATAATCCACATCACTGTAGGTACGGATGTCGCCGCTGTACGTGATACCGGAAACAGCCGTATTGGCAGTATCGTAAGTATCGTTGCTCTCGCTCTCCCAGTTGTCTGCGTTTGTCCAGGAAGCATTCAGCTTGTAGGTTTCTCCGTTTGTCCCATAGATTGCAAATGATCCAGACGCATTCAGATATGTCACGCCCGACACTTTCAGATAATAAGTTCCTGCCGCAAGTCCGAAATTGACAGACTCTGTTTTCTCCTCATCCGTCCTGCTCGTCATTGTATAGATCGTATTTCCAGAAGCATCGCAGACTGCTACACTGTAAATATCCGTTGCGAGCTTACTGCTCACTTTATCATGCTGTAACTGAAATGAAAGATATCCTTTTGCAGCCGATGTAATCTTGTAATAATCGGTATCAGAAGTAGAAGAAATACTTCCTGTAATCGTCTGTCCAAGTTTCGTATAATTGTCTGCTGTGGAAATGGAGTCATTTTGTTCCGTTTCACAGTAAATATCTTCATACTGTACACTAAAGCTGTAATCGCTTGATCCTATCGTAAGCACTCCAAGTCCGGTAACCTGCACATAATAGGTACCGGCTTCCAGTCCTATCTTCGCCGTCTGATTCTGTGTATCCTGAAGACCGCTGTTCACAGAAACCATTCCGCCAAACGGATCTACAATAAAATCAATTTTCCAGGCTGGGCTGTTGCTCGTACTCGATAAATTTGCATGTGCAAATTTCAACTGCACCATACCTGCCTTGCTCATCGTAAATTTATACCAGTGTGTAACTGATTTTCTCGATGTCGTTGCTTTGTAAGTTGTATTTAATCCGATAGATGCCGCCGTTGCATAAGTACTTCCCGGTGTCACGTTCCCGTCTTTCCTTACAACTTCCTCGCTCTCTTCTGTTTCCGTGTCCTCAGATTTCGTATCCCCGATAACCGATTCTGTATTTTCCGTTTCGGTCATCTCAGAATTTTCCACTTCCTGCGTACTTTCGGTTGTCTCGGAAATTTCCGTCACTTCGGTACTTTCTGTTGCCTCAGTATCCTTCACACTTTCCGTATTTTCGGTTGTCTCGGACTCGTTTTCGGTACTGTCAGTTTCCACCGCCTCAGAAGTGTTCTCTTCCCCGTTATCCTCTGTGTCTTCGCTCTCTGCTGTTTCAGAATCATCCATCGCTTCGGTGTTCTCTGCTGTTTCCGGATTCTCTGTCAGTTCCGTCACTTCTGTTTCATTCTGTCCGCCGGCTGCATATACCACCTGCTCTGCCGGGACCGCCATCATACACAGGCTCAATGCCATAAGCCATGCGGCAATTTTCTTTCCTGCCTGATGTCTTTTTTTCATCTGGGTCTTCCTCCTTGTTTTCTTTGTGCATTTCATTTTCTATTCTCTAAAATATACTGTATAATCATCTGTCTGCCCATAATATGTGTATCCAGCCTCCTGCATTTTTTTCTGATCATCATAGGATTTTTCCAAAACAATACAGTTGCTGCCATATTTTTCCGCAACTTCCAACTGATGTTCTACCGCATCAGGAACTGCCACAATTGTTTTACATTCTTCAATAAATTCTTTTTCTTCTTCCTCTTCAAATGTATAATCATCCTGTATCATATGATTGATCAGATCCTCACCGTATAACAACTGCACCGATTCATTTATTTCACGAATCCAGCTGCATACTTCCCTGGGGGCGATCATATTTTTAATATCATGATTTTCTTCGCGTAATAAAGAATCCAGCTCAACCACCTTATCCGGCACTTTATATTGATTTTCTATCACCTGTATTTTAGGCTGTGTAAATAAAAAATACATACTTAAAATTACAAATCCCGCACATCCGGTCAGGCACAATGCTTTTGCCCATATATGCTGATATCCTGATGTCAATTCTACAACAAATGCCGCCACTATAACCGCTGGAACAAGAATCATAAACATCTTTCTATATTCATTCTGCATCCAAAAACTGTTGATACATGTATAACCAAACGGATTTGCAATCAGAAGGAAACATAATATTTCGTATTTTACCAGCTTATTCTTATTTTCATTGATGCGATTTTTTTCAGCTATAAAAAAAAGAATGGCAAACCCTACCAGAGCCAGACTGATTCCCTCCGCTCCCGCACTGCGGAATTCACTTCTGAGCGCCTCAAATGCTGCTATCATTTTTCCACCTCATAATACCCGCCATAATCACTACGGACACCCACACAAACGTTACGATAAAAAATCCCTTTCGATACATCAACTGACCTGAAAGCGCCACTGCTGCATAGGTCAGGATCATAAATATCTGACCAAATTCATTGAAACACCGTGTTTCTTTTTCTTCTCCCAAAAGCTGCAGCACCGTCCATGGCAGCACTCCAAGGAAAAATAAAGTCTGACCATTCCATCCATGTTGAAAAATACCATAATAAAATGCCTTATCCATAAATAAAGGAGTAATATAAAGCAGCCATATCACCGTCATAAACAGGTATTTTTTCTTTGTATCCTTTTGAAACAAACAATCTGCCCATGCTGCATAAATGCAAAAGTAAATTGGAAATACAAAAAACGGAATCACCAGATGAATAAACTTTGCCGGGTTGATCCTGCATATTTCAATACATACCGCATAATACGCATCGACCGGTGATCCTGCCATCTCATCAAGAAGTTCTTTTTCCACAGAGAGCATCTGTGTCCTTCCCGATGTCGGACTGTATACATACAGTGTATCTGTTGTATACATTGTAAGAACAGACTGTACTGTATAATCGTCCGTATCTGCAGGGACGCACACCACACTAAATGCGCTCAGTACCAATATCGCAATCACAGCCAAAATAATGTTTTTCATTTCCGATGTATCCGGCAGTAATCTGATCTCTTTTCGATTCCGGATCATCATTACTATAGCAATGAGCAATACAAGTGCCACGACAATCATCCATATCCGCGTAAGTACAGATAATGTCAGTTTATAAAAAATTGCTATTTGGGCTATTAAAAAAAAGAGGGCAAATAAAATCATATTTCCCATTAAATATCTATGCAGATTGCGTTTTCTTTTTTCTTTCAATAACTGTTCTGCAATATATCCCGCTGCAACAGGCGCGATGTACCACATCAATGCCATTGCCAGAAATTTTAAAATTAAAAGCAACTTCTTTTGTCCCCTTTCAATTACTGATACAGCGATACAACTCATATCCATCTACAGAATCAACATAACTTAGATTTAAATAACTCAGATAAAAATCAGAATAGTACTCCTTATTACAAACCACAAAATCTATCTCTTTATCCTCAAAGATTTTATTTGCAATATCAACATCGATTTCTACACCATGCATAAACATTGAAACCGCATTTTTCCAGCTTTTTTTCTCTTCTGCCAGATCAATCTTATCCGGCGACTGAAATTGATAAAGATCCATTATTTTATTGGTCACTGGTATAACCAGTTTGGGGTCATACTGGCGTATCCAGTAATACATCTCCGCATCACATAATATTACCGGATTCTCCTTATCCGTATTGTTCTCTATCATCTCTGCAACTGCCACTACAGAGTTATCTACTTTGTATATATTATCATCCGCTGACAATTCAGACATGCTTCCCCCGCATAGAAAAATAAAACACGTCAGAAAAAGCAGCAATATATTGCGTTCTGCCCCCTTTTTTTGTTCTGCAATAAGTTTAGCCGCAAAAAAAGAACACAAGAAACCAACTGGTAAGATCCAGTAAAACCGGATGTACCGATCTTTCCATCCTATCTTATCAAGCAACGGTTCCATAATAAGCGGATTAAATATCGTTATCAGTGCTGCCAGAAACATCCCCACAAATATCTGCAGCATAACTTTGTCTTTCTTACGTGCAATATAAAACCTGTCTCTTATACACATCTGACGCTGCCGACGACTTAATAGGTGTA
>OWJE01000458.1_pt1 | contig 16016 bp, 19 predicted proteins | sample 1732931 | NCBI WGS metagenome assembly OWJE01 (sample SAMN05065769, study PRJEB22554) | human gut metagenome | biome: ENVO:2100002; feature: ENVO:00000062; material: ENVO:00002003 | host: Homo sapiens | place: USA | reverse complement strand
TTTATCCGCAGGACTGGCAGACAAGGAGCTATCTTGCCCTGGGCGGCGTTTCGGGCAAAGCCCTTGACCGTTTCCTTTCTGACCGCAGGGACACCCGAAAAGTGTTCCTCTGCCTTGACAGCGACACCGCAGGAAGTGAAGCCTGCTCCCGACTGACGCAGGACATTCCCAGCGAGATCGCCGTTGTGCGGCTTGTCCCGGCAAGGAAAGACTGGAACGATGTTCTCCGTCAGCAAAAGGACATTCCAAACCGCAGATTCATAGCGGAAACAATCACGCTGCGAGAGCTGCCCACCGCCCAGCCTGTCCCAATGCTCCGCATGGCTGATGTGGAGCTGACGAGCGTGGATTGGCTATGGTTTCCGTATATCCCATTCGGAAAGCTGACCATCATACAGGGCAACCCCGGCGAGGGCAAGACCTACTTTGCCATGCGCCTTGCGGCGGCTTGTACCAACCGAAAGCCTTTGCCCGGTATGGAGACCCTTGACCCTTTCAATATCATCTACCAGACCGCAGAGGACGGTCTGGGCGATACCGTCAAGCCCCGACTGATTGAAGCGGACGCAGACCTTGAAAGAGTGCTTGTCATTGACGACAGGGACACACCGCTGACTCTTGCCGATGAACGCATAGCAAGGGCAATCCGTGAGAACAACGCAAGGCTGGTTATTATTGACCCGGTACAGGCGTTTCTGGGCGCAGATGTGGATATGAACAGGGCAAATGAGGTACGCCCGATATTCCGCAGTCTGGGCGACATTGCACAGGCTACCGGGTGCGCTATCGTTCTGATAGGACACCTCAACAAAGCCGCAGGAACACAAAGCACCTACCGAGGGTTAGGGTCTATCGACATTACGGCGGCAGTCCGCAGTCTGCTCTTTATCGGCAAGCTGAAGGACAGCCCCACAACGAGGGTGCTTATCCATGAGAAAAGCTCCCTTGCGCCGCCCGGACAGTCCCTTGCCTTTTCTCTGGGAGACGAGAAAGGTTTTGAGTGGATAGGAGCTTATGACATTACCGCTGACGAGCTTCTTGCCGGGACGGACACCGCCAAGACCGAGAGCAAGACCGCACAGGCGCAAATGCTTATTCTGGAACTGCTTGAGGACGGAAAGCGTATGCCGAGTGCAGAGTTGGAAAAGGCAGTCAATGAGCGTGGGATTTCTTCACGCACCATGAGAACGGCAAAGAGCCGCATCGGGGACAGGCTTGTGACCGAGAAAGACGGCACAGCATGGGTCTGCTATCTCCGAGAGTAACACAGGAAGAAGGCAAGCGTGGCAAAGGCGGCAAGGTTTTTATAGATACCTTAATGTTGCCGCCTTGCCTTGTTCCCTCATACCGACACCGCCCGATGATGAATAGTCACCGGGCATTTTTCATTTACAGGAGGATTTTGAATGAACAATACCGCAACCCACAGCACCACCAACAACAGCCCTTGCCCGACTGTCAGAAAGCAGATTGGCAAGACCACCTATATCGTCCGTGTCCATTTCAGCGAGACCGCAAAAGAGACGATGGAGGACAAAATCAAGCGTCTGCTCCGTGAGGAAGTCCGCAGAATGTGACTTCTTTGTAAACTTGATTAAAAAGTCCTTGACAATTCGTCTCTGGAAAAACAGCCAAGTCGATCCTAATTTCCTGTGGTGCGCGTCTTGCCGTGTTCGACATTGCAGAGCTGCGTGAGGTCACGGCTTATGATGAGCTGGAGCTAGACACTCTGGGAGATAGGAAAACTGCCCTATTCCTCATCATGAGTGATACTGACGACAGCTTCAACTTCCTTATTTCCATGTGTTATACCCAGCTTTTTAACCTGCTCTGCGAAAAAGCCGACGATGTGTATGGCGGCAGGCTCCCGGTCCATGTGCGCTGTCTCATTGACGAGTGCGCCAACATCGGCCAGATCCCCAAGCTGGAAAAGCTGGTTGCCACCATCCGAAGCCGTGAGATTTCCGCCTGTCTGGTGTTGCAGGCACAGAGTCAGCTGAAGGCGATCTATAAGGATAACGCAGATACCATCATCGGCAACATGGATACTTCCATCTTCCTGGGCGGTAAGGAGCCAACCACCCTCAAAGAGCTGGCTGCCGTGCTGGGCAAGGAAACCATCGACACCTACAACACCGGAGAGAGCCGTGGGCGTGAAACTTCCCACTCTCTCAACTATCAAAAGTTGGGGAAAGAGCTGATGAGCCAGGATGAGCTTGCTGTTATGGATGGCGGCAAGTGTATTCTCCAGCTGCGCGGTGTGCGTCCTTTTCTTTCGGACAAGTACGACATTACCAAGCACCCCAATTTCCAGTACACTGCCGACGCGGATGATAAGAACGCTTTTGACATTGAAGCATTCCTGTCCGCAAGGCTGAAACTCAAGCCCAATGAGGTCTGCGATGTATATGAAGTAGACACAGAGGGCGCTTAACTTCGTTCCGCTTTTGAAGGGAGTGATCTTATCTATTCGCCGCACCTGCCCTCTAATGGGCCATTGGCGTACAAAGCGGACAATCCCAAGAAAAAAATAATGAAAAAGGAGGACAGCCGGAATCATGCCCCCGGAAACCGGGCGGCAGATTGTTCCGGCTTTTGTATGCCTATGAAACATGACAAACCTATTTTTTAATCAGATTCCGGCTAACAAACTATATGGCATTTTTTGAACAGGCAATCACCGTTCTTCAGACCCTCGTTATCGCGCTCGGTGCCGGTCTCGGTATCTGGGGCGTTATCAACCTGCTCGAAGGTTACGGCAACGACAACCCTGGTGCAAATGCTCATGTGCCATAAAGTAACACGCAAGAATTTGATAGACAGCAACCCACTATTCCGTTAGTACCTTACTCACACACCTTGTAACTTTTTCGTTAAGCCTATTGACTCTGATACCTCGGAAGAGATATAATATAGTTGCTACTTAGCGAACCTAAATAGCGAAACTAAAGAGAGGCGACGATATGAATAACAAATATGTCCAGCAATTCAAAAAAGGCTCTCTGGAAATGATACTCTTATGCCTAATCGGACGCAAGGAAACTTATGGATATGAAATTATAACCGAATTGAACAATAGTGCGTCTGTTTTGGGATATGCGAAAGAGGGAACCATTTACCCCATTCTGTATCGTTTACAGGAAGCAGAACTAATCAAATGCCGGTTGGCTCCGGCTGCGGCAAATGGCGGTTCAAAAAAGTATTATTCTTTGACTGATAAAGGGAGGAATGTACTTGATGAACTAATCTTATTTTGGTCAAGCTATGAAAACTGCGTAAACGGCTTTATAGAAAGTTATCAACAAGCGAGGATATCCAAATGAAAGAACAATATATCAAACAGGTTGAAAAGGAACTATCTTTACCACGCAAAATGAAAAAAGAGGTTGTGCGTGACTTGAATGAGGTTTTTGCGTCTGCTATGGAACATGGAGAAACAGAGCAGCAGGTTATCCAGCGTTTGGGGACGCCAAAAGAATTTGCAGATAGCACCGCAGAGCAGTTTGGCATTGATAATACCACATCGAAAAAAAGAAACGGTATTATTTCTACTCTTGTTGCGCTTGTTATCGCGGTTGCTGCCTTTTCGGTATATGCTGTTACGCAATCAGGAAAAGTACCAGAAGGAGCAATCGGACAAGCAGACGCGACAACAAATATACAGATTGAGGGCGCGTTTGCCTTTGATATTTCGCAAATCCTTTTGGCTATTGGGTTTGCAGCAACAGCTATTGCTGTTTTGTTAATTATCCGAACCATACACAAAAACAGGAGGTAACCAATGAAAAAGTATATTTCTGTATTCACAATCATGGTTATGATTTTTTTGGCTGCGTGTTCTAATCAAAATACATCATCTACACCGACAAGCAATGAGAACAATACGCAATCTAATAGTGTTACAAAATTGGACGAGGGTGTTTGGCCTGCGAATGAATACACAGAGGGGCTTCCTGTTGCGCCTGGTACGGTTGCATGGGCTACACTTGATACAGAACATGAGAATTGCAATATCAACCTTACCGGCATTAGCGAAAACGACTATAACGAGTATATGGAGCTTTTGAACCAAGAAGGCTTTTCCGTAATTGAAAATGTGTCAGAGGAAATCGAGGGAGAAAACTATGTTTCTATCGGGACGCTTTTATCAAACGACGAAAAGTGGTTAAGTATCAGCTACATACCCAATAGTCTAACTATCTACATTTCCTTTGACAATAACTGAAAGAGATAACGGAATAGCAAAGTCAGCCGAGCCAGTCAACGGTCAAGATGAACGGCGCATACGCGCCGCCGTTGACAGCCCCGCCCGCCTTTGCTGGCAGGCAATCAAGGGGCGACAGCAAGGAGTGCTGCCGCCCCGCACTATTATCAGAGAGGGGGAATTTCCATGACCGAAGATGAAGCCTACAAAGTGCATATCCAGTACACCTTTAACGCCTTTTGCAAGGTTGTCATTCGTCACGCCGCCATAGATGAAATTTTGAAGCTCCGCCGGAGGTGGGAACGGGAAGTTTCCCTTGACTATTTGATGAATGAGAAGTTTGTCCAGCTTTCCGAGCCGGAGCAGCTTGAAGAGTACCTTTTTACCGCCTGCGGCCAGACCGCCGTTCTGTACCATGCGGAACTTGCCGCTGCCCTTGCCCTTTTGCCGGAGCAGGCACAGGAAGAAATTTTCCGCTATTACTTCCTGCGCCAGCCGCAGAGAGTGATCGGCGTACATATCGGCCGGACACGCAGCACAGCGGGGCGGCATATCCAGCTTGCCTTGCAACGGCTTCGGAAGGAAATGGAGGTGAGCCGGCATGAATAAACTTCTCCCCTATGAAACAATCGTCAAGGCGCATGAGGGCGACCCGGACGCAATCGACACCGTTCTTTCCCACTACGCCGGATATATCCGCTACTGTTCCAAAGTACACGGGAAAATCAACACCGAGGTTGAGGAATATGTGAAGCAGAAGTTAATTACCGCGCTGTTCAAGTTTCGCTTTGACCGATAGTAAACAGAAAATTAAGGAGGCAAGAGGTTTTATGAAAAATCAGCTTTTAACAGTGACGGAAGTTGTAGTTAGAAGTGCCTTTTACATCATCACAAACTATGTATTTGTTAGCATGGGACTGTCGTTTCATACTCATTGGATTGCAATTCTATTTTTACTTTCAATGGTATGGGCTACTATTGACTACGGCAAGTCTGTAAACAAAATAACCGGGAAAAAGGTTATTGCTGAAATACTATGTATATGCTGTATTGCGATAAGTATAGCGATTGCATATTTTGTGGGATATATTCAAGGAGCAATCGTTTCCTTTTGAAAACATAACGTAATAACTCTCCGTTTATCATACCAATATGAAATGAGTTTTCAAAACTGAATACCAGCCGCCACCGGCGCGGCCAGTGAAAGCAGTAAGTCTGAAAAAGATTTGCTGCTTTTTTTGTTGTCCGGCTCCATTTCCGGCCATTTTGCCCTGTTCAGATTGTAGTAGTAAGTGAGAGGGAAATTTTTCTGCTCCGGCGTTTGGCATTTTTGATTTTTGTCCGTAGTAAGAAGCAAAGAGAAAATTTCCCGTTTCGTTTGGCAAATTTCAAAACGCGGTGGTGTAGAGAGTGAAAGGAAAAATTCTCTGCCCCGCCGGTTGCCAAAATTCACTTTCTCTCATTACAGAAGCAAAAGAAATTTTGAAAAATCCCCGTCCAGCGGGTAGCTGGCGGCCTTTGAAATGTATCTTTAGCGGAAAGGGAAAAAGCCGCAGCCAGCGGGCAGCAAAGCCCCGTTCCGGCGTCATATTGGCGAAAGGAAAAAAGGCGGCCCATAGCGGGCCGCAAGCCCTGTCCTGTCCGTTCTATGTACGGAAAAACCAGACAGGGGCAGTCTGCGGCAGTTACAGAGCAAGTTTCTACCACGGTGCCAAAATCCGCAATTCTGCGGTTTTGCCCCTCGCGGGAAACTTGTTGGGGAGTGCCTTCCCCAAACCCTGCTTTGCGCCCTTGCGGGCGAAAAAACTGAAAACAGTTTTTGTTATTTTCCAAAAAGTTGCCCAATGGGAGAAGTAGAGAGTTTTTTACCCCAAACGCAAAAAAATTTTTGTTATTTCCCGAAAAGTTCAGCAATGAAAGGGGTAGAGAGATTTCTCCGCCCAAAGTAGAAAAAAGTTGCCCAATAGGAGGAGTGAGGGGAAAAATTCTCCGCCCAAAATCCGAAAAAATTCAGCAATAGGAATAGTGAGAGGAGGTTTTCAGCCTATGCCGAAGCGATACAACACACCCCACCGCAGCCGCGTTGTGAAAACCCGGCTGTCCGAAGATGAATACGCCGACTTCACAGCGCGGCTTGCGCCCTATGGTATCAGCCAGTCCGAATTTCTCCGGCAGGCGATACGGCGCACCGCCATACGCCCCGTTATCCATGTATCAGCGGTCAATGACGAGCTGCTTTCCGCTGTCGGGAAACTCACAGCCGAGTACGGCAAAATCGGCGGCAACCTTAACCAGATAGCCCGGTGTCTGAACGAGTACGGCGCACCCTACAACGCGCTGTCCGGCGAGGTACGCGCCGCCATAGCCGACCTTGCCGCCCTCAAGTATGAAGTCTTACAGAAAGTAGGTGACGCGGTTGGCAACACTCAAGCATATCAACTCTAAAAACGCCGACTACGGAGCCGCCGAACAGTATCTGCTGTTTGAGCATGACGAGTTTACCATGAAGCCCGTCCTTGATGAAACCGGCAGGCTTATCCCCCGCGAGGACTACCGGCTGTCCACGCTGAACTGCGGCGGGGAGGATTTTGCCGTTGCGTGTATGCGGGCAAATCTCCGCTATGAGAAAAACCAGCGGCGGGAAGATGTGAAAAGCCACCACTATATCATCAGCTTTGACCCACGGGACGGGCCGGACAACGGCTTGACCGTAGACCGGGCGCAGGCATTGGGCGAGAAGTTTTGCGCCGAACATTTCCCCGGCCACCAAGCCCTTGTATGCACTCACCCGGACGGGCATAACCACAGCGGCAATATCCATGTGCATATCGTCATTAACAGCCTGCGGATTGAGGAAGTGCCGTTCCTGCCCTACATGGACAGGCCAGCCGACACGAAAGCCGGGTGCAAGCACCGCTGTACCGACGCGGCCTTGCGCTACTTCAAGTCCGAAGTCATGGAGATGTGCCACCGGGAGGGGCTTTATCAAATCGACCTCTTGAACGGCAGCAAGAACCGCGTCACAGACCGAGAGTATTGGGCGCAGAAAAAGGGACAGGCCGCGCTGGATAAGCAGAACGCCCCCATGATTGCAGGCGGTATCACGCCCCGGCAGACCAAGTTTGAAACGAACAAGGAGAAGCTGCGGCAGACCATACGCGCCGCGCTGTCTGCGGCGGCCTCATTCGAGGACTTTTCCTCTCTGCTGCTGCGGGAGGGCGTGGCCGTCAAGGAGAGCCGGGGGCGGCTTAGTTACCTCACGCCAGACAGGACAAAGCCCATTACCGCCCGCAAGCTGGGCGACGATTTTGAACGCGCCGCTGTCCTTGCCGTTTTGGAACAGAACGCCGCCAGAACCGCAGAAAAGGCCGCAGCTATATCCAGTACGCCGCCCTCTATCAAAGACCAACTGCGGGCAGACAGAGCCGCCCGAACCGCCCCGAATGTGCAGCGGCTTGTGGACATTGAGCAGAAGAAAGCCGAGGGCAAAGGCCGGGGCTATGAACGCTGGGCGACCATGCACAACCTCAAACAGATGGCCGCGACGCTGAATGTGTATCAGGAATACGGCTTTACTTCCCCGGAGCAGTTAGAAGCCGCCGTTGATACTGCCTATCAGGAAATGCGCCAGACCAGCGGCGAACTGAAAGCACTGGAAACGAAGCTACAAGGGAAAAAGGAGTTGCAGCGGCAGGTGCTTGCCTACGCCAAGACCAAGCCCGCCCGCGACGGGCTGAAAGCGCAGAAATCCGAGAAAGCCCGCGCCGCATACCGGCAGGCGCATGAGAGCGACTTTATCATAGCCGACGCAGCCGCCCGGTATTTCAAGGCGCATGGTATTACCAAGCTGCCCGCCCGGAAAGCGTTGCGGGACGAGATCGAGCAGCTTGTTTCCAAGAAATCCGGCCTGTATAACACCTACCACGAACAGAAACAGCGGTATGCGGAGTTGCAGACCGTCAAGCGGAACATCGACCAGATTTTGCGCCGGGAGGAACCCCGCCGCAGAAAGGAGCAGAGCCATGAACGATAAGCTGCCCCGCATGGACTACCGACAGCACCGGCGGGCGCGGCGGCTGGTGCATGAGTGCTGTAACTACGATGGAGGGAACTGTCTGCTGTTAGATGACGGGGAGCCTTGCGTGTGCGTCCAGAGCATTTCCCTTTCCCTCATGTGCCGGTGGTTCCGTGTGGCTGTCCTGCCCCTTGACGGGGAACTGGCCGCAGCCCTCTTGTACCGGGGGAGCCGGAAACGGTGCGCCGTCTGCGGCGCGGCCTTTGTCCCCAAATCCAACCGGGGAAAATACTGCCCCGACTGCGCCGGACGCATGAAGAAAATCAAAGCCGCCGAGCGAAAACGGAAACAAAGGCATAAATGTCACGCTTTAGAGCCTTTCAAACCCGCATAAATCAAGGCTTTTTTCGTGGGTGTCAAAGGGTGTGCGATACATTTATCCTTTTCCTCCGGAAACGGCGTTCTAAATGCGTACAAACCGCCAAAATCAACCCGAACACAGGGAGGTGATACTATCGCTGATTATATCACGGCAGACACGAAGCTGCCCGCCTATCTGCCCTATCCCCGTTTCCTGTTCAAAATGGAGATTTCCCAGACCGCCAAGCTGCTCTATGCGCTGCTGTTAGACCGCTCCACCCTCTCCCAGAAGAACAAGTGGCAGGACGACGAGGGCAGGATTTATATTATCTATCCCATCGCGGAGATAGCCGAAATACTGGATAAAGGCAGCACCACCATAAAGGGGGCGCTTAACGAACTGGACATGGCGGGGCTTTTGGAACGGGAACGGGGCGGCTTCTCCGCACCGAACCGGCTATATGTGAAAGTGCCGCGTGTGCCACAGGTACAGTTTTCCGACCAACTGATGGCCGGAAATCCGACCCTCACAGAGCCGGAAAACCGACCTACTGATGGTCAGAAAACCGACCTTATGATGGTCGGAAAACCGTCCCCTAACCAAACTACTATAAACAACCTTACAGAGAACCAAACAATGGGAGCGAGTGGGGAGCCGCCCGCAGCTTTTGGCAGATACCAGAATATTTTTCTGTCACAGACCGAATACGACGAGTTGCAGGCAGAGTACCCCGACAGGCTGGAACGGTTCATCGAGGAATTGAGCCAGTATATCGCCGCCACCGGGAAAGATTACCGCAACTATGCCGCCGCTGTCCGTATGTGGGCAGACCGGGACAGAAAGGGAGCCGCAAAACAGGGCGTCCCCGATTACTCATTCAAGGAGGGAGAGAGCCTATGAACACCACATTTTCAGAAATGATTGACAGATTGACCGCCACCACCCCGGAGCAGGAGGACTACACCGGCGAGGACGGTTTACTGTACTGCGGCAAGTGCCATAAGCCGAAAGAAGCCTATTTTGCGCCGGACAAGGCCGCTATCTTTGGCCGTGACCGCCACCCGGCAGAGTGCGACTGCCAGAGAGCCGCCCGCGAGGAACGGGAAGCCGCCGAGAAACGGCAAAAGCACCTTGACACCGTAGAGGACTTGAAACGCCGGGGCTTTACCGACCCCGCCATGCGGGACTGGACTTTTGAGAACGACAACGGCCAGAACCCGCAGGCAATCCGGGCGCGCAACTATGTGAAGAACTGGGAACGGGCTTACGCCGGGAATGTGGGCTGCCTGTTCTGGGGGAGCGTCGGCACCGGCAAGAGTTACCTTGCGGGCTGTATCGCAAACGCCCTCATGGAGAAAGAAATCCCCGTCTATATGACGAATTTTGCCCTTATCCTCAATGACCTTGCCGCCAGCTTTGAGGGCAGGAATGAATATATTTCCCGTCTTTGCCGCTATCCGCTGCTAATCCTTGACGACTTCGGTATGGAGCGCGGGACAGAATACGGGCTGGAACAGGTTTTCCATGTGATTGACAGCCGTTACCGCAGCCGCAAGCCGCTGATCGTCACGACCAACCTCACGCTTTCAGAGTTGCAGCACCCAAAAGACACCGCCCATTCCCGGATTTATGACCGGGTGCTGGAAATGTGTCCCCCGGTGTGCTGTACCGGCGGCAATTTCCGCAAAAAGGCCGCACAGGACAAGCTGGGGCTTTTGAAAGAACTGATGAACGAGTGAAAGGAGTATTGCCTATGGCAGATAACAAGCAGCCCGACACCCGCACCGCCCGCCGCCCCGACTGTGTGACGGAAATCCGCATGGGCAATTCCGTCCTTGTCGTGTCCGGCTATTTCAAGAAAGACACTACCACCACCGCCGCCGACAAAATGGCGCGGGTACTGGAAGCGGAAGCCGCTGCTACACAAAAACCGGCGATTTGACAAGCTGTAAAGAAGCAGATTTGACACTTTTGCCGCTATACAACCAGCCCTGTTCCGTGGTACAATGAAACCACGGAATAGTGGGGCTGGCTGTCGGAAACGGAGGATTTTATGTTAAGACAAGCCACCCAAAACCTCATTACCGCCCTTTATCCGAGATTGTCCCATGAGGACGAATTGCAAGGCGAGAGTAATTCCATATCGAACCAAAAACGGATACTCGAAACCTTTGCAAAACAGAATGGCTTTACCAACCTGCGCTGGTACACCGACGACGGCTATTCCGGCGCGAACTTTCAAAGGCCCGGTTTTCAAGCCATGCTTGCAGACATTGAAGCCGGGAAAGTGGGTACGGTCATCGTCAAGGACATGAGCCGGTTAGGGCGTAACTACTTGCAGGTGGGATTTTACACGGAAATGCTGTTCCCTCAAAAGGGAGTGCGTTTTATCGCTGTCAACGACAATGTGGACAGCGCAAACGGCGGCATGGACAACGATTTTACCCCTCTGCGAAATCTGTTCAACGAATGGCTGGTGAGAGATACGAGCAAGAAAATCAAGGCAGTAAAACGAGCAAAAGGCATGAGCGGCAAGCCCGTTACCAGCAAGCCGGTGTATGGCTACCTCATGGACGAGGACGAGAACTATATCGTTGACGAGGAAACCGCGCCGGTAGTCAAGCAGATATACCAGCTTTGCCTTGCCGGGAACGGCCCGACCAAGATTGCCCGTATGCTTACGGAGCAGCAAATCCCCACGCCGGGGACGCTGGAATATCAGCGGACTGGCAGCACACGCCGCTATCACCCCGGCTATGAGTGCAAATGGGCGACAAATACCGTTGTCCACCTGTTGGAAAACCGGGAGTACACCGGCTGTCTGGTAAACTTCAAGACGGAGAAGCCCTCTTACAAGACCAAGCACAGCGTAGAGAACCCCATCGAGAAGCAGGCCATTTTCCCGAACCACCATGAGCCGATTATCGACACGGAAACATGGGAGCGCGTGCAGGAGTTACGCAAGCAGCGCAAACGCCCGAACCGCTATGATGAAGTGGGGCTGTTCTCCGGTATGCTGTTCTGCGCCGACTGCGGCCATGTGATGTACCAGCAGCGGTATCAGAACAAGAACCGCAAGCAGGACTGTTACATCTGCGGCAGCTACAAGAAGCGCACCCGCGACTGTACGGCGCACTTTATCCGCACCGACCTGTTGACCGCCGGTGTCCTCTCCAATCTCCGGCAAGTGACCGAGTATGCCGCCAAGCATGAGAGCCGCTTTGTGAAGCTGCTTATCCAGCAGAACGAGATCGGCGGCAAGAGAAAGACCGCCGCAGCCACGAAGCAGCTTGAACAGGCACAGGAGCGCATTTCTGAAGTGAGCCGCATAATCAAGCGGCTGTATGAGGACAATGTGAACGGCAAAATCAGCGACGAGCGTTTCATGGAACTGTCGGCAGACTATGAGCAGGAACAGCGGGAACTGAAAGACCGCGCCGCCGCTTTGCAGGAGGAACTTTCCAAGTCGCAGGCCGCCACCGTCAATGCGGAAAAGTTTATGGGTATCGTCCGAAAGCACCTTGCCTTTGAGGAATTGACCCCCACCCTCTTGCGGGAGATGATTGAGAAAATCGTCGTGCATGAGTGCAGCTATGACGAGAACGGCACCCGCAGGCAGGACATTGAGATTTATTACAGCTTTGTCGGCAAGATTGACTTGCCCGAAGCCTAACGCCCGACCTATCCGACACAACGCGCGAGTGCCGGATAGGAACGGCAAAATTTTTTACACTTCTATTACTTCTTTATCGCACATCAGTAAAATCACAGGGCATGAAGCAGCTCATGGCCGGCGCTGGTGTAGCCGTGGTCGGCATGGTCCTTGTACCTCTGCTCTCCGGGCTGTTCTCTGTCTAAGCGTCCCTGCATGAAATCCTTGCCGCTCCCGCAGTTTTGCGGGGGCGGCGGAAAGGAGGTTGACACCGTATGGATTTCTTACTTGAAGCCCTGACAAATTGGCTGAAAGAAATGCTGGTGGGCGGTATTATGAGCAACCTTTCGGGGATGTTTGACAGCGTAAACCAACAAGTCGCGGATATATCCGTACAGGTAGGCCAGACCCCACAGGGATGGAATGGCAGTATTTTCAGCATGATTGAGAACCTGTCAAACTCCATTATGGTGCCGATTGCAGGCGTGATCCTGGCTATCGTGATGACCGTAGACCTGATCCAGATGATCGCAGACAAGAACAACCTGCATGATGTGGACACCTGGATGATTTTTAAGTGGGTGTTCAAATCAGCCGCCGCCATCCTCATTGTCACAAACACATGGAATATCGTGATGGGCGTCTTTGATATGGCGCAGAGCGTAGTAGCGCAGGCAGCAGGGATCATCGGTTCGGATGCGTCCATTGACATTTCTTCTGTTTTGGCAGATATGGAGCCGAGACTTATGGAAATGGATCTGGGACCGCTATTCGGGCTTTGGTTCCAGTCCCTCTTTATTGGCATTACCATGTGGGCGCTGTATATCTGTATCTTTATCGTCATTTATGGCCGTATGATTGAGATCTACCTTGTCACATCCGTTGCGCCGCTTCCGATGGCTGCCATGATGGGCAAGGAATGGGGCGGGATGGGACAGAACTACCTCCGCTCCCTGCTGGCGCTGGGCTTTCAGGCGTTTCTCATCATCGTCTGCGTGGCAATTTATGCTGTGCTGGTGCAGAACATCGCTCTGGAAGATGACATCATCATGGCAATCTGGAGCTGCGTGGGCTACACCGTACTGCTGTGCTTTACGCTGTTCAAAACCGGCAGTCTCGCAAAATCAGTCTTTCAGGCGCACTAAAGGAGGGTTCTGTATGAAAAAATATCAAATCATTTACGCAGACCCGCCATGGAACTACAAAGTATATTCCAAGAAAGGATTGGGACGCAGTGCAGAAAGTCACTATCCGACCATGAGTATCGAGGATATTTGTGCGCTGCCAGTAGGCAACTTGGCGGATAAAGACTGTGCCTTGTTTTTATGGGTCACGATTCCATGTTTACTGGAAGGTCTCTCAGTTCTGAAGGCATGGGGATTTACCTATAAAACCGTCGGCTTTGTTTGGGTAAAGCAAAATCGAAAGGCAGATAGCTTGTTCTGGGGAATGGGATATTGGACGCGCTCCAATGTGGAACTTTGTATCCTCGCAACGAAAGGACATCCCAAGCGTATAAACGCAGCTGTTCATCAGGTCATTGTCTCTCACATTGAAGAACATTCAAAAAAACCGCAGGAAGCCAGAGAACGCATTGTCTCATTGATGGGTGATCTCCCGCGCATAGAACTGTTTGCTCGTCAATCCACACCCGGTTGGGATGTGTGGGGAAATGAAGTGGACAGCTCTATTTCATTCCCATAAAGGAGGTGGATAATATGGCTTATGTACCCGTACCCAAAGATTTAACCAAAGTCAAAACCAAGGTCATGTTCAATCTGACACGAAGGCAGCTGGTCTGCTTTACCGCCGGGGCGCTTGTAGGTGTACCGCTGTTCTTGTGGCTCCGTGAGCCTGCGGGAAACAGCATGGCTGCCATGTGTATGATGCTGGTCATGATGCCCTTCTTCCTGCTGGCAATGTATGAAAAGCATGGACAGCCCCTGGAAAAGATCGTCGGCAATATCCTCAAAGTAGCTGTGATCCGTCCCAAGCAGCGTCCCTACCAGACCAATAACTTTTATGCCGTATTAAAGCGGCAGGAAATGCTCGATAAGGAGGTGTATGACATTGTTCACCGCAATGAAAAGCTGGCTGCGCCGTCTGCTGGGAAAACCGGAAGAAAAGACCGTGCATCCGGTAAAGACAAAGAAAAAGCTGTCCCGCGCCGATAAGAAGCAGATCGAAGCGGCCATTGCCCGCGCCAACCGCACGGACAAAAAAGGAAAATCGGCACAGGACAGTATCCCCTATGAACGAATGTGGCCGGACGGGATCTGCCGCGTATCGGACAGCCACTACACAAAGACCATTCAGTTTCAGGACATCAACTATCAGCTCTCCCAAAATGAAGATAAGACCGCGATCTTTGAGGGCTGGTGTGATTTCCTCAATTATTTTGACAGCTCGATTCATTTCCAGCTGTCTTTTTTGAACCTTGCGGCATCGGAGGAGACCTTTGCCAACTCCATTTCCATCCCGCCCCAGAGGGATGCCTTTGACAGTATCCGCGAGGAATATACCACAATGCTGCAAAATCAGCTGGCCAGAGGTAACAACGGCCTCATCAAGACCAAATACCTGACCTTTGGTATCGACGCAGACAGCATCAAAGCCGCCAAGCCCCGTCTGGAGCGTATTGAGACCGATATACTCAATAACTTCAAGCGTCTTGGTGTAGCCGCCAGAACATTGGACGGTAAGGAAAGGCTTTCCCAGCTTCATGCGGTATTCCACATGGATGAACAGCTCCCGTTTCAGTTTGAATGGGACTGGCTGGCTCCTTCCGGCCTGTCCACGAAAGATTTTATTGCACCAAGCTCCTTTGAGTTCCGCACCGGCAAGCAGTTCCGTATGGGCAAGAAATACGGGGCTGTTTCTTTTTTGCAGATTTTAGCCCCAGAGCTGAATGACCGTCTGCTGGCTGATTTTCTGGATATGGAAAGCTCGCTCATTGTGAGTATGCACATTCAGTCGGTGGATCAGGTGAAAGCCATCAAAACGGTAAAGCGTAAGATTACCGATCTGGACCGCAGTAAGATTGAGGAACAGAAAAAAGCAGTCCGCGCCGGATACGACATGGACATCATTCCTTCTGACCTTGCCACCTACGGCAGCGAAGCGAAAAAGCTGTTGCAGGATTTGCAGAGCCGAAACGAGAGAATGTTCCTGGTCTCCTTTTTGGTGCTGAACACAGCGGACACCCCCCGTCAGCTTGGCAACAACATCTTTCAGGCAGGCTCTATTGCCCAGAAGTATAACTGCCAGCTGACCAGACTGGACTTCCAGCAGGAAGAAGGGCTGATGAGCTGTCTGCCCCTGGGACTCAATCAGATCGAGATTCAGCGAGGGCTGACCACCAGTTCTACGGCTATCTTTGTACCATTCACCACACAGGAATTATTCCAGAACGGCAAGGAAGCCCTGTACTACGGCATCAATGCCCTGTCCAACAACCTCATCATGGTGGATAGAAAGCTGCTGAAAAACCCCAACGGCTTGATTTTGGGTACGCCGGGTTCCGGTAAGTCTTTCAGCGCCAAGCGTGAGATTGCCAACTGCTTTTTGCTTACCAATGATGATGTCATCATCTGTGACCCGGAAGCGGAGTACGCACCTCTGGTGGATCGTCTGCATGGGCAGGTCATCAAGATCTCGCCTACCTCAACCAACTACATCAATCCGATGGATCTGAACCTGGACTATTCGGATGATGAAAGCCCGCTGTCCCTCAAGTCTGACTTTATCCTCAGCTTGTGTGAGCTGATCGTGGGCGGTAAGGAGG
>OWJE01000456.1_pt1 | contig 16059 bp, 8 predicted proteins | sample 1732931 | NCBI WGS metagenome assembly OWJE01 (sample SAMN05065769, study PRJEB22554) | human gut metagenome | biome: ENVO:2100002; feature: ENVO:00000062; material: ENVO:00002003 | host: Homo sapiens | place: USA | reverse complement strand
CCGAGATCTCCACCTATTAAGTCGTCGGCAGCGTCAGATGTGTATAAGAGACAGGTTAAACACAAACAGATTAAATGCGTCCGCATACGACGGACAGACCAGGGAACTCCCGGCGGATCTCCTCGCGCAGCTCGATGCCGGAACACTCCGCGCGGTAAACGCGTCCCACCCGAAATTTGAGGAGATCCTGGCATATAAGCCGAAAGAGGGCAAAAAGCGTGTCCATGTTCTGGCGATCGGCGATGTGGGCAGCATGCTCTTAACAGGTCTCCATCTTCTCGGCGGAGATGTGATCTCCTCCATCGGAATCTGTGATATCTCCGACAAGGTGACTGCCCGCTGGGAGTTTGAGGAGAACCAGATCGCCTATCCGTGGGACTATGACGCGATGCCGGAGGTGGACGTTGTGGACCAGGATCACCTCTTTGACTGTGATGTGTTCGTATTCGTGGCCTCAAAGGGAATCCCGCCGGTCGGTTCCGGTGTCAAGGATGTCCGCATGTACCAGTTCGAGAACAACTCAAAGATCATCGGACATTACGCGAAGATGGCGAGAGAAAAGAACTTTAAGGGCTTATTCTGCGCCGTCTCCGATCCGGTGGACCCGCTTGCGAAGACCGCGTTCCTTGAGAGCAACAAGAATGAGGCAGGAGAGTACGACTGGATGGGGCTTCTCCCGGAGCAGATACAGGGATTCGGCCTCGGTGTTATGAATGCGAGAGCTGCATATTATGCAAAACGTGATCCGAGGTTTAAGCAGTTTTTGACGGAAGGCCGTTCCTTCGGACCGCACGGACAGGATCTCGTTATCGCGGATTCCATCGAAAACTACAACGATGAGCTCTCAAAAGAACTGACAAACCTCACCGTCACCGCAAACCTCCACATGCGCGCCATCGGCTACAAACCGTTCGTTGCCCCGGCGTTCTCATCCGGCGCGATCTCGATCCTGATGACGCTCAGAAAGCAGTGGCACTGCGGTTCCGTGTTTCTCGGCGGCGTTTACATGGGCGTGAAGAACCGCTATACAGAACAGGGCCTCGAGACGGAGGCACTGGCGCTGCCGGACGCTTTGTATGAGAGGATCGTGTTCGCGGCTGAAAATCTTGCGAAGATCGTGTAGAGGTTGTTTCTGCGGCGAAGGCTAGAATATAGAAAAATGCTGATCTGATTTGTCCCGGCAGGTTTCCCGTATGTCGGGGAGAACTGCCGGGATTTTTATACGTGCCGTGTTGAGGATGGAAAGCCGTTGTTATAAAAATATCAGTGATCATGTATATTGAGTGAAGCAGATTTATCAGGGAGAGTGATACATCATGGAGAGTGACAGATTGTTAGTTCTATATCCGCAAAAACGAGGCCCGGAGAAAGAACGGTCGCGTATGGACGAGGTTTTGAGGGCGGCGCTTGACGGGATCGATACCGAGATCGTGGAAGATATGGAAATTTTGGAGCAGGATCCCTTCAAATATCGTGGACGCAGACTCCTGTTTGCAGTTCCACTTGGGAGAAATGGCATCAACCGCGGTTACTACGAAGTTCTCGCCTGGCTGCGGGGCGGTGACCAGGTCCTCGCGGGGGCGACTGCTGGGATGATCATCGACGCGGAGAGCGAATTCTACACGAAAGCGACGGCAAGAGAGCTTGCGGTGGCGGCAAACCGCGCCGGATGTGCCTTTGTCGGCCGCCCGCTGGTGGAAGGAACCGCCTCCCTCGATAACTACCTGATCCAGGCTGCCAATATGAACACCGATCGGTTCGGCGCTTATAAAAAGAGCGCTGCGATCCTGGCACATCAAATTCTGGAAGAAACATGGCAGCCGAAAGAAGAATCGCACCTTCTGGTCCTTCACGCCTCAAACCACAGGACCTCCAATACCCTGGCGATTTGGCAGAAAGTAAAGGAGTGCCTGGATGAACGGATCAGGATTCAGGAGATCAACCTGCGAAACGGCACTCTCGTGGACTGTTCGGGATGTCCATACCAGATGTGCCTGCACTTTGGTGAGCAGGGAAAATGCTTCTACGGCGGAGCCATGGTGGAAAATATCTACCCGGCGGTCAAGTGGGCTGACGCGATCCTGCTCCTCTGTCCAAACTACAACGATGCCCTGTCCGCGAATATGACGGCGTTTATCAACCGCCTGACAGCCCTGTTCCGGACCACACGGTTCTACGACAAAGCCCTGTTCGGAATTATCGTATCCGGCTATTCCGGCAGTGACCTTCTCGCTGGGCAGCTCGTAACAGCCCTCAATATGAACAAGACCTTCTACCTCCCGGGCAATTTCTGCATGATGGAGACAGCCAACAACGCCGGTGCTGCCATGAAGCTTCCGGGTATCGAAGACAGGATCAAGGAATTTAGCGAAAAAATGACGCATATACTGATAAAAGAGACACAAAATAGCTGATACAATTTTTGAATTTCAAGCAATTGTGCGTCAAAACTTTACATCACGGAAGTGAACAACTGCAATTATGAGAAAAGCAACGAATAGCTGAAAGATTTCAGACGTTTACAAAAATTACTAATATTTGTTGCAAAAGTAACAATAGAGATGTATAATATGTTCGTAAGCTTCCTTTGCTGAAACATTGTGCAAAGGAACAGAAAAAGGAGGTAGAAAGATATGAGAAAGAGATTTTCCGTAGCAATGGCACTCGCATTATCCTGTGCAATGGTACTGACCGCTTGTTCCGGCGGCAGCAAACCGGCAGAGACCACAGCCGCAGCAGCAGCCGACACTACCGCGGCAGCAGCTGAAACAACAGCAGCCGCAGCAGCAGCCCCGAGTGGTGATGCCCAGAAGTTAACAATGGGTACTGGCGGAACCACCGGTACATATTACGCATTCGGTGGTGTAATCGCGAATGTATTAAACAGCAAAGACATCGGAGTGAACATTAACGTTCAGTCTACTGGTGCTTCCAAAGCAAATATCTACCTTGTAAACGACGGTGAAGCAGACCTCGCGATCGTACAGAACGACGTTATGGATTATGCTTACAACGGAACTGACCTCTTCGCAGAAGAAGGCGCAGCAAAAGATTTCACAACAGTTGCAGCCCTCTACGCTGAGGTTTGCCAGATCGTATCCTCCGGCGATATCAAATCTGTCGCTGACTTAAAGGGCAAGAGAGTATCCGTTGGTGACGCAGGCTCTGGTGTTGAGTTCAACGCACGTCAGATCCTCGAGGCTTATGACATCTCCTTCGATGATATCCAGGTCAACAACCTCGGATTCGGTGATTCCGCAGATGCGTTAAAAGACGGCAAGATCGATGCTTTCTTCTGTACAGCAGGCGCACCGACAACAGCGATCGTAGAGCTCGCTACAACAAATGCGATCAACCTTCTTGAGATCGATGACGAGCATGCGAAGAAGCTTGCGGATGCACATCCGTTCTACACAACATACGCAATCCCGGGCGGCTCCTATAAGGGCGTTGACGATGATGTTCAGACAGTTGCTATCAAAGCTACTCTGATCGCATCCCCGAAGCTTTCCGAAGAAACAGTTTATAACCTCACAAAGGCTATTTTCGATAACAAAGATGAGATCGCTTCCACACATGCAAAGGGCGAAGAGCTTGATCTCGAATATGCGGTTTCCGGTATTTCTGTTCCGTTCCATCCGGGTGCTGAGAAGTACTTCAAGGAAGTAGGAGCAATCAAGTAATTACCTTGAAAAACAGGAAAGTAAGATTCTTTACAGTGGCAGCAATAATCACGGCAATTATTGCTGCCACTCTTGCCTATACCTTACGAAGCGGAGACTATCTGGTCCTGAGGAACGGAGACACAAACGCAGAATATGCCCGCTTCCGGGTAAAAGAGGGGGATGAGTTTTCTGTAACGTTCATCCACTCGGTAAATAAGTATCCGTTGACGGACGTTTACGAGATCCGCGACCACAAGATCTACGTGATCCGCACGATCTACAATAATTTCGGCGCGGGCGTGCAGACAGAGATCGAGGATGGGCAGACGCTTACGTATGATGAAAACGGGGAGATGGTTGTTTCCGGGTTTGACAAGGAAATGCCGTATCTCTCATATATTGTGGGTACGGTCTCGGACCACACACTCACACTTCACGGAAAAGAAATCAGTTTGAGGGATCTCTGCGGACGAAACAGCAAAGTAGAGTTCTCCTGTGAACATAAAGGATTCTAAGCGTTAAAAGAGTTTCGGACATATCCGGCGCCTGTTTGTATAGGGGGTATACAGGGGCAGCGCCGGAAACGAAATATAAAGGAGGGATTGGTATGGCAGAGAAAGACAACATGAAAGTCAACACATCTCCGGTGGCTGATGTGGAGACCGGTACCGCCGAAGACGTCGAAGCCATCATGAAAAAGTACGACCGTGAATCGAATACCCGAATCTGGGAAGGCACCCCGAAGCAGGTCATTCGTTTCCTTCTGGCAGCGTTTTCAGTTTTAATGCTCTATATGAACCTGTTTGCAAACTGGGATGAGCGTGTAAGACGTTCCCTGTTTGTCGGTTTTGTAATTATCCTTTCATTCCTGGTATATCCGATGAAAAAGGGAAGCTCAAAAAAGAATTCCGTTCCGATCTACGATATTATCCTTATGGTACTCGGAGCCGGTGCTTACTTCTATTTCGTATTTAACTTTAAAACAATTATCGGCCACGCGACACGAATCAGCCAGACAGAGGTTATCGTTGGCGTGATCGGTATCCTGATTTTAGCAGAAACATGCCGCCGCGTTGTAGGTATTCCGATCCTCTGTGTGGCGACATTCTTTGTAGGTTACGCGTTTTATAACGGACTTGGACAGGGCAGAGCCTTTGCGGTAGTCTTAAAGTCCATCGTTTACAACCTGTTCTATACGACGAGCGGTGTCATCGGTACTCCGATCGGTGTCTGCTCCACGTATATCGCACTGTTTATCCTGTTCGGCGCTTTCCTTGAGGCGACCGGTATTTCTGAATTCTTTATCCAGCTGGCAAACTCCCTGGCAGGCGCTTCCACAGGCGGACCGGCAAAGGTAGCGGTTATCTCCTCTGCTCTCTGCGGTATGGTATCCGGAAGCTCCGTTGGTAATACAGTAACAACCGGTTCCGTAACGATCCCGTTAATGAAGAAGACCGGTTATCAGGGTGAATTCGCAGGTGCCGTTGAGGCAGCTTCCTCCACCGGTGGACAGATCATGCCGCCGATCATGGGCGCCGCCGCATTCTTAATGGCTGAGATGGTAGGCGTTCAGTACGGCGAGATCGCGATGAGAGCGATCTTCCCGGCACTCCTCTACTTCACAGGTATCTTCATTACTGTACATCTTGAGGCAAAGAGACTTGGCTTAAAGGGTATCCCGAAGGATGAGCTTCCGAAATTCGGACCGTTATTTGTCCGCCAGGGTTATCTTCTTATTCCGTTAGTTGCCCTTGTTGCAATGGTTATGATGGGCTACACGATGTCCCGTGCAGCGATCATCGCTACCGCCCTTGCAATCCTTGTCAGCATGCCGAATAAAGAAACAAGAATGAACCCGACAAGATTCATCAACGCGTTGGAGGCAGGCGGTAAGAATACACTTTCCGTAGCTGTTGCCTGCGGCGTTGCCGGAATCATCGCCGGTGTCGTAACAATGACCGGTCTTGGACAGCTCCTGATCTCCGCAATCGTCGGTGTTGCCGGTGACCGCGTGATCGTAGCCCTGTTCCTTACTATGTTAACCTGTATCGTTCTTGGTATGGGCGTTCCGACAACTGCAAACTACATCATTATGGCTACCACATGTGCACCGATCCTTGTAAACGGTATGGGAATCAACAAGATCGCTGCCAACATGTTCGTATTCTACTTCGGTATCGTAGCAGATATCACACCGCCGGTTGCTCTTGCAGCTTACGCAGGATCCGCGATCGCGAAATCCAACCCGATGAAGACCGCATTAAACGCATCCCGTCTTGCGATCGCAGCGTTCATCGTACCGTATATCTTCGCGTTTAACCCGGCAATGTTATTTATCGATACAGGCGTTCTCGGTGTTGTAACGATCATCGTAACATCCCTGATCGGTCTGTTTGGCGTTGCAGCCGGCCTTGAAGGTTACATGTTCGCGAACCTGAATGTGATCGAGAGGCTTTTATCCATCGTCGGAGGTCTCTGCCTGATCATTCCGGGAACCGTGACAGACATTGTCGGCATCGTTCTTGTCGGTATCTCCGCGGCACTGCAGATGATGAAAAAGAAGAAAGCGGCTGTGGCATAGAAGAAATGGATGAAAGTTATATCGGAGTATATTGCAAAGAAAATTTGCATATGATATAATGGCTAAGAAAGAAATAGAACATAGTTCAAATTTACACAAAATGAAACCCCTCAGAGCGGCATCTCTGAGGGGTTTCTTCTCGTTTTATGTAGTTGAGCATCTACAGGTTAGTTACCGATCCAGTTTACTGTCTAACCATTTGATGATGTAGTGACATACCACACCAGCCATGACAGCAACTATAAAAGAAAAAACATAATCCAAATTTACACCTCCTTTCTGTCACCAGATTGGAGTGGGTAACGAGACGAGTATATCATAGGCAGGAGAAAATTGATAGTTACTCCAGTATAAAACAGAGATAAAAAATAGACTTTTGTGAGGAATATTTGTGTATGAGGATATCCCTGTTTTCATTGATTTTATCTTGCAAGCGACATTAAAGTATGCTACACTTTCCGTAAAGTTTACCACTGTATCTGCGTAAAGAGAGGAAGGAAAAACGATGGAATTATTATATGGAAGTACCCGCGGCGGGGAGACTGGTGTGACAGCATCCCAGGCGGTTTTAAAAGGACTTGCAAATGATGGCGGCCTCTACGTTCCGGAGCGCATCCCGACATTGGATGTGACAATGGACGAGCTTGCCGGAATGACATATCAGGAGACAGCATACGCAGTTATGAAGCAGTTCCTGACCGATTACACGGAAGAAGAGCTGAAATACTGTATTTCCCACGCATATGACGAGAAATTCGACACAGAGGAAATCGCACCGTTAGCAAAAGCGGATGGCATGTATTTCCTGGAGCTGTTCCACGGAAAGACCATCGCCTTCAAGGATATGGCGCTCTCCATTCTGCCGTACCTTATGACGACAGCTGCAAAGAAAAACCACGCAAAAAATGAGATCGTGATCCTGACCGCTACATCCGGAGATACCGGAAAGGCAGCTATGGCTGGATTTGCCGATGTTCCGGGAACAAGGATCATCGTTTTCTACCCGAAGAACGGCGTAAGCCGCGTTCAGGAGCTCCAGATGCTGACCCAGAAAGGCGCAAACACATCCGTAGTCGGAATCGAGGGAAACTTTGATGATGCCCAGACTGGCGTAAAGAAGATCTTCGGCGACAAAGAATTCGCGAAAGAACTGGATGCTATGGGATTCCAGCTTTCCTCCGCGAACTCCATCAACATCGGCCGCCTTGTTCCGCAGGTCGTTTACTATGTATACGCATACGCGAAGCTTCTCGCAAACGGTGAGATCGAAAAAGACGAGAAGGTCAACGTCGTAGTTCCGACCGGAAACTTCGGAAATATCCTGGCAGCATACTTCGCAAAACAGATGGGCGTACCGTTCGGCAAGCTGATTTGCGCATCCAACGACAATAAGGTTCTGTACGACTTCTTCCGGACAGGCACATACGATAAGAACCGTGAGTTTATCCTGACCACATCCCCGTCCATGGACATCCTCGTTTCCAGCAACTTAGAGCGCCTGCTCTACTTAAGCTGCGGAAGAGATGCCGCAAAGACAAAAGCGATGATGGAGCAGCTTTCCACGAATGGAAAATACGAGATCACAGCGGACATGAAGGAATTCATGAAGGACTTCTGTGCAGGCTATGCGGATATGGAAGAGAATGCGAAGGAGATCCGGAAAGTATTCGACGATACCGGATATCTGATCGACACACACACAGGCGTTGCAGCAGCCGTTTACGAGCAGTATAAGGCGAAGACCGGCGATACCACAAAGACTGTGATTGCGTCCACAGCAAGCCCGTACAAGTTCTCCAGAAGTGTTATGGAAGCAGTTCTCGGAAAGAAGGAAGATGCCGATGAGTTCGCCCTGATCGACGAGATGGAACGCATTTCCGGTGTGAAGATCCCGCAGGCGATCGAGGAGATCCGCGACGCGAAGATCCTCCACAACCGCCAGTGCAAGCCGGAGGAAATGGAAGAAACTGTGAAACAAACCTTTTCAAAGTAGGGTAAATCGGTTATAATAAAATTATCATGACAACAGTACCTGTTGGGAATAGATGGCGTCTGCTCCGCATATAAATGGAAACAGACGGCAGATCCGGCGGGACAGGCTGTTCTGTCAAAATAACGATTCAAATGGAGGCCTATATGTTAGTAACAGCGAAAGAAATGCTTGAGAAAGCAAGAGACGGCAAGTACGCAGTAGGACATTTCAACATCAACAACCTTGAGTGGACAAAAGCGATCCTGCAGACAGCAGAGGAACTGAGATCCCCGGTTATCCTGGGTGTTTCAGAGGGCGCAGGAAAATACATGACAGGCTTTAAGACCGTAGTAGGTATGGTAAACGGTATGCTGGAAGAGATGAAGATCACTGTTCCGGTAGCTCTTCACTTAGACCATGGTACTTACGAGGGATGCTTAAAGTGCATCGATGCTGGATTCTCCTCCATCATGTTCGACGGTTCTCACTACCCGATCGAAGAGAACGTTGAGAAGACAAAAGAACTGATCCGTATCTGCCGGGAAAAGGGAATGTCCCTCGAGGCAGAGGTTGGAGCGATCGGCGGCGAGGAAGATGGCGTTATCGGTATGGGCGAGTGCGCAGACCCGAACGAGTGCAAGATGATCGCTGACCTCGGCGTTGATATGTTAGCAGCAGGTATCGGCAACATCCACGGAAAATATCCGGCAAACTGGAAGGGCTTAAGCTTTGAGACACTTGCAGCCGTAAAAGAAAAGGTTGGCGATATGCCGCTCGTTCTTCATGGCGGTACCGGTATTCCGGAAGATATGATCAAGAAAGCGATCTCCCTCGGCGTAGCAAAGATCAACGTTAATACCGAGTGCCAGCTCGCATTCGCAGACGCTACAAGAAAGTACATCGAAGCAGGCAAGGATCTCGAAGGAAAGGGATTCGACCCGAGAAAACTTCTTGCACCGGGTGCGGAAGCAATCAAAGCGACCGTAAAGACAAAAATGGAGTTATTCGGTTCTGTCGGAAAAGCTGACTAAGCCGTTTAGCTTGCATTATCATGCAGTTAAAAATGTTCTCCCTCGTATCAGGGAGAACATTTTTTCAAGCTAAAATTGGAATTCAGCCGAAATACCCTGGCAGACCATGATTGGAACAGGCTGAATATTTACAGGTAATTCTCATATTTTTTAAGTACGATTTCACCCCATGCCATAACGGGCAGATTATACAGAATTGAGGAGGAAAACTATGAGCGAAACTATCAATGTGGAGGCAATCTTCGGAGAGAATGTCTTTAACGACTCCGTGATGAAGGAACGCCTTCCGAAAAGCGTCTACAAGAAATTAAAGCAGACCATCGAGGATGGCAGTGAGCTGGACCCGACGATCGCGGACGTGGTTGCCCACGCGATGAAAGACTGGGCAGTCGACAACGGCGCGACCCATTATACCCACTGGTTCCAGCCACTTACAGGTGTAACTGCCGAGAAACATGACTCCTTTATCGGAAACTTCGATTCCCAGGGCAAAGTCTTAATGGATCTCTCAGGAAAAGAGCTGATCAAAGGTGAGACCGACGGTTCTTCTTTCCCGTCCGGCGGCCTGCGCGCGACCTTCGAGGCCCGCGGATATACTGCCTGGGACTGCACTTCCCCGGCGTTCTTAAAGAAAGACGCAACTGGCGTAACACTCTGTATCCCGACCGCGTTCTGCTCCTACAGAGGCGAAGCCCTCGATAAAAAGACCCCGCTTCTCCGTTCTATGCAGGCCATCGACAAAGAGGCGACAAGAATCTTCCACCTCTTCGGACACACAGAAGTAAAGCGTGTCACTCCGTCCGTAGGACCGGAGCAGGAGTATTTCCTGATCGATCGCGACAAATATTTAAAGAGAAAAGACCTGATCTACACCGGACGTACCTTATTCGGCGCGATGCCGCCGAAGGGACAGGAGATGGATGACCACTACTACGGTGTTATCCGCGAGCGGATCGGTTCCTATATGAAAGAGTTAAATGAAGAGCTCTGGAAGCTGGGCGTTACCGCAAAGACCCAGCACAACGAGGTTGCTCCGGCACAGCACGAGCTGGCAACGATCTACACAAAGGCAAACCTTGCCGTTGACCACAACCAGATCGTTATGGAGACAATGAAAAAGGTCGCAAACCGTCACGGTATGGCATGCCTGCTCCACGAGAAACCGTTCCAGGGTGTCAACGGTTCCGGTAAACATAACAACTGGTCTCTGGCTTCTGACACCGGCATCAATATGCTGGATCCGGGTGTAACACCGCATGAGAATATCCAGTTCCTTCTGGTTCTTGCCTGCATTATGAAAGCAGTTGACTGCCATGCGGACCTGCTCCGCCAGTCTGCGGCTGTTCCGGGAAATGACTTCCGCCTTGGTGCCCAGGAGGCACCGCCTGCGATCATCTCCATCTTCGTCGGTGAGCAGCTTGAGGACGTTATTGATCAGCTGATCTCCACAGGTTCCGCGACCCACTCCAAGACAGGCGGTACCTTAAAGACCGGTGTTACCACGCTTCCGGACTTCGATAAGGACGCAACTGACAGAAACCGTACATCACCGTTCGCATTTACAGGAAATAAGTTCGAGTTCCGTATGGTCGGCTCCTCCGACTCTGTTTCCTCCGCAAACGTTGTATTAAATACCATCGTCGCTGAGGCATTCAAGGAGGCGGCTGACGAGCTTGAAAAGGCAGCTGATTTCGATCTCGCTGTCCATGATATGATCAAGAAGCTTCTCGCTGATCACCGCCGCATCATCTTCAACGGCAACGGTTACAGCGAGGCATGGGTAGAAGAGGCAGAGCGCCGTGGACTCCCGAACTTAAAGTGTATGGTAGACGCGATCCCGTCCCTCGTTACCGAGAAAGCGTTCAAGCTGTTCGGTGACTTTGGTGTATACACGAAGGAAGAGCTGGTGGCAAGAGCGGAGATCGAGTATGAGTCCTACGCGAAATCCGTAAATATCGAGGCGAAGGCGATGATCAATATCGCAGGAAAACAGCTGATCCCGGCTGTTGTCCGCTACACAACCGTCCTCGCCCAGTCCTTGAGTGCCGTCAAGGCCGCATGCCCGGAAGCTGACAACAGCGTTCAGACAGAGCTTCTCATCGAGGTTTCCGACCTCCTCTCCGACATGAAGGTTGCCCGCGCGAAGCTCGAAGACCTGGTAGAAGAGTACCAGCACATCGACAGCATGGAAAAACGCGCCCACTTCTGCTACGACGAGATCATCCCGGCGATGCAGGCTCTGCGTGACCCGGCAGATCAGCTGGAAATGATCGTAGACAAAGAATACTGGCCGATTCCGAGCTATGGGGATATGATCTTTGAGGTGTAAGAAACCTTGGAGAAGGATAGATAGAAGATAATAAAAGCGCCGTCTCACTGGATTTTTACCAATGAGATGGCGCTTTTTTCGTCTTACTTCGGCCCACCCGTCTGATATTCAGTCAGATTCGATGATGAGGAGGAAGAACCTGAACTTCCCGGAGTGGTCGTACCGGAAGAACCGGAACTATAGTTATAGTTTGTATTGGAGCTTCCCGGCCCGGTCATGCTTCCGGTGTTTGTATAATAGTTGTTGCTGCCGGTTGTATTGCCGTTCGGGGCTGTAGTCGATGCAGAGCCAGAACTGGAGTTGGAAGTTCCCGGTCCGCCTGTCTGGTAATTCCCAGCCGACATACCTGTATTCGTCTGGGAAGATCCGGCAGTCGTGGCTCCGGTCGCAGTGGTCGTCGAACCGCCCGGCGCGGATCCAGCCGCAGCATTTCCGCTTCCGCTATTACCCGTAGTAATCCCATTCTGCGCATTCCCAGCCGCCGGAGTACCGGTATAATTTCCGTTTGCCACAGTTCCGCCCGTTCCCGGCGTATAAACACTTCCCGCCGAGCCGCCGTCGATCGCGGACGTCTCACTCAGGCACACACCGCTCTGGTTAAACGTATAATTCACATTATTCACAACAAATGACCCGTTCGCGATCATCTTTCCATCTGCCGGATTCAGATAATAATATTTTCCGCCGTCATTCAGCCAGCCCGTGATCATATGTCCGGCCTGATTGAAATAATACCAGCTCTTATCGATCTGCTTCCAGCCCACCGCCATCACACCGGACACGGTGTCCATATAATACTTGTTCGTTCCGTCACTCTGCCATCCGATGACCATCCGCCCGTCGGTGTGGAGATAGTAGAACTTTCCGTCAAGCTGCATCCATCCGGTCATCAGCTTTCCTTCATTATTGAAGTAATACCAGTAACCGTCAAGCTTCGTCCAGCCAGCCGCCATCGCGCCGCTGGCATCAAAGTAGTACAGCAGGCCGTCGATCGTCTGCCAACCCGTCAGCATCGTTCCATCCTGCTGGAGGAAATACCGCTTTCCATCGATATCCGCCCATCCACGGACAAGCTTTCCGCTGCCGTTAAAGTAGTAATACTTCCCGTCCATCTTCCGCCAACCGGTCACCATAGAGCCGTTGCCGCGCATATAGTAATAATCGTTTCCGATCCGCAGCCAACCGGTCACCATCGCACCGTTTAACAGGTAATAATACGTTCCATCAACCTGAATCCAGTCCTTCGCCATCGTACCGTCGGAGTTTAAGTAATACCACGCGTCCTCCGCCTTCAGCCATCCGGTCTTCATCTGTCCGGTAGCAGGGAGAAGGTAGTAATACTGGTTGTCGAGAAGCAGCCAGCCCTTAAACTGGGTTCCGTCCGCGTTCAGATAATACCAGCTCTGCCCGTCATTGATCCAGCCCGTCTGCTTTACATAATTCTTATAATAATACCATTTATCCCCGATCAGCCGCCAACGGTTCGCCGGAAGCTTGCTGCTCAGATCCTTAAAGGTAAAGTTGATATCCACATTTCCGTTGATACCATTTACCGTTCCCTGGTTCGACGCCTGCCACATTGCCGCACCCTGGTAAGTCGGCTTCGAGTCATAACGGGCAACCCACACGTCATAGTGGACCTTCGTCATATCGATCTTATTGCTGATCCAGTAGTCGTTGGTATACACCATCGGATAATATCCAGCCGTCTCAACCTTCTTACAGAACGCGTTTATGATATCCGCGATCTGGGACGGCATCAGCCCGTTCATTTCCTGCGCTTCCACATCGAGGACCACCGGATAGGAGATTGGATAATCTTTGATGAGATTCAGGACAAAATCCGCGTCAGATTCCGCCATCGCTGTAGTCGTCGCGTAGGAATAAAGGTAAACACCGACGCGGAGTCCCGCCGCCGCTGCCCCACGCACATTCGTATCAAAATACGGATCCACCGCATTGTTGTACCGCGTTCCGATCATCGCAAACTGGATATCATCAGCGGCGACCGCGGACCAGTTGATATTCTGCTGCCACTGGGAAACATCGACACCCCGGGACAGGATACCGGTGAGCACGGAACCATCACTTCCAATATAGGAGCCGGACGCGTTCTTCTGCCAGGAAGCCGCCCATACCGGAACCGCCGGACTCACCGCGGAAAAAGCCATGACGGCACTTAAAAGAACCGCCGCCGCCCGTTTCTTTTGTCTCATGGAAATCCCCCTTTAAAAGTTGTACATTAAAATTCTTATCTTACAAGCTGACAGACCTGATGCCGGATGTAGCTGCCGGTACCAGGCAGCGCTGTACTTCCGAAACCATCGATCAGCTATAAAAAAGATCCCGGGATAACTGTATTTCTGTCACAGCTTCATCCCGGGACTCTATGGACGTTATCTGCGTATTTTCAGTATAGCATAAAAATACACATACGTCTTGCAAAAATTCAATTGAAAATGTGGCGATTCTTCGGCTTTTCCGGACCAGTTCCCTGATCTGCGTTCTTACGAATGCCGAACCAGGAAAGCCGCAGACCGCCAGTACGGTTATCTCAGTGTCCCGCCGTCTCCGATTCCAAGAAATTCCGGCGAGGTAATAATCTTCTTATAAAACCGTTTCGCATACCGGTACATCACGATCGTATAATCGCCAAACTCCTCGCCGACACTGCTCTTATACACCGCCCACAAACACCACAAGAATCCGCCGAGGGCAATATAAGCGTAGTAAACGAACCGCTCCTCGGAGGTCGGCTCCCGGTGCAGGTAGAGCTTGATCAGTTTCTCGACCTCAAAATCATTATAATAGGAATAGATCGCGCACATGCTCACATCGATCAGCGGATCGCACATACCGGAATATTCCCAGTCGATCAGGCGGAGATCCCCGTCCGGCAGGAACAGAAAATTATCGCAGACGCTGTCGATGTGGGACAGAACCTTCGGACGGTTCAGGTGGTCGAGGCGGTCAAGCAGTGTCATCATATGGGACTTTACTTCCGGATAATCCTCAAAAAGCTTCTTCTCGTATCCACGGCACAGTGCCTCATAGAAGGTGATCCGCTCCCGGATATCAAAAGAATAGTCCACATGGAGCTTCGAATCATGGAGCTTCTCCACAAGTGCCATGCACCGTGCCACATCATCCCAGTCGCGCGGATCGCTGTTGCGCGCCCCCTCATAATACTCGGAAATCTTGTAGCCGGTCTCCCCGTTCATGTATACAACATGTTCGGTGATGCCGTAATCCTGTACTGCGTCATAGACCGCCTTTTCCTGCTTCCGGTTGATTAGAAGCTCGGTTCCCGGACCAGGAATCCGGCAGATATAGGACTTGCCGTGAACCTTAAACAGGAAAGACTTGTTCGTCATGCCGGTCTTCAGGCATTTAATGCCTGTGATCTCAGACTCCGGAACCTGCAGCACCTCGGAGATCAGCTCCATGGCGATATTATCGGAATGGTTCTGGTAGCGCTCATCGAAGAGGCGGAGCTCCTCAAGATTCTCGAACTCGTATACCTGGTTGTCCGGCTGCCTGTTGATATACATCTCCGGAACCGGGAAATGGTGCTTTCCGGGAAGGTGGCTGTCGACCTCGCCGTTTAAGAGGTCCGCCAGAACCTGCTCCCAGTACATCTGCTCCGTTCCGGGAGTATGATAATACTCCTCGAGGACCGGGAAGAACTTTTCCGAAAACTCCTTCGAGAAGAATACCGGTCCGTACATGACCCAGGAGTCCTCGCCGCCGACCTTTACGCCGGTGAGCAGCCCCTTTTTGCTTGTCTCAAGACACCACTCGGAAGTCTCTCCCTTCATATATACAGAAGAGTACCATGCGCCGCACTCGTAGGTGTGGTACATATTGTTGCGCATCCAGTTGTCGGAAGAGAGAAGATAAGTGTTTCTTCCGATAAAACACTCCCGGGCACGGTAGAGCGTTGTCAGCGTATTCTTATTGTGATATTCCGGGTTGTAGAGAAGCTTCACGCCGAACTTATCGATCAGATACTCGAACTTCTCCTTCAGATATCCCACAACGATGGTGATATCCGTGACACCCGCTTCATGCAGCTGCTTGATCTGCCGCTCGATCATACGCTCGCCGTAGACCTCAAGAAGTCCCTTCGGCGTCTCGAAGGTCAGCGGTACAAATCTGGACCCAAATCCCGCCGCGAGGATCACGGCGCTGTCCATCCGGTAATTTCTTAAAAGATCCACACCGCCTTTTAATAAGGAATAAGATCCGTCCACCGGATCAAAAGAAAAAAGCTCCTGGTCCAGACCTTCCTTCACGAGATGGTTACAGGTCCCAAGGGAGATATCCATCGCCGCCGCCAGCTCCCGCTGTGTCATCTTGTTGTTCTCATAAATATTCCTGCAGAGTAATCCCAAACGATCCATAGTCGTCCTCCGAATCAAAGCTGTTTGCCTGTCTCTTATACACATCTCCGAGCCCACGAGACACTCGCTAATCTCGTA
>OWJE01000452.1_pt1 | contig 16194 bp, 11 predicted proteins | sample 1732931 | NCBI WGS metagenome assembly OWJE01 (sample SAMN05065769, study PRJEB22554) | human gut metagenome | biome: ENVO:2100002; feature: ENVO:00000062; material: ENVO:00002003 | host: Homo sapiens | place: USA | reverse complement strand
GGCTCGGAGATGTGTATAAGAGACAGCTTCAGGGACTTCCGGTTGCTCTATCGGAAATACCGGTAATGCATCCAGTAGCCGCTTGCCGTAGTTTTTGGTGAGCAAGCGTTTATCGTAAATCACCACTTCGCCCCAGCAACCGTGGCTTCGAATCAGTCGCCCAACCTGCTGAATCAGGTTAAACGAGGCGCTCGGCAGGCTTTGCACCTCAAACGGATAGCGGTTGAGGCTTTTCAGCCATTCCCCTTCGGTGATCACCACCGGGCTGTCGATGGGCGGAAAAGCGATTTTGTGGATATGCACCTGGCTGAGCAGATCGCCTTTCAGATCAAGCCCTTCGGCAAATGACTGTAAGCCCACCAGCACGCTGCGCTCACCGTTGGCGACGCGTTTGCGGTGCAGTTCAACTAAACGGTAACGCGGCTGATCGCCCTGCACCAGCAACATCAGGCGTAAATCCGTCACATAGTCGAGAAAGCGCTGCATCGCCCGTCCGCTGGCAAACAGTACCAACATACCGAGATGTTTTTTGCTCTCAACCTGCTCACGGAAAAAGGCCGCCATTTCAGCAATGTGCTGCTCTTCGTTGTCGATGGAAGGCTCAAAGCGCATCCGGGGAATAACAATTTTGCCCTGTTCGCAGTGGTTAAAGGGCGAATCCAGCGCCACAAAGCGGTCGCCCGCTTTCTCTTTCAGACCACTCATCTCCTGCAAACGCGAAAAACTGTTCAGCGAACGTAAGGTCGCGGAAGTGACAATAATGTGCGGAATACTGCGCCACAGCAGCCTTTCCAGCTGATCGCTGACACGTATCCCCACGCAGTGAAACCAGAGATGCAGTTGCCCTTCGCGCTCTTCCCGCGTCGCCCATTTGGTCACCGGCGCACCAGAAGATTGCGCCAGAGACGCCAGCCGCCAGAGTTTGCTTTGCGCCTCGAACATCCCCAACGCGCGGTTCATCTGCAAAATCAACCGATGCAGACGTACAATGTCATGGCTGCCGGTTTTCTCACTTAAATCGTTAAGAAATAACTCAGCCAGGCCACGCAGCATCTCGGTGAGTTTTGCCAGCCGCTGGCAGATCTCCAGCACTTCATCTGGCAGTTCGCCCATCGCAAAACGGTGCTCTGCCTCCTGCCCGGCAGGCATGTAGAGATTGAGAATGTTGTTTAACGTGGCGATAAGCTCATACAACTCTTCACAATGCGCATTCAAACGTTCAGGGATCGCCAGCGGCGGGATGGTCTTCGGGCGAAACTGCTCCATGCAGGTAGCGACCAGTTTCGTGAACAAGTCCAGCTGTAGTCGATACCAGGGCGCGGTGATTTCGGCACTCATCTCCAGCGCATCCCGCGCCACATCTGGCAGGTGATGGCCTTCGTCCAGCACCAGCAGTAAATTTTTCGGGTCAGGCAATACGGCTTCGCTTTCCATCGCCGCCATCACCAGCGCATGGTTTGCCACCACCACTTCCGCCTCCTGAATCTCCCGACGAGCGACAAAAAAAGGGCATTCGCGATAGTAATAACAGTTGCGGTTGAGGCAGCTGGCTTTGTCGGTACTCAACCGACGCCAGAGATCGTCATCTATAGCGATATCAGTATGATCGCGCAGACCATCCCATTTATAAGTGTCGAGATCGCCCTTCAGCTTCGCACAACGTTTTTGCTCTTCCTGATTGTTCGGCGTCAGCTCGTCGTCAAGAAACGCCAGCAGATCCTGTTGCGTGGGCTCAGTGCTGGCAAGCGCCGTCAGATTACGCGGGCAAACGTAGCGCCCACGCCCGAAAGCAGCGGTGAATTTAAGATCGGGAATGATCTTTTTCAGCAGTGGCAAATCTTTGCTGTAGATCTGATCCTGCAATGCTACGTTGGCGGTACTCACCACCAGCGTTTTTTGCTCTTCGCGGGCAATGGCGATACCGGGGATCAAATAGGAGAGCGTTTTCCCAACGCCGGTGGGGGCTTCAATCGCCAGATGCCGCCCTTCTTCTCCGGCCAGCGTTTTGGCGACGTCCGCAATCATCTGCCGCTGCGGCGCACGGGGAATAAAGTCGGGGATCTGTTCCTGAAGCGCCTTATACCAGGCGGCAATTTGCGCTTTAAGCGCGGCGGTTAATGCCATGAGAAAACCTGAAATACTGTATAAACAGCCAATATTGTGGCATTTTTCGGTTTTCAGGGGTAATGGTTTTTCTGTTTCTGGAAAGCGGCTCGCAAACACGCCCTATCGCAATATATTTGATTGAAAGTTCGACGGCACAGTGAGCGCCAGTCTTCAGGGCAGAAAACAGCAAGTGATACCGCATTTCGTGGTTACACTTGCCGCCGTCATCGCTTCCCAGGAGCCGGTATTGCCCGCCCTGGCCTGAGCCAGGGCCATCAATGCCACAATGCCATTATCCTGTTGGGATCTTTACAGCCATGCGTCTGGCGTCCACTCGGATAAAACTTTAGAAAAACGATATTGTGCGTAGCGGACCATATCACGATATAACGAACTTATACGCAACTGGTTGGCCTCTTCATTAGACAGATTATTGAAATCAAGCAATACCGTTTTGTATGTATTAAAAGTTTGACGGCTTATAATACTTTCATCTAAAGAATAAGCTTTCGCCAATAAAGCAAATGCATAACGTTTTAAAATTTTTGACGCATCAGGAATACCGTAAAAGACATTACTGTGAGAAATATTTGCAAATATGGCAGACAGACAGAAAAATATTTTAGACTTATCACTTTCACTGGCCTCTTTGAGATCCAGCATCGTTAATAGATTAGCGTAATGTTTATCTTTCAGAGTATGCTGTTGCCATTGGTCTGAATCGGTCATCAAAGAGGAAAATAATGATTTAAATTCTGTCGGTTGATTATCCGATTCTGGCACAAAGTCTGTTTTTCGCATTATTGCTGACATAAATACATCACGAATATAACCTTTCAATCCAAGAGCATTGAGAATCAATTGGTGTTTCTTATTTTTCTGCGCATATTCCCATCCTTTTGCAAATAAAGGAAATGCACGCGTACAAATCGTTTCTGGATCATCTCTGACATCTTCATGGGTATCCTGCAAAGATGGATATATAGAGTAATTATTCCAGATAGTCTTTTTCTTAACCTCTGGCTCAAGCATTGAGATTAACGCCTGGTGCGATAAGCGCATTACTCGCCCAGAGTTATCGGATGATAACAGGATATAACATTTATTATCTTTATCTAACAACCCTTGCTGCTCATTGAAATTCAACTTTATTTCTTCAGTAACGAATTGTTTTATTTCAGGTAATGCAAGATAATTGTGATAAAGGTCAAATGCTAAGTTTTTCTCTTCAACACTTCCGTTTTCAAAAAGCAAATCAATAAATTGAATAAATCTATAATTTTCAGAAACCATCAACTCTGGTCTCTTTAAAAAGAGAGCATGGAAAAAGTTTATTATTTCCGCATCGTTACTCAGATTTTTATTTCTGAAGTAGCACAGATACGTATCCAATGCGCGCATAACAAGTTCATGATCGCTATTAAGTGGGGATTTTAATAATTTTGCTATTATGGACGATGGGAATGCCACTATGTCCAGCAGCGCGAAGAGTTCCATGCCATCAGTTAATTGCGTTAACAAATCTTTTACTGTTTGTATGTTATCAGTATTTTCATTGAAAGATTCGTCTACCAGAGAATCCAGTTTTTCTATCATTCCTCCGATAACAAATATATCTTTTTCGCTCTCCACATCATGATTAGACATTTCATCGACGATATCTTTAACTTTACTATCACTTTCAAATAGTTTTTCTCTCACACCATTATTGGCGTTTACTACAGAAGTCGCATCATAATAGGATGGCGGAATAATAACAGAGAATTCGTTAGAGAATATAGAATGATATGCAAGATTATCATCATTCAATTTCTCGCCAACGTTTAGCGAATTAACATTCCTCAGAATATGCATCTCAATCTGACTGTCAGAAAGACTTTTAGAAAAACCACTACCTTCAGTCAGTTCAATTTTCATCCTGAGTATTTTATTTTTGAGGTCTGAAAATGTATTTACATAGGGAATAAAAACATCTGACAAAGTAGAGTTGCTTTTCTTTCCATTAATATTATCTATTCGGACGGTGATCCCTTTTTCATCACGAGGAATTGCATCATTCATATTTATAGAGATCACATTTTCATGTCTGGATTGCCCGGTTTTAATCGTCATATTGATATCGTTTGCGCTGATCTCCGAAATCTCACTGACGAATTTTTTAAATGCATTATAGCGCTGGTGGCCAGCATTAAATTTGCCAAATGAAACATAATATGCGAAGTGTTCAAGGAAACCATGTAATTCCAGTAAATTAACCGGGTCAGAACCATGCACCATATTTAATAACATCGTCGCATAACCATTGCATTTTGAACAATCCATACACCGCTCCTTTGCACTTGAATGATCTGCGGATCATAAGCCTGGCAAAATAGGGAATCTTACAGAAATCGCTCATTTTTAACTTTTCGTACTGCAAACTCAGGATCAACCGGGTTATGAAAGTCTGCTGCTGTACGGATCTAAACAGGCTGGCAATCAATCTTTCTATCAATAAGCAGAAATGAGCGATTTTTGATAGTTTATTGGAACTGCTAAAGATATATGGTAATGAAACGACTGCACACTTTATTTTGCTTAGGGAGATAGTCGGATACACTATAGACAATGAAAATAATAAAATCAGGGACAGAATCAAGCTAATACTGAATCACATATCTCATAATAATTTCCCAGATGATGAACAAACTCTTTATGCAATAGCATATTTATTCCAGACTTTCCCAGAATTTGTTTATGGATATCAACCAATGTTATTAACAATAATTCAGATTGCAAGAAGAAATAATTTCATTGCCATTTTAGATACACTAGATAGATCATAAAGAAAATTTATTAAAACAATAAAATCAGACATGTCATGCATGTCTGACCGTGTTACCTGAATAATGGGCAAAAGCCTGTGATACTCTTTTGCCCTTACATGGTATTACTGCGCAGCGGCAGGTTTACGCGGACGGCGACGGCGTTGTTGTTCGCCTGCCGGTTTGGCATCGCCAAGACGACGAGATGGTTTTTCTGCGGGCTTCGCGCTAGCTGATTTCACACCACCTTCTCCACGGCGTGGTTGCTGTTGACCGCGACCACCACCTTGCCCACGACCGCCGCCGCCACGTTGCTGGCGACCGTTCTGGATTGGTTCGGCTTTGATTGACGGGTCCGGCTCATAGCCCGGAATCGCAATGCGCGGGATCTCTTTTTTCAGCAGTTTTTCGATATCACGCAGCAGTTTGTGTTCATCAACACACACCAGCGACAACGCTTCACCGGTAGCAGCCGCACGACCGGTACGCCCGATACGGTGAACATAATCTTCCGGTACGTTTGGCAGTTCATAGTTGACCACGTGCGGCAACTCTTCGATATCCAGACCGCGCGCAGCGATGTCAGTTGCCACTAGTACACGAATATCGCCCGATTTAAAATCAGCCAGCGCACGGGTACGCGCACCTTGCGATTTATTGCCGTGGATCGCCGCACTGCGGATGCCATCTTTATTGAGCTGTTCAGCCAGATGGTTAGCGCCATGTTTGGTACGGGTAAACACCAGCACCTGCTGCCAGTTCCCTTTCCCAATCATGTGCGACAACAATTCGCGTTTGCGTTTCTTATCAACAAAGTGAACATGCTGGGTCACCTGATCAGACGCGGTATTGCGGCGTGCCACTTCGATTTCCAGCGGGTTGTGCAACAGTTTTTCCGCCAGAGCTTTAATATCGTCAGAGAAGGTCGCGGAGAACAACAGGTTCTGGCGCTTCGCAGGTAGTTTTGTTAACACGCGACGGATATCGTGGATAAAGCCCATGTCGAGCATGCGGTCAGCTTCATCGAGAACGAGGATTTCAACCTGATCCAGCTTCACTGCATTTTGATGTTCCAGGTCCAGCAGACGTCCCGGCGTTGCCACCAGCACATCAACGCCGCCGCGCAGCTTCATCATCTGCGGGTTAATACTCACACCACCAAACACCACCAGCGAACGAATGTTCAGGTATTTGCTGTAATCACGGACGTTTTCGCCAATCTGCGCCGCCAGTTCACGGGTCGGGGTAAGAATGAGCGCACGTACCGGACGACGCCCTTTGGCGTGCGGCTGGCGAGTGATCAGGTGTTGCAACAGCGGCAGCGTAAAGCCCGCTGTTTTGCCGGTGCCGGTCTGGGCACTGGCCATCAGGTCGCGGCCTTCCAGCACCGCAGGGATCGCCTGCTGCTGAATAGGGGTGGGTTCACGGTAACCCTGCTCGGCAACGGCGCGCAGGATATCAGGGCTTAAACCCAAAGAATCGAAAGACATAACTACTCCGAACCGCCCCGACCGTTACCGGTGTAGTTTTCAGGGAGATACTGAAAAGGAAAATGACAAAAACCACAATGTCATGAGGGAGCGGAGTGTAGCAGTTTTTGTGACGCAGCGCATAAATTATCCCTGTGACTGGCGTTGCTAAAATTCTTAGCCATACTGGACAACTCTCATATGGAGTCATAATCTTAATCAATCATTTGATTAAGAATGGACTGTGTGATGAATAATCCTGCCATGACAATCAAGGGTGAACAGGCGAAAAAACAGCTGATTGCTGCCGCACTGGCGCAGTTTGGTGAATATGGAATGAACGCCACCACCCGCGAGATAGCCGCCCAGGCCGGGCAGAATATCGCTGCCATCACCTACTACTTCGGTTCGAAAGAGGATTTGTACCTCGCCTGCGCCCAGTGGATTGCCGATTTTATTGGCGAGCAGTTCCGTCCGCACGCCGAAGAGGCCGAACGCTTGTTCGCACAACCACAGCCAGATCGGGCTGCCATCCGTGAACTGATCCTTCGCGCCTGCAGGAACATGATTAAGCTGCTCACCCAGGATGACACTGTCAACCTCAGCAAATTTATCTCCCGTGAGCAGCTCTCTCCCACGGCAGCCTATCACCTGGTGCACGAACAGGTGATTAGTCCGCTACACAGCCACCTTACACGCCTGATTGCCGCCTGGACCGGCTGCGACGCCAATGATACCCGCATGATCCTTCATACCCATGCGTTGATTGGTGAGATTCTGGCGTTTCGTCTTGGCAAAGAAACAATTCTGTTACGTACCGGCTGGACCGCGTTCGATGAAGAAAAGACCGAACTGATCAACCAGACGGTGACCTGTCATATCGACCTGATTTTGCAAGGATTATCGCAAAGGAGTTTGTAGTGATGAAAAAACCTGTCGTGATCGGACTGGCGGTAGTAGTACTTGCCGCCGTGATTGCCGGAGGCTACTGGTGGTATCAAAGCCGCCAGGATAACGGCCTGACGCTGTATGGCAACGTGGATATTCGTACGGTGAATCTTAGTTTCCGTGTTGGGGGGCGCGTTGAGTCGCTGGCAGTGGACGAAGGTGATGCGATCAAAGCGGGCCAGGTGCTGGGCGAACTGGATCACAAGCCGTATGAGATTGCCCTGATGCAGGCGAAAGCGGGCGTTTCGGTGGCTCAGGCGCAGTATGACCTGATGCTTGCCGGGTATCGCGATGAAGAAATCGCTCAGGCCGCCGCAGCGGTGAAACAGGCGCAAGCCGCCTATGACTATGCGCAGAACTTCTATAACCGCCAGCAAGGGCTGTGGAAAAGCCGCACCATTTCGGCAAATGACCTGGAAAATGCCCGCTCCTCGCGCGACCAGGCGCAGGCAACGCTGAAATCAGCACAGGATAAATTGCGTCAGTACCGTTCCGGTAACCGTGAACAGGACATCGCTCAGGCGAAAGCCAGCCTCGAACAAGCGCAGGCGCAACTGGCGCAGGCGGAGCTGAATTTACAGGACTCAACGTTGATAGCACCGTCTGATGGCACACTGTTAACGCGCGCAGTGGAGCCAGGCACGGTTCTCAATGAAGGTGGCACGGTGTTTACCGTTTCACTAACGCGTCCGGTGTGGGTGCGCGCTTATGTTGATGAACGGAATCTTGACCAGGCCCAGCCGGGGCGCAAAGTGCTGCTTTATACCGATGGTCGCCCTGACAAGCCTTATCACGGGCAGATTGGTTTCGTTTCGCCGACTGCTGAATTTACCCCGAAAACCGTCGAAACGCCGGATCTGCGTACCGACCTCGTCTATCGCCTGCGTATTGTGGTGACCGACGCCGATGATGCGTTACGCCAGGGAATGCCAGTGACGGTACAATTCGGTGACGAGGCAGGACATGAATGATGCCGTTATCACGCTGAACGGCCTGGAAAAACGCTTTCCGGGCATGGACAAGCCCGCCGTCGCGCCGCTCGACTGTACCATTCACGCCGGTTATGTGACGGGGCTGGTGGGGCCGGATGGTGCAGGCAAAACCACGCTGATGCGGATGCTGGCGGGATTACTGAAACCCGACAGCGGCAGTGCCACGGTGATTGGCTTTGATCCGATCAAAAACGACGGCGCGCTGCACGCCGTGCTCGGCTATATGCCGCAGAAATTCGGTCTGTATGAAGATCTCACGGTGATGGAGAACCTCAATCTGTACGCAGATTTGCGCAGCGTCACCGGCGAGGCACGGAAGCAGACTTTTTCTCGCCTGCTGGAGTTTACGTCTCTTGGCCCGTTTACCGGACGCCTGGCGGGCAAGCTCTCCGGTGGGATGAAACAAAAACTCGGCCTGGCCTGTACCCTGGTGGGCGAACCGAAAGTGTTGCTGCTCGATGAACCCGGCGTCGGCGTTGACCCTATCTCACGGCGCGAACTGTGGCAGATGGTGCATGAGCTGGCAGGCGAAGGGATGTTAATCCTCTGGAGTACCTCGTATCTCGACGAAGCCGAGCAGTGCCGTGACGTGTTACTAATGAACGAAGGCGAGTTGCTGTATCAGGGGGAACCAAAAGCCCTGACACAAACCATGGCCGGACGCAGCTTTCTGATGACCAGTCCACACGAGGGCAACCGCAAACTGTTGCAACGCGCCTTGAAACAGCCACGGGTCAGCGACGGCATGATTCAGGGGAAATCGGTACGTCTGATCCTCAAAAAAGAGGCCACACCAGACGATATTCGCCATGCGGACGGGATGCCGGAAATCAACATCAACGAAACTACGCCGCGTTTTGAAGATGCGTTTATTGATTTGCTGGGCGGTGCCGGAACCTCAGAATCGCCGCTGGGTGCAATATTGCATACGGTGGAAGGTACACCTGGCGAGACGGTGATCGAAGCAAAAGAACTGACCAAGAAATTTGGTGATTTTGCCGCCACCGATCACGTCAACTTTGCCGTCAAACGCGGGGAGATTTTTGGTTTGCTGGGGCCAAACGGCGCGGGCAAATCGACCACCTTTAAGATGATGTGCGGTTTGCTGGTGCCGACTTCCGGCCAGGCGCTGGTGCTGGGGATGGATCTGAAAGAGAGCTCCGGTAAAGCGCGCCAGCATCTCGGCTATATGGCGCAAAAATTTTCGCTCTACGGCAACCTGACGGTCGAACAGAATTTACGCTTTTTCTCTGGTGTGTATGGCTTACGCGGTCGGGCGCAGAACGAAAAAATCTCCCGTATGAGCGAGGCATTTGGCCTGAAAAGTATTGCCTCACACGCCACCGATGAACTGCCATTAGGTTTTAAACAGCGGTTGGCGCTGGCCTGTTCGCTGATGCATGAACCGGACATTCTGTTTCTCGACGAACCGACGTCCGGCGTTGACCCCCTCACCCGCCGTGAATTTTGGCTGCACATCAACAGCATGGTAGAGAAAGGCGTCACGGTAATGGTTACCACCCACTTTATGGATGAAGCGGAATATTGCGACCGCATCGGCCTGGTGTATCGCGGGAAGCTGATTGCCAGCGGCACGCCGGACGATTTGAAAGCACAGTCGGCTAACGATGAGCAACCCGATCCCACCATGGAGCAAGCCTTTATTCAGTTGATCCACGACTGGGATAAGGAGCATAGCAATGAGTAACCCGATCCTTTCCTGGCGTCGCGTGCGGGCACTGTGCGTCAAAGAGACGCGGCAGATCGTTCGCGATCCGAGTAGCTGGCTGATTGCGGTAGTGATCCCACTGCTACTGCTGTTTATTTTTGGTTACGGCATTAACCTCGACTCCAGCAAGCTGCGGGTCGGGATTTTACTGGAACAACGTAGCGAAGCGGCGCTGGACTTCACCCACACCATGACCGGTTCGCCCTACATCGACGCCACCATCAGCGATAACCGTCAGGAATTGATCGCCAAAATGCAGGCAGGGAAAATTCGCGGTCTGGTGGTTATTCCCGTGGATTTCGCCGAACAGATGGAGCGCGCCAACGCCACCGCACCGATTCAGGTGATCACCGACGGCAGTGAGCCGAATACCGCTAACTTTGTGCAGGGGTATGTCGAAGGGATCTGGCAGATCTGGCAAATGCAGCGGGCGGAGGATAACGGGCAGACTTTTGAGCCGCTTATTGATGTACAAACCCGCTACTGGTTTAACCCGGCGGCAATAAGCCAGCACTTTATTATCCCCGGTGCGGTGACCATTATCATGACGGTCATCGGCGCGATCCTCACCTCGCTGGTGGTGGCGCGAGAATGGGAACGCGGCACCATGGAGGCTCTGCTCTCTACGGAGATTACCCGCACGGAACTGCTGCTGTGTAAGCTGATCCCTTATTACTTTCTCGGGATGCTGGCGATGTTGCTGTGTATGCTGGTGTCAGTGTTTATTCTCGGCGTACCGTATCGCGGTTCGCTGCTGATTCTGTTTTTTATCTCCAGCCTGTTTTTACTCAGTACCCTGGGGATGGGGCTGCTGATTTCCACGATAACCCGCAACCAGTTCAATGCCGCTCAGGTCGCTCTGAACGCGGCTTTTCTGCCGTCGATTATGCTTTCCGGCTTTATTTTTCAAATCGACAGTATGCCCGCGGTGATCCGCGCGGTGACGTACATTATTCCCGCTCGTTATTTCGTCAGCACCCTGCAAAGCCTGTTCCTCGCCGGGAATATTCCAGTGGTGCTGGTGGTAAACGTGCTGTTTTTGATCGCTTCGGCGGTGATGTTTATCGGCCTGACGTGGCTGAAAACCAAACGTCGGCTGGATTAGGGAGAAGAGCATGTTTCATCGCTTATGGACGTTAATCCGCAAAGAGTTGCAGTCGCTGCTGCGCGAACCGCAAACCCGCGCAATTCTGATTTTACCCGTGCTGATTCAGGTGATCCTGTTCCCGTTCGCCGCCACGCTGGAAGTGACCAACGCCACCATCGCCATCTACGATGAAGATAACGGCGAGCACTCGGTAGAACTTACTCAACGTTTTGCCCGCGCCAGCGCCTTTACCCATGTGCTGCTGCTGAAAAGCCCGCAGGAGATCCGCCCGACCATCGACACACAAAAGGCGTTACTACTTGTGCGTTTCCCGGCTGACTTCTCGCGCAAACTGGATACCTTCCAGACCGCGCCGTTGCAGTTGATCCTCGACGGGCGTAACTCCAACAGTGCGCAAATTGCCGCCAACTACCTGCAACAGATCGTCAAAAATTATCAGCAGGAGCTGCTGGAAGGAAAACCGAAACCCAACAACAGCGAGCTGGTGGTACGCAACTGGTATAACCCGAATCTCGACTACAAATGGTTTGTGGTGCCGTCGCTGATCGCCATGATCACCACTATTGGCGTGATGATCGTCACTTCACTTTCTGTTGCCCGCGAACGTGAACAAGGTACGCTCGATCAGTTACTGGTTTCGCCGCTCACCACCTGGCAGATCTTCATCGGCAAAGCCGTACCGGCATTAATTGTCGCCACCTTCCAGGCCACCATTGTGCTGGCGATTGGTATCTGGGCGTATCAAATCCCCTTCGCCGGATCGCTGGCGCTGTTCTACTTTACGATGGTGATTTACGGTTTATCGCTGGTGGGATTCGGTCTGTTGATTTCATCACTCTGTTCAACACAACAACAGGCGTTTATCGGCGTGTTTGTCTTTATGATGCCCGCAATTCTCCTTTCCGGTTACGTTTCGCCGGTGGAAAACATGCCAGTATGGCTGCAAAACCTGACGTGGATTAACCCTATTCGCCACTTTACGGACATTACCAAGCAGATTTATTTGAAGGATGCGAGTCTGGATATTGTGTGGAATAGTTTGTGGCCGCTACTGGTGATAACGGCCACGACAGGGTCAGCGGCGTACGCGATGTTTAGACGTAAGGTGATGTAACTTCTTATCTTTCGCCAGCAAAGACACCACCGCCGGGCCGGCAAGGATTGCCAGCCCTGCAATCGCCAGCAAAAAGTTGTTTTCCAGTACGCGGGACAACAGCCACAGCACAATCAGCGCTGCGCCAAAATACCAGGTCGTAGTCAGCTCTTCCAGCACGTCTGCCACCTCACGCCAGCGTTGCTCGGGGTGGCGCTGAAACACCAGCATCATCACTACCGTGACACAATACAGTGCGCATAATCCCACGCCGACGTGAACCAGAGTCTTACTCATCCAGCCCACCACCAGCAGCGCCACTACCAGTAAATGCAACATAATCTGCCAGCAACTTAGACCCGTTGCGACACGAACACGTTGTTGCCACTTCATGGCTTCTCTCCTGAAGAATTTATCTCTACTTACTCAGAGTACCGAACTTTACGGAAAATTCCGTAAGACCGCACCTTTTTGTGACGCCGACTACACTATTTCAATGAGATAAGAGGCAAAGACAGGAAAATTATGCCCGATCAAACACAACAATTTTCGTTCAAGGTGCTCACCATCAACATTCACAAAGGCTTTACCGCGTTTAACCGACGCTTCATTTTGCCGGAACTTCGCGACGCCGTGCGTACCGTCAGCGCCGATATTGTTTGCCTGCAGGAAGTGATGGGCGCGCACGAAGTTCATCCGCTGCATGTGGAAAACTGGCCCGATACCTCGCACTACGAGTTTCTCGCCGACACTATGTGGAGCGATTTTGCCTACGGTCGCAATGCCGTATACCCGGAAGGGCATCACGGTAACGCCGTACTGTCGCGCTATCCCATTGAACATTATGAGAATCGTGATGTTTCGGTCGATGGTGCGGAAAAGCGCGGCGTGCTCTACTGCCGCATTGTGCCGCCGATGACCGGAAAAGCGATTCATGTAATGTGCGTACATTTGGGCCTGCGTGAGGCGCACCGTCAGGCGCAGCTTGCGATGCTCGCCGAATGGGTGAATGAGCTACCGGACGGCGAACCGGTATTGGTGGCGGGTGATTTCAATGACTGGCGGCAAAAAGCTAATCATCCGTTAAAAGTGCAGGCCGGACTGGATGAGATTTTTACCCGCGCCCACGGACGCCCGGCGCGCACGTTTCCGGTGCAATTTCCTCTACTACGACTGGACAGGATCTACGTCAAAAATGCCAGCGCCAGCGCGCCAACCGCGTTGCCGCTGCGGACATGGCGACACCTTTCTGATCATGCCCCTTTAAGTGCGGAGATTCATTTATGAAATGTAGCTGGCGCGAAGGCAATAAGATCCAGTTGCTGGAAAACGGCGAGCAATATTATCCCGCGGTGTTTAAGGCGATTGGCGAGGCGCAAGAACGCATCATTCTTGAAACGTTTATCTGGTTTGAGGATGACGTCGGCAAACAGCTGCATGCGGCGCTACTGGCAGCAGCGCAACGCGGGGTGAAAGCGGAAGTCTTGCTGGATGGCTACGGTTCGCCGGATCTCAGCGATGAGTTTGTCAATGAACTGACGGCCGCTGGCGTGGTGTTCCGCTACTACGATCCCCGCCCTCGCCTTTTTGGTATGCGCACCAATGTGTTTCGCCGGATGCATCGCAAAATTGTGGTGATCGACGCGCGTATTGCCTTTATTGGCGGGTTGAACTACTCCGCCGAGCATATGTCCAGCTACGGTCCGGAGGCTAAACAGGATTACGCGGTACGCCTCGAAGGGCCGATTGTCGAAGATATTCTCCAGTTTGAGCTGGAAAACTTGCCAGGACAAAGCGCGGCACGACGCTGGTGGCGACGTCATCATAAAGCGGAAGAAAATCGCCAGCCGGGAGAAGCGCAGGTATTGCTGGTCTGGCGCGATAACGAAGAACATCGCGATGATATCGAACGCCACTATCTGAAAATGCTCACTCAGGCGCGGCGGGAAGTGATTATCGCCAACGCCTACTTCTTCCCCGGCTATCGATTTTTACACGCCTTGCGTAAAGCGGCACGGCGCGGGGTGCGGATCAAACTGATCATTCAGGGCGAACCGGATATGCCGATTGTCAGAGTCGGTGCACGCTTGCTGTATAACTATCTGGTTAAAGGCGGCGTTCAGGTGTTTGAGTACCGCCGCCGTCCGCTACATGGCAAAGTGGCATTGATGGACGATCACTGGGCGACGGTAGGGTCCAGTAATCTCGATCCGCTCAGTTTGTCACTGAATCTCGAAGCAAATGTCATCATCCACGATCGTCATTTTAACCAGACGCTGCGTGATAATCTGAACGGCATTATCGCCGCAGACTGCCAGCAGGTGGATGAAACCATGCTGCCCAAACGCACCTGGTGGAATCTGACCAAAAGCGTGCTGGCGTTCCACTTTTTACGCCACTTCCCGGCGCTGGTCGGCTGGCTTCCGGCACACACACCACGTCTGGCGCAGGTTGACCCGCCCGCTCAGCCGACAATGGAAACGCAGGATCGGGTAGAAACTGAAAACACGGGGGTAAAACCCTGATGAGTAAATCACACCCGCGCTGGCGCTTAGCAAAGAAGATCCTCACCTGGCTGTTTTTTATCGCGGTGATTGTGTTGCTGGTGGTCTACGCCAAAAAGGTGGACTGGGAAGAGGTCTGGAAGGTCATCCGCGACTACAATCGCGTTGCGCTGCTTAGTGCGGTCGGGCTGGTGGTCGTCAGTTATCTGATTTACGGCTGCTATGACCTGCTCGCCCGCTTTTACTGCGGTCACAAACTGGCGAAGCGCCAGGTGATGCTGGTGTCGTTTATCTGCTACGCCTTCAACCTGACGCTCAGTACCTGGGTCGGCGGCATTGGTATGCGCTATCGTTTGTACTCCCGGCTAGGGTTACCGGGCAGCACTATTACGCGGATTTTCTCGCTCAGTATTACCACCAACTGGCTGGGCTATATTTTGCTGGCAGGGATTATCTTTACCGCGGGCGTGGTGGAGCTGCCGGATCACTGGTATGTCGATCAAACCACGCTGCGTATTCTCGGCATTGGCTTATTGATGATTATCGCGGTTTATTTGTGGTTTTGCGCTTTCGCGAAGCACCGCCATATGACCATCAAAGGGCAAAAGCTGGTGCTGCCTTCATGGAAATTCGCCCTCGCCCAGATGCTGATTTCCAGCGTTAACTGGATGGTCATGGGAGCGATAATCTGGCTGTTACTTGGTCAAAGCGTGAACTATTTCTTTGTACTGGGCGTGTTGCTGGTTAGTAGTATTGCCGGGGTGATTGTGCATATTCCGGCGGGGATTGGTGTGCTGGAAGCGGTATTTATCGCGCTACTGGCTGGGGAGCATACATCCAAGGGCACAATTATCGCCGCCCTACTCGCTTACCGTGTGCTGTATTACTTTATCCCGCTGCTGCTGGCGCTGGTTTGCTATCTGGTACTGGAAAGCCAGGCGAAGAAGCTGCGGGCGAAAAATGAAGCGGCGATGTGAAGTTTAGTTAAGTTCTTTAGTATGTGCATTTACGACTAATGAAAAAAACGCGTATGCCTTTGCCAGACAAGCGTTATCGCTATTGCTGCAAGTATCCCAAAGAAGCCGATAAATAGTAATAGAGAGTTAATGCACCTGTAAAAGCGCAACGAACCGGACTCCACAACTCTTCGCTATGGCATTTTCCTGCCAGTTCAAGGAGTTTATTTCGTCCATGCGATATAATGCCTGACCATAAAACAATCATTAAGCAACTTATTACCCAAATGGGCCGTTCACTCATTAATGCGGCATTCACGATGATCACCAGGGCCAGTCCTGCGGTTGTCACCAAACCCAAAGAGGTAATGAGCCATATGCCGTTTAATATCCTGGCTTCGTGCTGAAAATCTAATTTATTGCTGTTTTGCGAGTATGACTCCATTCTTTTAGTTGTCCCTGTCTCTTATACACATCTGACGCTG
>OWJE01000448.1_pt1 | contig 16288 bp, 14 predicted proteins | sample 1732931 | NCBI WGS metagenome assembly OWJE01 (sample SAMN05065769, study PRJEB22554) | human gut metagenome | biome: ENVO:2100002; feature: ENVO:00000062; material: ENVO:00002003 | host: Homo sapiens | place: USA | reverse complement strand
GTAATATGTATAAAACGAATTTTAATTTCGCCATAATGGAAAAAATACTTTTTGATAATTGTATTCTCGATGACTCAAATTTCGCTCAGATAAAAATGACTGACGGAACTCTAAATTCATGCTCCGCTATGCATGTTCAATTCTACAATGCAGCAATGAATAGAGCCAATATTAAAAATACCTTCCTTGACTATTCAAATTTTTATATGGCGTACATGGTTGAGGTAAATTTTTATAAAGTAATAGCGCCGTATGTTAATTTATTTAGAGCCGATCTTAGTTTCTCTAAACTCGATTTAATTAACTTTGAACATGCTGATCTGTCTCGCGTCAATCTGAACAAAGCAACCCTCCAGAATATAAACTTAATTGATAGCAAACTCTTTTTTACGCGGCTGACAAATACATTCCTTGAAATGGTTATATGTACCAGCTCTAATATGGCTAATGTTAATTTTAATAATGCCAATTTAAGCAACTGCCATTTCAACTGTTCTATTTTAACAAAAGCCTGGATGTTTAATACCCGTCTCTATCGGGTTAATTTCGATGAGGCTAACGTGCAGGGAATGGGCATTTCCATTCTCCGTGAGGAGGAAAATATCCCCATTAATAGTGATACCCTGATAACACTACAGAAATTCTTTGAAGAAGATTGTACCTCTCATACTGGCATGTCACAAACTGAGGATAATATTCATGCAGTCGCTATGAAGATTACTGCAGATATTATGCAACACGCAGATTGAGATTAAGCCGAAGAACAGCCAATGAATTGACTTTAAAAGAGAGATAACTTATTTGTTTTAGAATCATGTATGTTAGCCCGAGCTAACCTGTTAAAGGTGCAAAAGATTGCACCTTTTTCAAATTACCTCGGGCCTGGTTACGTCGCTTTCGGCTTACTGATTTTCCTCAATCAACAACGCTTCAAGCAAATCGAGATCGTGCAGTAATTTTTGCAGCGTTTCGTTGCTGATCTCCCGCGTGGCGCGCAGGTGGTACAGTTCAGCACGTTCAGAACGCAATGCCGCCAGACGGAAGCGACGCTCAAGGTTCTCTTCCTGCACGGAACTTTCAACGTCGTTACGTCCATCGGCGCGACGACGCAGGTTACCAATGACGCGAGAACTGACCTCCGTGAGCAGCTGGTTATCGATATTCTCTTCGGTATCCGCCGCCAGACGCTCCTCCATTTTCTGGATCGCCACAATCGCCACTTCTGCCGTTGCCGCTCGCGCAATACGTTCCTCTTTCAATTGTTGCGAATGGTCCGCGACTTCAATGTGTTGTAGCAGAATAGGCAACATCACCACGCCGACAAACAGCGAGAAGAGAATGACACCAGCCGCCAGGAATACCAGCTCATAGCGCGCCGGGAAGACGTTACCATCCGGCAAGAGCAGCGGGATAGAGAGCACACCAGCCAGAGTGATCGCCCCACGCACCCCGGCGAAAGACGCGATCAGGATTTCTCGTGTGGTCCACGAACCAAACTCCATCGGCTTCTTCTTCAGGAAGCGGTTGCTGAACTTTTTCATCGTCCACAGCCAGCCGAAACGGACCAGCATCAGCGCCGCATAAATCAGAATGATATCGGTAAACAGCATCCAGATTTCGACGTTAGGGTCGATTTCTGCCGCCATCAGCGACGTCTCCAGAATACCCGGCAGCTGCAGACCTAACAGCAGGAATACCATGCCGTTAAAGACAAATTCCAGCATCGCCCAGGTACTGTTTGCGCGCAGGCGCATTGCCAGCGGCGCACGGCGCATCACACCGGAGCGGGTGATAGTCATCCCGGCGGCAACCGCAGCGAGGATGCCGGAAACGCCAATATGTTCGGCAATCAGATAAGAAGCGAATGGCAGCAGGAACAGCAGGACGATCTGCGTCGCGGGTTCATCACCGCCCCAGCGGCTGAGGAATCGCAGCGAGCGACCGTACAGCCAGCTCACCACAAAACCGGCGAGAATACCGCCAATGGCTACCTTCATAAATTCGACCGTCGCACCGCCAACGGTGAAGATCATCGTCCCCATCGCCACTGCTACGGCAAACTTCAACGACACCAGGCCGGAGGCGTCATTCATCAACGCTTCGCCCTGCAAAATGCCCATGATTTTTTTCGGGATGCGCCCTTCGCCAACAATCCCGGAGAGCGCCACAGCATCGGTCGGAGAAAGCACCGCCGCCAGCGCAAAGGCGGGGATCAGCGGAATGCCCGGCACCACCCAGTAAATAAGGAAGCCAATGCCGACCACGGTGACCACCACCAGCGCCAGCGCGAGGCCGAAAATCTCTCGACCATGTTCGAGAAATTCACGGGTCGGCGTTTTCCAGCCATCAGCGAACAGCAACGGCGGGATAAACAAGACTAAAAAGAGTTCAGGATCAAACTCCACATGCAAACCAAACGTCGGCCACGCCAGTAGCGCACCGATGGCGATTTGCATAAGCGGAAGCGGGATCTGAAAGGGCATGACACGAGTGACCACCCCGGACAGCGAGACCACGAGGGTCATTATCAGTATGGTGAAGAAGATTTCCATGCGTTCCCTGTTTGCGATGTTTTTTATGATCTGAGAAAGACGTTATGCCTGAATTCTCATTTTTTCAGAATATCGCAAAAGCTCACACAATGTGCGGAGAAAATAAAAACGGGCAGCCATTGCCACCCGTTTTCAGAATCATATGAAAGATTAGATAGCCCAGCCACCCGCATAGAAGGTCACCAGCGCCACAGCGATAACGACCGTACCGATGTTCAACTTGCGCCATTCGCCGGAAACCAGACGACCAATCACCAGAGTCGCGAAGCCGATCATGATGCCTGTTACGATGTTACAGGTCAGCACGATGAATACCGCCGTAACCAGACCCGCCATCGCATCAACAAAATCAGCAAAGTCGATTTTCGCCACGTTACTCAGCATCAGCAGGCCAACGTACATCAGCGCCGGAGCCGTTGCATACCCCGGAACGAGGTAAGAGAGCGGAGAGAGGAACAGAATCAGCAGGAACAGCACGCCAACGGTGATAGCCGTCAACCCGGTTTTACCGCCCGCCGCCGTACCCGCCGCAGACTCGATGTATACCGCTGCCGGAGCTGCACCCACCAGGCCAGAGAAAACGCTGCTCATGGAGTCGGTGGTCAGTGCTTTCCCACCGTCAATGATCTGCCCGTCTTTATCCAGCAGGTTCGCCTGACCGGCGACGGCGCGGATAGTTCCGGTGGCATCAAATACTGCCGTCATCACCAGCGCCAGAACGCTTGGCAGGACTACAGGATTCAGCGCGCCCATAATGTCCAGGCTGCCAATCAGTGAATTGCCGTTTTCATCGCTCAATGAAGGCATGGCGAAAACGCCGGAGAAATGGACGTTAGGATCGAAGATCAAACCGACAATTGAGATACCGATAATGGTCAGCAGAATGCCACCAGGGACTTTCAGTTTTTCCAGGCCGATGATCACCGCCAGACCTACCAGTGACATAATCACCGGGAAGGTCGCGAAATCACCCAGCGCAACGGGCAGACCATCAAGCGGGTTTTTAATCACCAGACCGACACCATTAGCGGCAATGAGCAGCAGGAACAGACCGATACCGATCCCCGTGCCGTGCGCCACACCGTGCGGCAAGTTGCGCAAAATCCAGCTACGGATACCCGTGGCAGAAATTACCGTAAACAGTACACCCATCAGGAACACAGCACCCAGCGCGACAGGTACGCTAATATGTTGCCCCAGCACCAGACTGAATGCGGTAAACGCCGTCAGGGAGATGGCGCAACCAATCGCCAACGGCAGATTAGCCCACAGACCCATCACGATAGAACCGAGTCCGGCAACCAGACAGGTCGCAACGAAAACTGCCGCAGGCGGGAAGCCCGCTTTACCCAACATGCCTGGAACGACGATAACCGAGTAGACCATCGCCAGAAACGTTGTTAACCCGGCAACCACTTCCTGACGGACAGTGCTTCCACGTTGTGAAATTTTAAACCAGGCGTCGAGTGAACCGCCGGTACGCGCTGATGGCGTAGACATAAGAAAACATCCCCTGAGAGTTTAATTTTCGTCAAGATGCGTGGCGGACAATCCCCTGCCAGCGAAACGTTATCTTCCTGCTCCAGGTTTGCGACAAATTGGTGCGTCGCAAAAAAGCAAACGTTTAGCTCCGCGCATACAAAACGGGTGGTAAAAAAAGCAAACGATTATCCGGCGATCATAGCGGCTTTTTCAACCGAAGTTTGCTGCTTTTTTCTCTTTTATTGTCTTGACGATGAAAAACCAGGCAATTGATGCGCAAACGTTATCGTCGATGCGCAAGATTGCAGCGTTATCGAGCCGCATACCGTTCAGGATTGCGATAAAAAATCGTCTGAGATGACAAAAATATTGCGGCTAAAAAGTGTACTTTTACACTGGCGAAGAAACGCCGGTGACATACAATTAAAGCATCAACACCAACCGGAACCTCCACCACGTGCTCGAATGAGGTGTGTTGACGTCGGGGGAAACCCTCCTGTGTACCAGCGGGATAGAGAGAAAGACAAAGACCGGAAAACAAACTAAAGCGCCCTTGTGGCGCTTTAGTTTTGTTCATCTTCCAGCAAGCGTGCGCCTGTGCCTTCTTCTCCTAAACGGTCGCCCGGGTTACGCAATGGGCAATCACTGCGCGAAAGGCAGCCACAACCAATACATCCGTCCAGTTCGTCACGCAGCGCCACTAAGGTATGAATGCGCCGATCCAACTCTTCTCGCCATTGGGACGAAAGCTGTTTCCACTCTTTCGCACTTAATGTATGCCCTTCGGGCAACACGCCAAATGCTTCACGAATGGTCGCCAGCGGAATGCCAATACGCTGAGCAATTTTGATGATTGCGACATATCGCAACACATCACGTTTATATCGCCGCTGATTGCCACTATTACGGATACTGCTAATCAACCCTTTGCTTTCATAGAAATGCAGCGCCGATACCGCCACACCGCTGCGTTTCGCCACTTCGCCGGGGGTTAGCAGCGCTTTAATGCGGGGTAATTTCTTTTCCATAAATCGCTTTACCTCAAGTTAACTTGAGGAATTATACTCCCCAACAGATGAATTAACGAACTGAACACTGAAAAGAGGCAGATTTATGTCCCATCAGAAAATTATTCAGGATCTTATCGCATGGATTGACGAGCATATTGACCAGCCGCTTAACATTGATGTCGTCGCAAAAAAATCAGGCTATTCAAAGTGGTACTTACAGCGGATGTTCCGCACGGTGACGCATCAGACACTTGGTGATTACATTCGCCAACGCCGCCTGTTACTGGCCGCCGTTGAGTTGCGCACCACCGAGCGTCCGATTTTTGATATCGCAATGGACCTGGGTTATGTCTCGCAGCAGACCTTCTCCCGCGTTTTCCGTCGGCAGTTTGATCGCACTCCCAGCGATTATCGCCACCGCCTGTAGTTTTATTGCCCGCGCGTTAACTCCCGCGCGGGTAATTGCTCCATCCATTGCATAAACACCTGCGGCGGCATCGCCTTCGCAAAGAACCATCCCTGGCAATAGCGCACGCCGCGTTTGCGCAGCCAGTTAACCTGCTCCTCAGTTTCGACGCCTTCAGCGATCGTTTTTAACCCCAGACTGTGCGCCAGCTCGATGATGTGTTCCGCAATCAAATGACTGGTTTTATGGGTGGTCAGCGTCTCAACAAACGATTTATCGATTTTCAAAATATCGACATTCAATGATTTAAGGTTATGCAAGTTAGAGTAGCCAATACCAAAATCATCAATTGCCACTTCGTAACCAGCCTGGCGGAAAGCCAGAATAATTGGTGTCATTTTGTCGACATCAAGAAATGCATGTTCAGTCACTTCAAATTTAATTTGCTGTGGACGCACCGCGTATTGCTCTGTTTTCTGATTGGTTCGCGCTATCAACCGTGACGTATGAAAATCGGAGGCCGACAGGTTAATAGAAACATAGCGATCGGCATGTGTTGCCAGGTACGCGCCCAGATCGCGGAAGACATTATCAATAACATAATCAGTTACCTGTCCGATCATCCCCTCCTTTTCTGCCAGCGGAATAAACTCTGCCGGATTCATTACTTGCCCCTGCTCACCAGGCCAACGTAACAATGCTTCAGCGCCGATACATTTTTCTGTTTTGATATCGATTATTGGCTGGTAATAAAGGCAAAGTTGATGTTTTTCGAGGGCGCGTTGCAATTTGCGTTTGGGAGACAAATAGTTTTGCCGAATACGTAGCCAGAGTAATAACAGAACAAGACTCCCCAAAATACCGGCGGGTAACGCAAAAATAAGATGATTATAAAAATGCGCTATAAGACGTTGATATGAAGTCGCAACAATGGCTGCAATTGGGCGTTTTGTCGAATAAACTGTCGCATATAAATAGCCATTTCTTTGTACGGTTAAATCATTCAAATGAATCAGTGGAGAAAACGTTGCTGCCGAGGCCTCGTTGCTTAACGAGAAAAAGGTTTTCGTTACCGTATCATACACACCCCATTGCAATGTCGGATCATCAGACATCACTTCACTCCAGAAGAGAGGGTTGATGACCACCACATAATTTCCCCGCTGCATATAGGTCATTTTATAGCCAGAGAAAAAAGGCGTATCGCGGTAATAATAGATAGAAACGTTAGGTTCACGCTTATAATCGGCCGGTGCAATCGTATAGCCGTTTACAGGCGCTATCAGCGATGAGCATAAAAAATGGTTATCACGGGCATAGATCAATTCATTAATATAAAGATAGCCACGAATAATATTCAACATTCGCTTTTGATGGGCTGGAGTGCAAACTTGCCCCTGATAGCGTTCTGCTGCATCGCTCACTAAATCTGCCTGGCGAATGACCAGCTCGGATTTATCCAGCGCCAGCTGAGCAAAAGTTTGGAGCTGACTATTCACTTCTGATTTTGCCCAAAGGAAGGCAATCCATAGCGACAGTATGATGGGAAAGAGAACTAAAAAGATAATGCCCGGCAACGCCAGTAATTGGTGTCGTGCACGATGACTCATTGCTATCAATTTCCTGCCTGTTTATACCCGGTCATTGCAAGGCGAGAACCCTGGTTATCGACGTCTTTAGATAAATCTTACGGTATAAATAGCACTTTTGCCTGATTTGAAATTGATACCTTTTTAATCGTCACCTGAATAAAAATAATTCATTGATATTCAAAACTAATTTCCTACAGGAATGCAGAGGCGGTGGGAAGATATCCCCTTAATGCCGCTGAAAAAACACATAATCTGTACGGCAATAAAAGTCACGGCCTAATCTGGCTAACAAACAATCAATTGTGATATAGTTCACAAAATTAATGAAACAAACAGAGTGTTTCTTTTTTGTGTTCTGCAAGCCCCGCGATAGCCAGATTGTATCACGCCTCCCGTGAACAACGCCGCGCTGTCCGAGGCATCGGCTCTTTTCAGAGGAATTGTTTGATGGCTACCCTCACCACTGGCGTGGTTCTTCTTCGCTGGCAACTTCTTAGTGCCGTAATGATGTTTCTGGCCAGCACACTCAACATCCGTTTTCGTCGGTCTGATTATGTCGGGCTTGCAGTGATCAGCAGCGGTCTGGGCGTGGTTTCTGCCTGCTGGTTCGCAATGGGGTTGCTTGGCATCACAATGGCGGATATCACCGCCATCTGGCACAACATCGAGTCGGTGATGATAGAAGAGATGAATCAGACACCGCCACAATGGCCAATGATTTTGACTTGATATGTAGAAGCCTCCAAAACGGAGGCTTCTTTTTTACGGCTGGCAGATGCTTTAATCATCCACCTTAAAACAATATAACCTATTGTTTTAATGACAAATCAGAACGGAATATCGTCATCAAAGTCCATCGGCGGCTCGTTAGACGGTGCTGCCGGAGCAGACTGCTGCGGGCGAGACTGCGCGCCGCCGCTGAACTGATTGCCGCCCTGCGGCTGCTGAGGCTGACCCCAACCGCCCTGCGGCTGACCACCACCGATATTGCCACCTGCAGGAGCGCCACCACCCTGACGACCACCCAACATCTGCATGGTGCCGCCAACGTTCACCACGACTTCTGTGGTGTAGCGATCCTGACCGGATTGATCGGTCCATTTGCGGGTACGCAGCTGACCTTCGATATAAACCTGAGAACCTTTACGCAGATATTCGCTGGCTACTTCTGCCAGTTTGCCGAACAGCACAACGCGGTGCCATTCAGTCTGCTCTTTCATCTCGCCGGTCGCTTTGTCACGCCAGGATTCGGAAGTAGCCAGCGTAATGTTGGCAACTGCGCCACCATTTGGCATGTAGCGTACTTCCGGGTCCTGACCCAGATTACCAACGAGAATAACCTTGTTTACGCCTCTGCTGGCCATGTTCGTGTCTCCTGAAAAAAAATCGTTCTGAATAAGTGTAAACGCGCGATTGTACCATTACCAATAGCGCTTTTACTATGTTGTGACCTCGGTTCCGGGAAACAAGCCTGGCCAGACATTGTTACACAACACTCCGGGTAATGCATTCCAATACTGTATATTCATTCAGGTCAATTTGTGTCATAATTAACCGTTTGTGATCGCCGGTAGCACCATGCCACCGGGCAAAAAAGCGTTTAATCCGGGAAAGGTGAATGGATAAGATCGAAGTTCGGGGCGCCCGCACCCATAATCTCAAAAACATCAACCTCGTTATCCCCCGCGACAAACTCATTGTCGTGACCGGGCTTTCGGGTTCTGGCAAATCCTCGCTCGCTTTCGACACCTTATATGCCGAAGGGCAGCGCCGTTACGTTGAATCCCTTTCCGCCTACGCGCGGCAGTTTCTGTCACTGATGGAAAAGCCGGACGTCGATCATATTGAGGGGCTTTCTCCTGCCATCTCGATTGAGCAGAAATCGACGTCTCATAACCCGCGTTCTACGGTGGGGACAATCACCGAAATCCACGACTATTTGCGTTTGTTGTTCGCCCGCGTCGGTGAGCCGCGCTGCCCGGACCACGATGTACCGCTGGCGGCGCAAACCGTCAGTCAGATGGTGGATAACGTGTTGTCCCAGCCGGAAGGTAAACGCCTGATGCTGCTCGCGCCAATCATTAAAGAGCGCAAAGGCGAACACACCAAAACGCTGGAAAATCTGGCAAGCCAGGGTTACATCCGTGCTCGTATTGATGGCGAAGTCTGCGATCTTTCCGATCCGCCGAAACTGGAACTGCAAAAGAAACATACCATTGAAGTGGTGGTTGATCGCTTCAAGGTGCGTGATGATCTTACCCAACGTCTTGCCGAGTCGTTTGAAACCGCGCTGGAGCTTTCCGGTGGTACCGCGGTAGTTGCGGATATGGACGACCCGAAAGCGGAAGAGCTGCTATTTTCCGCCAACTTCGCCTGCCCAATTTGCGGCTATAGTATGCGTGAACTGGAACCACGCCTGTTTTCGTTTAACAACCCGGCGGGTGCCTGCCCGACCTGTGACGGCCTTGGCGTACAGCAATATTTCGATCCTGATCGCGTGATCCAGAATCCGGAACTGTCGCTGGCTGGCGGTGCGATCCGTGGCTGGGATCGCCGCAACTTCTATTACTTCCAGATGCTGAAATCGCTGGCAGATCACTATAAGTTCGACGTCGAAGCGCCATGGGGCAGCCTGAGCGCGAACGTGCATAAAGTGGTGTTGTACGGTTCTGGCAAAGAAAACATTGAATTCAAATACATGAACGATCGTGGCGATACCTCCATTCGTCGTCATCCGTTCGAAGGCGTGCTGCACAATATGGAGCGCCGTTATAAAGAGACGGAATCCAGTGCGGTACGCGAAGAATTAGCCAAGTTTATCAGCAATCGCCCGTGCACCAGCTGCGAAGGGACGCGTCTGCGTCGGGAAGCGCGCCATGTGTATGTCGAGAATACGCCGCTGCCTGCTATCTCCGACATGAGCATCGGTCATGCGATGGAATTCTTCAACAATCTCAAACTCGCAGGTCAGCGAGCGAAGATTGCGGAAAAAATTCTTAAAGAGATTGGCGATCGCCTGAAATTCCTCGTTAACGTAGGCCTGAATTACCTGACACTTTCCCGCTCGGCAGAGACACTTTCTGGCGGTGAAGCCCAGCGTATCCGTCTGGCGAGCCAGATTGGTGCGGGCCTGGTTGGCGTTATGTACGTGCTGGACGAGCCGTCTATCGGCCTGCACCAGCGCGATAACGAGCGCCTGTTGGGTACGCTTATCCATCTGCGCGATCTCGGTAATACCGTGATTGTGGTGGAGCACGACGAAGACGCGATTCGCGCCGCTGACCATGTGATCGACATTGGCCCGGGCGCAGGTGTACACGGCGGTGAAGTGGTCGCAGAAGGTCCACTGGAAGCGATTATGGCAGTGCCTGAGTCGTTGACCGGGCAGTACATGAGCGGCAAACGCAAGATTGAAGTGCCGAAGAAACGCGTTCCGGCGAATCCGGAAAAAGTGCTGAAGCTGACAGGCGCACGTGGTAATAACCTGAAAGACGTGACGCTGACGCTGCCAGTCGGTCTGTTTACCTGCATCACAGGGGTTTCAGGTTCCGGTAAATCGACGCTGATTAACGACACACTGTTCCCGATTGCCCAACGCCAGTTGAATGGTGCGACCATCGCCGAACCGGCACCGTATCGCGATATTCAGGGGCTGGAGCATTTCGATAAAGTGATCGATATCGACCAAAGCCCAATTGGTCGTACTCCGCGTTCTAACCCAGCGACCTATACCGGCGTGTTTACGCCTGTGCGCGAACTGTTTGCGGGCGTACCGGAATCCCGTGCGCGCGGCTATACGCCGGGACGTTTCAGCTTTAACGTCCGTGGCGGGCGCTGCGAAGCCTGTCAGGGCGATGGCGTGATCAAAGTGGAGATGCACTTCCTGCCGGATATCTACGTGCCGTGCGACCAGTGCAAAGGTAAACGCTATAACCGCGAAACGCTGGAAATTAAGTACAAAGGCAAAACCATCCACGAAGTGCTGGATATGACCATCGAAGAGGCGCGTGAGTTCTTTGATGCGGTGCCAGCTCTGGCGCGTAAGCTGCAAACGTTGATGGACGTTGGCCTGACGTACATTCGCCTCGGGCAGTCCGCAACCACGCTTTCTGGTGGTGAAGCCCAGCGCGTGAAGCTGGCGCGTGAGCTGTCAAAACGCGGCACCGGGCAGACGCTGTATATTCTTGATGAGCCGACCACCGGTCTGCACTTCGCCGATATTCAGCAACTGCTCGACGTACTGCATAAACTGCGCGATCAGGGCAACACCATTGTGGTGATTGAGCACAATCTCGACGTGATCAAAACCGCTGACTGGATTGTCGACCTGGGACCAGAAGGCGGCAGTGGCGGCGGCGAAATCCTCGTCTCCGGTACGCCAGAAACCGTCGCGGAGTGCGAAGCTTCGCATACGGCACGCTTCCTCAAGCCGATGCTGTAATCGTTAAGGCCGCTTTCCGAGCGGCCTTTTCCTTTCAGAGTTGCACCAGCAATTTACGTTTTTCTTCCGGCAGCAAATTCACCGCCTGCTGATAAGACGCATCCACCAGATAATAGATTTGCGAATCTGGCAGCGAACCGTCGAGATACACGGTGCTCCAGTGCGCTTTATTCAGATGGCGGCTTGGACGCACATCGCTGTGCTGCTGACGTAGCAGCTCCGCCAGCTCCGGGCTGGTTTTCAGCGAAACCGCCGGGCGATTTTCTACTTCTTTCACCATCGCAAACAGTACATCTTCCACTTTGATCTGCGTCGCTTTCCAGTCGTTATGCACGCTCTGTTCTGCACCTGGTTTTGCCATGCAATATTGTAGCAACTCCGAAATGGTCATTTTTTACTCCCCTTGTAGTGTCGCGATAATGCGACGCGATCCGCCGTGGATGCGATGTTCCCCCAGCCAGATGCCTTGCCAGGTGCCGGTCTGAATACGCCCTTTATGTACCGGCAATACAAGCGATGTTCCCAGCATTGAGGATTTGATATGAGAAGGCATATCGTCTGCTCCCTCATAGTCATGCTCATAATTTCCGTTATCGGGAACGGTGCGGAGGAAAAAACGCTCCATGTCGTGGCGTACGGTGGGATCGCAGTTCTCATTAAGTGTCAGAGAGGCGGAGGTATGTTGCAGCAACAGATGCAGTAAACCGATGTTAACGCGCGGCATATCAGCCAGCTGATTCAAAATTTCATCCGTTACCAGATGAAACCCACGAGATTTGGCGCTAAGCGTGAGCGTCTTTTGATACCACATGTGCTGCTCCTTGATAAAACTCTCTTAATCAGTTTGCAGCAAGACAGAGAAAGGATAAAGGTGTGATTAAAAAAACAGCATTCGGGAGAGTGTCACGCTCTCCCGCTCTGTCAGTATTCTGAATTGACGATCACCTCTTCACCAAACGCACCCGCTTGTGGCAAGGGTTTGTAGGTAGAGTTGGAGGCGCGCAGAATGCGGATACCACGAGCGCCGACATCGCGTGCGGCGGTAATATCGTTATCGGAATCGCCATAAAAAATTCGGATATTTTTATCCTGCAGCCATTGCGATTTTGTATTTTGCCCTGGTTTATCGCCCGCAAAGATCACCGGATTCATGTTGGTGGCAGGAATATGAAAATTATCCGCCAGCGTTTTTGAAACCGTTTCTGTTTTCGTCGGGCTACGACCAGTCACAAAGAAGATCGCGTCACCGCGGCGTACATGCATATCAATCAGCTGGCGAGCGACCTCTTTTGGAATGCTGAATTCATCCCAGCCATTGTTCATTTTTTCCCAGAACACAGGATTTTTCAGATAATCTTCGCTTTCTGGCGAGAAGGTTTTTTTGCCGCGCCAGAAGCCCGGACTGGAAAAAAGTACCGTGTCATCGATATCAAACCCCACCGCCATTGGCGGACGCCCTGCGAGGCTATTTTCAATTTGTGCGACCGAAACCCAATGAATTGGTGCCTGTTCAGCAAGCCTGGCAACGTTAGTACCAGGGTTAAGCGGCGAAGGAGATGAGGCCAGGGCAACAGCGGAACTGTTTAGAGCGAACAATAAGCAAACGGCACTGATTGCCTGTGTGATCTTGCGCATATTTTTCCCTAAATAGTCAGTATGTTGAAACTTTTTATTGTGAGATTTGTTGCAAAAACCATCTGACCATAACGCCAGCAGCAGGGGAAAGGAAGGATTATCTGCGGTTTTTGTGATGAAAAGCAGGATGATTATATTTAACCCAGTAAATACGTTCCTGTCGTTTTTTTGTAAAAAAATGTTTATTCCTCAATGAAGGATACATTAATTTTACGTTTATTATGATGAATCCTCTGCAAATGAGCGAAATTTGATAGAACATTTATCTGCTGTACGATTTAATGAACTTAATGATACAGCATTACAAAAACAATCGAAGTTTATAAAGATGATTTCTGGTTGACCAGAACCCTACCCTACAATGGTGACTAATTTTATTACTCTCGAAGGAGATGATGATATGAATATATCATATGTGAATAGCAACAAAATGACATCTTTACCTGTTGAGCTAGATGCACTAAATAATAAAGATATCTCTTATTCCAAAGATTTTTCTTATGCCAAAGATTTCTTTTTATATATAGAAACACAGTTAAAAATTGCAAAAGATTTTTGTAGACCAGGAGAGGAAGTATCAAGATCTATTGCAAATAAAGTTTTTCATGCATTTATTGATTTAGTTAACAAAATCAGAGGCAAGAAAGATTGTATGTATATTTGCACACTTTGCTGTTTTGCCGAGGAGGTTAAAGGTGATTATTCTCATTACAGGACCTTTTTATTTGATATTGGTAATCAATATAAGGTTAAACTTACACAAAGCGGAAAAAAAGAGTTCTCTTTAACATTAGAATTTAACGATACTATAATTGAATCTCAGAAAGTCACAGGCAATAAGGCAAAGCATATTCTTGAGGATATAGAAATATTCTATCGTAACAAACCCGATACTTATTATTAAATTTAATAATGGTTAGATGTGCAGAAATTATTACTCCACACGGTAAAACAGGGAAAAGCACTCCAGAACATTGGGATAAACTTAACAAGTTAGAACTAACAACGTTTTATTACCTCTCACGTAGAACGATGGCATCAAAAAAATCATCTATAAAGCAAGAGTGAAAGCGACGACAGTTTAATTTCACTGCAGGCTGGATAACTCCAGCCTGCTTTCCTGCATTACATTACCGCAGCAAACGCCTTTGCTACACGTTGTACATTTGCCGTATTTAACCCGGCGACACACATGCGACCGCTGGCGATGAGATAGACACCAAATTCTTCACGTAGTCGGTCAACCTGAGCGGCACTTAAACCGGTATAACTGAACATACCGCGCTGATTAAGCAGATAATCGAAATTGCGTTCTGGTATCTCTGTGCTCAATACCTTCACCAGTTCCTGACGCATCGCCAGAATGCGAGTACGCATCTCTTCTACTTCCGCCAGCCAGCTGGCTTTCAATGCCTCGTCATTCAGCACCGCAGCCACCACCTGCGCACCAAAATTCGGCGGGCTGGAGTAGTTGCGGCGAACTGTTGCTTTCAATTGCCCCAGTACGCGGCCTGCGGCTTCGGCATCTTCACACAGAACAGAAAGTCCGCCGACGCGCTCGCCGTAAAGGGAGAAAATTTTCGAGAACGAATTGCTCACCAGAGCGGGTAATCCAGCGCTGGCAATGGCGCGAATGGCGTAGGCATCCTCTTCCATACCGGCACCAAATCCTTGATAGGCAATATCAAGAAATGGGATAAGCTCGCGGGCTTTGAGAATTTCAATCACCGCATCCCATTGGTCATTAGTGAGATCGGCACCCGTTGGGTTGTGGCAACATGGGTGGAGCAACACAATACTGCGGGCAGGTAATGTTTTTAGCGTCGCCAACAGGTCATTAAAGCGCACGCCGTTAGTCGCTTCGTCATACCAGGGGTAAGTACTCACTTCGAATCCAGCCCCGGCGAATATTGCTACGTGGTTTTCCCAGGTAGGATCGCTGACCCAGACGCCTGATTCCGGGAAGTAGCGTTTCAGGAAATCTGCGCCCACTTTCAATGCCCCTGAGCCGCCAAGGGTTTGAATGGTTGCTACGCGCTGTTGTTGCAGTACCGGATGGTCCGCACCAAACAGCAGCGGCGCAATGGCATGGCGATAGCTGTTAAGCCCTTCCATCGGTAAATAAAGCGAAGCGCCATGAGGCTGCGCATTCAGGCGCGCTTCCGCATCCGCCACGGCTTTCAGTTGGGGAATAATTCCGTCTTCGTTGTAGTACAGACCGATACTTAAATTCACTTTGTCGCTGCGAGGGTCTTCTTTGAAACGCTCCATAAGCGTAAGAATCGGGTCGCCAGCGTAGGCGTCAACTTTTTGAAACACGCGATGGTTCTCCAGGTTTACGGGCAGGTGGTTAAAACACAATAAACCGGAAGAAGGCGAAGATCGAGTGGATGTTCAGGGGCGAACGGCAATTAGCAACAGAGTGAGACTCATGACAAACGTACATCCGCCAGAGGCACGGCCTTCATAAGAGCATGAAAGAATATCAACTTATTGAATTGGTAGGATTTTATTGGCCGGATAAGGCATTCACGCCGCATCCGGCACAAACAATCAAATATTACAGAACGATTAATCCACGTATTTCATCGCGACCCTTGAAGTCAGGCGCGTAATAAGTTCGTAAGCGCTTACTTTCGTCATTTCAGCGATACGTTCTACGGGCAAACCTTCGCCCCATAAAATGACCGGGTCCCCGGCTTTGTCCTGCGCCTGTGGACCTAAGTCTACGCAGATCATATCCATCGCCACGCGCCCGACAATCGGCACTTCGCGACCGTTTACCAGCACTGGCGTACCGGACGGCGCGGCGCGCGGATAACCATCGCCATAGCCCATCGCGACTACGCCAAGACGGGTATCACGTTCGCTTACCCAGGTTCCACCATAACCAACAGGTTCTCCGGCTTTATGCTCACGCACGGCAATCAGGCTGGAGGTTAGTGACATCACTGGCTGACAGCCAAAATCGGCACCGGTGGAGCGATCTTCCAGCGGAGATACACCGTAAAGAATAATGCCCGGGCGCACCCAGTCAAAATGCGACTGTGGCCAGAGTAAAATGCCACCCGATGCGGCAATGGAACGTTGACCAGGTTTGCCTTCGCAAAAGGTATTAAAGATCTGTCTCTTATACACATCTCCGAGCCCACGAGACACTCGCTAATCTC
>OWJE01000443.1_pt1 | contig 16447 bp, 12 predicted proteins | sample 1732931 | NCBI WGS metagenome assembly OWJE01 (sample SAMN05065769, study PRJEB22554) | human gut metagenome | biome: ENVO:2100002; feature: ENVO:00000062; material: ENVO:00002003 | host: Homo sapiens | place: USA | reverse complement strand
TCTACACCTATTAAGTCGTCGGCAGCGTCAGATGTGTATAAGAGACAGGCACTGGCCGAAAACCACGCTGTTGGTGGCAGCGCTTTCGGTGCTGACGGTTCTCTGGCCGCTCAATAAAGTTGGCGGGGAATTTTTACCGCAGATCAATGAAGGCGACTTGTTGTATATGCCATCGACGCTGCCGGGGATTTCCGCAGCAGAGGCGGCGAGTATGCTGCAAAAAACCGACAAGCTGATTATGAGCGTACCTGAAGTGGCGCGGGTATTTGGCAAAACCGGGAAAGCGGAAACCGCCACCGATTCTGCTCCGCTGGAGATGGTAGAAACGACCATTCAGCTTAAGCCGCAGGATCAGTGGCGGCCTGGCATGACGATGGACAAAATCATCGAGGAACTGGATAACACCGTGCGGCTGCCGGGGCTGGCGAATCTGTGGGTGCCGCCAATTCGTAACCGTATCGATATGCTCTCGACTGGCATTAAAAGCCCCATCGGCATTAAAGTTTCCGGCACTGTGCTGGCGGATATCGACGCGATGGCGGAGCAAATTGAAGAAGTGGCACGAACGGTGCCAGGCGTAGCTTCTGCGCTTGCTGAGCGTCTGGAAGGTGGGCGCTATATCAACGTTGAGATTAACCGTGAAAAAGCCGCGCGTTACGGTATGACGGTGGCGGATGTGCAATTGTTTGTGACTTCTGCGGTGGGCGGGGCGATGGTTGGCGAAACGGTGGAAGGGATTGCCCGTTATCCAATTAATCTGCGTTATCCGCAAAGCTGGCGCGATAGTCCGCAGGCGCTGCGCCAGTTGCCGATCCTGACGCCGATGAAGCAGCAAATCACCCTGGCAGACGTGGCCGACGTTAAAGTCTCTACCGGACCGTCGATGCTGAAAACCGAGAATGCGCGCCCGACGAGCTGGATTTATATCGATGCCCGCGATCGTGACATGGTGTCGGTGGTTCACGATCTGCAAAAAGCGATAGCTGAAAAAGTGCAGTTAAAACCGGGCACCAGCGTGGCATTCTCCGGGCAGTTCGAGCTACTGGAGCGCGCCAACCATAAGCTGAAACTCATGGTGCCGATGACGTTGATGATCATCTTCGTGCTGTTGTATCTGGCGTTCCGTCGGGTGGGCGAAGCGTTGCTGATTATCAGCAGCGTACCGTTTGCGCTGGTGGGCGGCATCTGGTTGCTGTGGTGGATGGGCTTTCATCTTTCCGTGGCGACGGGCACCGGTTTTATTGCCCTCGCCGGGGTTGCCGCCGAATTTGGCGTGGTGATGCTGATGTATTTACGTCACGCCATAGAGGCCGAGCCGTCGTTGAATAATCCGCAAACATTCAGCGAGCAGAAGCTGGATGAGGCGTTGTATCACGGCGCGGTCCTGCGCGTGCGCCCGAAAGCGATGACGGTGGCGGTGATTATCGCTGGTCTGCTGCCGATTCTGTGGGGCACGGGGGCAGGATCAGAGGTGATGAGCCGGATTGCCGCGCCGATGATTGGCGGCATGATCACCGCGCCTTTGCTGTCGCTGTTTATTATCCCAGCGGCGTATAAGCTGATGTGGCTGCACCGACATCGGGTACGGAAATAAAAGCAGGATACCCGGTTTAACCGTGTGGATTGTGTCTTGCGACGATGGGCACTAAATGTTAAAAGGTGCCCCTCAACAAAAAAGACACACAGGGGAAAGGCGTGAAAAACGCGTCAACCGTATCGGAAGATACTGCGTCGAATCAAGAGCCGACGCTTCATCGCGGATTACATAACCGTCATATTCAACTGATTGCGCTGGGTGGCGCAATTGGTACTGGTCTGTTTCTTGGCATTGGCCCGGCGATTCAGATGGCGGGTCCGGCTGTATTGCTGGGCTACGGCGTCGCCGGGATCATCGCTTTCCTGATTATGCGTCAGCTTGGCGAAATGGTGGTTGAGGAGCCGGTATCCGGTTCATTTGCCCACTTTGCCTATAAATACTGGGGACCGTTTGCGGGCTTCCTCTCTGGCTGGAACTACTGGGTAATGTTCGTGCTGGTGGGAATGGCAGAGCTGACCGCTGCGGGCATCTATATGCAGTACTGGTTCCCGGATGTTCCAACGTGGATTTGGGCTGCCGCCTTCTTTATTATCATCAACGCCGTTAACCTGGTGAACGTGCGCTTATATGGCGAAACCGAGTTCTGGTTTGCGCTGATAAAAGTGCTGGCAATCATCGGTATGATCGGCTTTGGCCTGTGGCTGCTGTTTTCTGGTCACGGTGGCGAGAAAGCCAGTATCGACAACCTCTGGCGCTACGGTGGTTTCTTTGCCACCGGCTGGAATGGGCTGATTTTGTCGCTGGCGGTGATTATGTTCTCCTTCGGCGGTCTGGAGCTGATTGGGATTACTGCCGCTGAAGCGCGCGATCCGGAAAAAAGCATTCCGAAAGCGGTAAATCAGGTAGTGTATCGCATCCTGCTGTTTTATATCGGTTCACTGGTAGTTTTACTGGCACTCTATCCGTGGGTGGAAGTGAAATCCAACAGTAGCCCTTTTGTGATGATTTTCCATAATCTCGACAGCAACGTGGTAGCTTCTGCGCTGAACTTCGTCATTCTGGTAGCATCATTATCGGTGTATAACAGCGGGGTTTACTCTAACAGCCGCATGCTGTTTGGCCTTTCTGTGCAGGGTAATGCGCCGAAGTTTTTGACTCGCGTCAGCCGTCGCGGCGTGCCGATTAACTCGCTGATGCTTTCCGGAGCGATCACTTCGCTGGTGGTGTTAATCAACTATCTGCTGCCGCAAAAAGCGTTTGGTCTGCTGATGGCGCTGGTGGTAGCAACGCTGCTGTTGAACTGGATTATGATCTGCCTGGCGCATCTGCGTTTTCGCGCGGCGATGCGACGTCAGGGACGTGAAACACAGTTTAAGGCGCTGCTTTATCCGTTCGGCAACTATCTCTGCATTGCCTTCCTCGGCATGATTTTGCTGCTGATGTGCACGATGGATGATATGCGCTTGTCAGCGATTCTGCTGCCGGTGTGGATTGTATTCCTGTTTGTAGCATTTAAAACGCTGCGTCGGAAATAAGGAATTCACGCTACATCCGACAAAACGATGTCCGCTCTCATTCATTCGATGAGAGCGGTTTTTTTAATTACTGCTTAAATGCACCCGCCAGAGAGCGAATATCATTGCCGGTTGGCGACTGATGAAGTCGCAGACCAAACTCTTCGACAATCGCAAATATGTGATCGAATATATCAGCCTGAATGCTTTCATATTCCAGCCACACCACGGTGTTGGTAAACGCGTAGATCTCAAGCGGTAAACCGTTATCACCTGGAGCCAGTTGGCGTACCATTAAAGTCATATCTTTACGAATCCGCGGATGGTTACGCAGATATTCGTTCAGATAGGCACGAAAGGTTCCAATATTGGTCATTCGGCGCAGGTTTAATACCGACTCCGTAGAACCTTGCTGGCGATTCCACTCATTAATTTCCTTGTGGCGGCTGGTTAAATAAGGTTTTAACAAATGCGCTTTATTCAGACGTTGCATTTCGTCTTCATCAAGAAAACGAATACTGGTGACATCAATACTGATACTGCGCTTAATACGTCGCCCGCCAGATGCTGACATCCCGCTCCAGTTTTTAAAGGAGTCAGAGACCAGAGACCAGGTGGGAATAGTGGTAATGGTATTGTCCCAGTTACGCACTTTGACGGTGGTTAACCCAATATCGATCACTGCGCCATCCGCGCCGTATTTCGGCATCTCCAGCCAGTCGCCCAGTTTCAGCATATCGTTCGCGGAAAGCTGAATACCTGCCACCAGACCAAGAATCGGATCTTTAAATACCAACATCAGCACGGCAGCCATTGCACCAAGACCGCTGATCAGAATCGCTGGCGACTGACCAATCAGCAGCGAGATCATCAAAATGCCGACCAGAATCGCGCCGATCAGTTTAATCCCCTGAAATATCCCTTTCAGCGGTAACTGAGATGCCGCCGGGAATTTCTGCGCCAGATTCAAAATAACATCCAGCAACGAGAAGACTGAAAGCAGCGCATACATCATGATCCACAACTGCGCGCAGGTAGTCAGAATATCTGCCGCTTCGGTGCCTTTTTGCAGCCAGAATACCGCCTGAATATTGACGATAATCCCCTGCAGGGTAAAAGCTAAACGGTGGAAGAGTTTATTCTGGGTAATGATTTGCAACCATAGCCGTGAACTGGCGATGGCACGTTTTTCGAAGGTCCGCAGTACCACCCAATGCAAAAAAATATGCACCACGACGGCGGTCAGAAAAATAATACCGAAAATCATCACCATTGAGGTGGTGTGATCGATCTCAATACCCGCTAAATCTTCAACCTGGGATATTAAATCCTGCATAACGTCTCCTTTATACAACAGCAGACTATGATGACGGCTGAAACAGGGTTATGCAAATCAGGAGAATCTGAGGGGAAATAGCCGGGCAGATGCCCGGCAAGAGAGAATTACACTTCGGTTAAGGTGATGTTTTGCGGCAGACGAGATTTCGGCAGCGTAGCGTTAAAATCTTCAACGCTGTGATGACCCACCGGAACAACCACCAGACTGGTGTAGCCTTTCTCTTTCAGACCAAATTCTTCATCGAGGATGGCGGCGTCAAAACCTTCGATGGGCACCGCGTCCAGACCCAGCGCTGCAACGCCGAGCAGGAAGTTACCGACGTTGAGATAAACCTGTTTTGCCATCCACTCTGCATCATCGTGCAGATCTTTACGGTGCATATCGGCGAAGAACTTGCGACCTTTATCGTTCGCGGCTTTCGCTTCCGGCGTGGCAAAGCGGCCATCGGCATCTTCCTGGTCAACAACCAGCTTCAGCCAGGCATCGTCCATCGCGGTTTTTGCACAGAACACCACAACGTGCGAGGCATCAAGCATTTTACGCTCGTTGAACACGTAATTACCGGCAGCGGATTTGGCAACACGCGCTTTACCTTCTTCCGTGCTGGCAACAATAAAATGCCACGGCTGGGAGTTGGTGCTGGATGGGCTGTATTGCAGTAGCGTTTTGATCTGCTCGGCCTGTTCCGGGGTTAGTTTTTTGCTGGCATCAAATGCCTTAGTGGAATGACGCTTTAAGGCGACAGAAATGATATCCATAAAGACTCCATGTGAAAGTAATTTTGCGTGCCAGCAGATTACAAGGTTCAACGAGAAATGGTAAGCGAGAAAAATGCGCTATAGATTTCCGCTTTAGCCTGGACGCACTCTTTTTTGATCGCGTTTAGCCAGACCATCAACCACCAGATTCCACGAATCGTTGATCAGATCGCGAAGTAACGCTTCGGAGATTTCCTCGCCGGGATACACTGAAATCCAGTGCTTTTTATTCATGTGATATCCTGGCTTAATGCTCGGGTATATCTGCTGATTTAACAGGGATTTTTGTGGATCGGACTTCAAATTGATAAAGGGAACGCCGCGCAGCTCTGACGACAACATAAAAATCTTGCCGCCAATTTTAAAAACATCGAACTCCGGGCCAAAAGGCCAGCAAAGCTCGACAAAGGGTAACTCAAGGGCCAGGCGTTTCGCCGTTTCGTGCAGTGATTGCTTATCCATAAACGTTCCTTTAGGCGAATGAGAATAAGCAAAGTATGCCGCGAAGTACGGCGATAATCGACGTTTAATCCGCCAGCGAGAACCAGCGTCGCCAGATAAAGCGCAGAACAAAATACTCAATAGCGCCCAGCACTAAAAACCACAGACAAAACAATAAAGTGTAAAGCTGGCTAAGATCCATCAGATGGAACATGGTCACCAGTTTTTGTGCCAGCGTCAGCCCCAGTGCGGGGGCGGGCAGCAGCAGGCAAGAAAGGAAAGCCATCAGCAAAATGCCTGCTGCGGTGGTCAAGGTTTCTAAAGGGTGTTTCATAACATTGTTAAATGTAAGTTAAAACACCATTGTCAGGGATATTCTTCTGTAAGGCAATTCCCGGCTTAATCACCGGCCCAGATCTCACAATGCTTTTTCACCAGCCCAATCAGCGAGCCGCCATCGGCGACGAAATCGCGCATTAGCTGCGCTTCATTCAGACCGCTGACGACCTGGCGGTGCAGTGCTTCAATTGCGCTCGATGCGCCAATTTTATGTGCAGAAGGGGCGATTTTTTCCAGTAAACGCAAGGTGTCTTCCATTAGTGACCGACGATCGCCAGTGTGCGGATCGGTAATGACGCCTTCCAGCCCATAGCGGCAGGCCTGGAAACGGTTGAATTTATACAGCAGGTAATCTTTCTCCTGATGTTTAAACGGGCGTTCCGTCAGTAACCAGTGGGCGGTAGCCTGAATCAATCCTGCCATATTTACCGCATGGCTAAGGGTTAACGGGGTATCCATTACCCGAACCTCCACCGTGCCAAAATGAGGGCTGGGGCGAATATCCCAGTGCAGATCTTTAATGCTGTCGATCATCGTGGTGTAACTCAGGCAACGAAACAGGGCTTCAAATTGTTGCCAGTTACTGACCCACGGCATCGGGCCATTATCGGGAAAGGCGGAAAAAATATTCGGTCGTGAGGAGGCAAAACGCGTATCCGTTCCCTGCATATATGGTGACGCGGCGGAAAGGGCGATGAAGTGCGGCACAAACTGTGACAGGCCGTGCAGCAAATAAATGGCGTCATCGCCACTGGCGCAACCAACATGGACATGCTGACCAAAAACGGTCGCCTGTTGAATGAGATAACCAAAGTTTTCCAGCGTTCGTTGATAGCGTTCGTTATCGCATACCTCCTGACGCTGCCATTTCTGAAACGGGTGCGTGCCACCGCCGCAAATTTCCAGATGACGATCTGCGGCTGCCTGCAATACGACTTTCTGCATCGCTGAAAATTGCCCGGCAGCCTGGTTGATATCACGGCAAACATCCGTCGCCAGCTCCAGCATACTTTCGGTGATATCGTGCTTTACCTCTCCGGCCGTGATCTTATTTTTAACCGCGTCAATCAGCATTGAAGAGTCCTGGCTTAAGTCATAGCCCGGCGGATTAACCACCTGCATTTCCAGTTCAATACCGAGGGTAAAAGGTTCAGAAACATGAAAATCGGGTAATGGCATAGGTTTCTCTTATGTTGGCGTTTTTTATTCAGTATAGAAGTGGGAGCGGCTGGGCGAGATGCGGAAGTTCTGGAATGTTTCTTTTTTTTGGTGATGGTGAACTGATTGTGACTGAAGAAGTTTGGCTACTTCTGCAATGTGACAAGTTATGGCAGAGCTGGCTGGTGGCGAAGAATTTTGACGATTGAGGCATGCAGAAAAAAACGGGTTCAGCTTCAGTTGATCAAATGAGGAGTGAGAAGTCCGAAACAGGACTCACTGTATAAATAAACAGCTATTTTGCTGAGGAAGGGTAAGATAACGGCGGGTGCCTGAAGCTTTCCGGTTTCAGGTTTACTCTGAGGTCTGGAAAGATGAAGCCCCAGGAGATATTTCTATCAACCCTGGGGCTGCCTACCCAAACCTGAACAATTTGGATGGTAGTCCCTTCTTCGCATGGAGGCAATATAAACATGCTGACGAAATATGCCCTTGTGGCAGTCATAGTGCAGTGTTTAACGGTGCTGGGATTTACGCTTCTGGTCGGAGACTCGCTGTGTGAGTTTACGGTGAAGGAACGTAATATTGAGTTTAAGGCTGTTCTCGCTTACGAACCGAAGAAGTAGCCGTTGTGCGGGGAGTAATCCCCGCATATCCGGTTGTCAGGTCTGGATGGTAAGGCACCTGCTTTACACTTTCGCCCGTGGTCAGTGATGGCTGCGGGCGAATCGTACCAGATGTTGTCAATTAATCGTGTTGGCACAGCGTTATGACTATTTTTTCTTTTATCTGCCAGTGCACAGCAAACTGCTCATCCTCTAGTCGAATGATGATCTGCTGTTTATTCCAGCTAATTATCTGATAATCCAGAAAACCTTGAGCGGCCTGTATCTTGCTTGCCTTAAATGCGCTCTCTTTGGCGGAAAATGCCAGTGTCAGCGCCAGAGAAAAGGTTAAACCGCATTCTGCGAGTCGCTCGTGTTCTGCTGGTGTAATAATGTTGTCTGTCAATTCTCTTGCGGTTTGTACAGAGAAAATCTCTTCGATATCAATGCCAATCGGTTGACGAGATACCACGGCTAATGCCGTAGCCCCACAGTGGCTAATACTGCCGTATACCTCCGCAGGCCACACAGGTTGGCGTAGCTCGCCGATTGCGGGCACACATTTATAGCCATATTCCCGCAGCGCATAAACTGCAGCGATCCGTCCGGCTAAATGCTCTGTTTTACGTTTACGTCCAGCGTGTTGCAGTTGCGCGTAGTGCGGCAGCCAGAGTAAATCCTGCTCGCGAAAACTCGCCGGATCAAACTCAACAAAATGCAGCGTATGTCCTACAAAGGGGAGGGAGGTATGCGTAGTTTTCATGTCAACCATATTAGAGAATGATGACAAACGCAAAACTGCCTGATGCGCTACGCTTATCAGGCCTACGTGGTCCTGCAATATATTGAATTGGCAAGATTTTTGTAGGCCGGATAAGGCGTTCACGCCGCATCCGGCATGAACTACGCGCACTTTGTCAACAATCTGACGTTAGCATCAGAAGTGAGTATTAATGCTCATATACCACGTACGTCCCGGCTCGTTATAGGTATACGCCCCGGCACCGGCGATATAGTTGGCTCCTGCCAGATCGCCCGTGGTCTGGGCATTACCCGCACGCCACAAACGTTTGTCGAACAGGTTGTCCACGCCGCCGGTCAGACTGACATTCTTCGTCACATCCCAGGTCGCGCTCAGGCCAACAATGCTGTACGGGCTGATTTCTTTGGTTTCCGGTCCAACCGCTGGCTGACCTTTATAGTTGTACTTCTTCGGCTGCTGCTTGCCGTACCAGGTGAAGGTCGTTTGCATCGACAAATCTTCCCGTGCCTGCCAGCTCAGCGTTGAGTTCAACGTATACTCCGGGATGATCGACAAACGGTCGCCCGTGGTTTTGTTTTCACTCTTCAGCATATAAGTGATGTTATTGGTCCACATCACCGTTTCGCTAACCGGTACGTTTAACGATCCTTCCAGACCTTCAACCACCGCTTTCGGTACGTTATCCCACTGATAGAGATCGGTGCCGACTGCGTTTTGCCCTACAGCCACATAGCCCGCTTCAATCTTATTGCGATAATCGTTACGGAACCAGGTGACGCCCGCCAGCCAGCCGTCGCGTTTGAACTCCAGACCAATCTCTTTGTTGATGCTGGTTTCCGCTTTCAGGTCATCATTACCTTGCAGATAGCAGCCGCCCGCGCTGGCATAGCAGCCCTGACCTTTACTGTAGAGAATGTAGTTTGGGTTAGTCTGGTACAGACTCGGCGCTTTATAAGCACGGGCAATGCCCATTTTCAGCGTGAAGTCATCGCCTAAACCTTGCGATATGTTTAGAGCCGGACTCCAGTTATTGCCAACAATGCTGTGATGATCGAAACGCAGCCCCGGCGTTACGATGGTGCTGTCAGTCAGCTCCATATTGTTTTCGGCAAACAGCGAGAAAATTTCTGCTTTTGAATATGGGCTACGGTCTGTCGCACTCACGCCATCAATAGCGCCGCCGGTATTCGTCCCGGTGAGCGCCTGGGTGTTGGAACTCAAGTCCTTCATCCGCTGCTGATTCCACTCCGTACCCAGCGTCAGCGTCTGGTTAACGAGGAAATCAATCGGCAGGTTAACTTCGCTGTGCAGCATCACGTCATCGAGATCGATATCGACGAAATCCTGTGTCGCTTTTTCGTTAAATTTCCCTTCGGTACCGCCCGCCAGACCTTCCGGAATACGCGAGTTACGGGTGTGTTCGTACTGCACCCAGTTGCTGGTGGTCACGCCGTTATCCCAGCCGCCGTTCCAGGTCAGCGAGTAGTTCTGGCGATACAGACGGTTGGTTTCATCGCCATATTTCGAGCGGGTATAGGAGTCAGAGTTGGTGTTCTGGGTATCGCCCGCATACAGGTTACCCTGGCGGCTGTAACCCGCTTCCAGTTCCAGCGATTGCAATGGTGCGAAGTCCCAGCGCACCACGCCGTTAATATCTTTATTGATCACCCCTTCGCGCCCGGCTGGTAACGTCGTGGCATACGTTCCGGCACGCGCGGACTGATGGCCCTGGTTGATATCCCACGCGTCAGCCTGAGTTTTGTCGAGGTTGCCATACAAGCGGAAGCTGAATTCGTCGCCCAGCGGACCGGTGAGGCTAAAGTTAGTGCGTTTGGTGGCACCTTCCTCTTTATGTTCTGGCGCATTGAAATAAGCGTCCCACGAGCCGTGCCACTCACCACTGCCTTTTTTGGTAATGATGTTAACCACGCCGCCCGCCGCGCCGTTGCCATAACGCGCAGCTGCCGGACCACGCAGAACTTCAATACGTTCAATCATTTCAGGTGGCACCCAGGAAGTATCACCACGGGTATCGCGCTCGCCACGCCAGCCCTGACGCACCGAGTTACGGCTGCTTACCGGTTTGCCGTCAATCAAAATCAGCGTGTTTTCCGGACCCATGCCGCGAATATCAATCTGGCGGTTATTACCACGCTGACCACTGGTGGAGTTGCCGGTCAGGTTAACGCCTGGCATGGTACGGATGATCTCCGACACATCGCGGGCAACCGGGTTTTTGCGGATTTCATCTGCGGTGATGGTCGAAACGCCAGGTGCCTGCAAGTTCTGCTCGGCGGCGGTAACGACAATGGTATCGTCATGTGAAACAGGAGTATCGGTCGGCTCTTGTGCCTGTGCTACCCCATAAATCCCCAGATTGACCAACAAGGCCAGGGAATGAATCTTCTTGTTCATTGTTTTATTCCTGCATTTTTGCCACGAATTGCAACTGTCGGGCATGGTCGTCATCAACACGACGCATCCCGCTACCGCGAAAACCTTTGATCCTGAAAGACACGCAGTGCAGTTGGTTAATTAATGTCCGCGCTTCCCACGGCGCGCCATTACGCTATTGCAAATGCAAATAGTTATCAATAATATTATCAATATATTTCTGCAATCAATGAAAAATTGCACAGTAAACATGGGGTTATGGTGTGACGGCGTTAAAAGTAGGAAGTGAGAGCTGGTGGCAGTCGAAACATGGCCCGGAATGGCAGCGTCTGAATGACGAAATGTTTGAGGTCACTTTCTGGTGGCGTGATCCCCAGGGTTCTGAAGAATACTCGACGATAAAGCGGGTATGGGTCTACATCACTGGTGTGACCGATCACCATCAGAACAGCCAGCCCCAGTCGATGCAGCGAATTGCAGGTACCAACGTCTGGCAGTGGACGACACAACTTAATGCCAACTGGCGCGGCAGCTACTGTTTTATTCCCACCGAACGCGATGACATTTTTTCTGCACCATCCCCCGATCGCCTCGAATTACGTGAAGGCTGGCGAAAACTATTACCCCAGGCGATAGCCGATCCGCTGAATCCACAAAGCTGGAAAGGCGGGCGAGGGCACGCTGTTTCTGCACTCGAAATGCCGCAAGCGCCTCTGCAACCGGGATGGGATTGTCCGCAAGCGCCAGAAACGCCTGCCAAAGAAATTATCTGGAAAAGTGAACGGTTGAAAAATTCACGCCGTGTATGGATTTTTACCACCGGCGATGCAACAGCAGAAGAACGCCCGCTGGCAGTTTTGCTTGATGGTGAATTTTGGGCGCAGAGTATGCCCGTCTGGCCTGTGCTGACTTCGTTGACCCATCGTCGGCAACTTCCTCCCGCCGTGTATGTGTTGATCGACGCTATCGACACTACGCACCGCGCTCACGAACTGCCGTGTAATGCGGATTTCTGGCTGGCAGTACAGCAAGAGTTATTACCCCTGGTGAAAGCTATTGCCCCTTTTAGCGATCGCGCCGATCGCACCGTGGTCGCCGGGCAGAGTTTTGGTGGGCTTTCCGCGCTGTATGCCGGACTGCACTGGCCTGAACGTTTTGGCTGTGTATTAAGCCAGTCAGGATCGTACTGGTGGCCGCATCGGGGCGGGCAGCAAGAAGGTGTTTTACTTGAGCAACTTAAAGCTGGTGAAGTTAGCGCCGAAGGTCTGCGCATTGTGCTGGAAGCGGGTATTCGCGAGCCGATGATCATGCGGGCCAATCAGGCGCTGTATGCGCAATTACACCCCATAAAAGAATCCATTTTCTGGCGTCAGGTTGACGGCGGACATGATGCGCTTTGTTGGCGCGGTGGCTTGATGCAGGGGCTAATCGACCTCTGGCAACCACTTTTCCATGACAGGAGTTGAATATGGCATTCAGTAATCCCTTCGATGATCCGCAGGGAGCGTTTTACATTTTGCGCAATGCGCAGGGGCAATTCAGTCTGTGGCCGCAAAAATGCGCCTTACCGGCAGGCTGGGACGTTGTGTGTCAGCCGCAGTCACAGGCGTCCTGCCAGCAGTGGCTGGAAGCCCACTGGCGTACTCTGACATCGACGAATTTCACCCAGTTGCAGGAGGCACAATGAGCCAGCATTTACCTTTGGTCGCCGCACAGCCCGGCATCTGGATGGCAGAAAAACTGTCGGATTTACCCTCCGCCTGGAGCGTGGCGCATTACGTTGAGTTAACCGGAGAGGTTGATGCGCCATTACTGGCCCGCGCGGTGGTTGCCGGACTAGCGCAAGCAGATACGTTGCGGATGCGTTTTACGGAAGATAACGGCGAAGTCTGGCAGTGGGCCGATGATGCGCAGACGTTCGAATTGCCAGAAATTATCGACCTGCGAACCAACATTGATCCGCACGGTACTGCGCGGGCATTAATGCAGGCGGATTTGCAACAAGATTTGCGCGTCGATAGTGGTAAACCACTGGTCTTTCATCAGCTGATACAGGTGGCGGATAACCGCTGGTACTGGTATCAGCGTTATCACCATTTGCTGGTCGATGGCTTCAGTTTCCCGGCCATTACACGCCAGATCGCCAATATTTACTGCGCATTGCTGCGTGGCGAACCAACGCCTGCTTCGCCGTTTACGTCTTTCGCTGATGTAGTGGAAGAGTATCAGCAGTACCGCGAAAGTGAAGCCTGGCAGCGTGATGCGGCATTCTGGGCGGAACAGCGTCGTCAACTGCCACCGCCCGCGTCACTTTCTCCGGCACCTTTACCGGGGCGCAGCGCTTCGGCAGATATTTTGCGCCTGAAACTGGAATTTACCGACGGGGAATTCCGCCAGCTGGCTATGCAACTTTCAGGTGTGCAGCGTACCGATTTAGCCCTTGCGCTGGCGGCTTTGTGGCTGGGGCGATTGTGCAATCGCATGGACTACGCTGCCGGATTTATCTTTATGCGTCGACTGGGCTCGGCGGCGCTGACGGCTACCGGACCCGTGCTCAACGTTTTGCCGTTGGGGATTCACATTGCGGCACAAGAAACGCTGCCGGAACTGGCAACCCGACTGGCAGCACAACTGAAAAAAATGCGTCGTCATCAACGTTACGATGCCGAACAAATTGTCCGTGACAGCGGGCGAGCGGCAGGAGAGGAACCGCTGTTCGGTCCGGTACTCAATATCAAGGTATTTGATTACCAACTGGATATTCCTGGTGTTCAGACGCAAACCCATACCCTGGCAACCGGTCCGGTTAATGACCTTGAACTGGCCCTGTTCCCGGATGAACACGGTGATTTGAGTATTGAGATCCTCGCCAATAAACAGCGTTACGCTGAGCCAACGTTAATCCAGCATGCTGAACGCCTGAAAATGCTGATCGCCCAGTTTGCCGCGGATCCGGCGCTGTTGTGCGGCGATGTCGATATTATGCTGCCAGGTGAATACGCGCAGCTGGCGCAGATCAACGCCACTCAGGTTGAGATTCCAGAAACCACGCTGAGCGCGCTGGTGGCAGAACAAGCGGCAAAAACACCGGATGCTCCGGCGCTGGCAGATGCGCGTTACCAGTTCAGCTATCGGGAAATGCGCGAGCAGGTGGTGGCGCTGGCGAATCTGCTGCGTGAGCGCGGCGTTAAACCAGGCGACAGCGTGGCGGTGGCGCTACCGCGCTCGGTATTTTTGACTCTGGCGCTACATGCAATTGTTGAGGCTGGTGCGGCCTGGTTACCGCTGGATACCGGCTATCCGGACGATCGCCTGAAAATGATGCTGGAAGATGCGCGTCCGTCGCTGTTAATCACCACCGACGATCAACTGCCGCGCTTTGCCGATGTTCCAGATTTAACCAGCCTTTGCTATAACGCCCCGCTTACACCGCAGGGCAGTGCGCCGCTGAAACTTTCACAACCGCACCACACGGCTTATATCATCTTTACCTCTGGTTCTACCGGCAGGCCGAAAGGGGTAATGGTCGGGCAGACGGCTATCGTTAACCGTCTGCTTTGGATGCAAAACCACTACCCGCTTACAGGCGAAGATGTCGTTGCCCAAAAAACGCCGTGCAGTTTTGATGTCTCGGTGTGGGAGTTTTTCTGGCCGTTTATTGCCGGGGCTAAACTGGTGATGGCTGAACCGGAAGCGCACCGCGACCCGCTCGCTATGCAGCAATTCTTTGCCGAATATGGTGTAACGACCACGCACTTTGTGCCGTCGATGCTGGCAGCTTTTGTTGCATCGCTGACTCCGCAAACCGCTCGCCAGAATTGCGCGACGTTGAAACAGGTTTTCTGTAGTGGTGAGGCCTTACCCGCTGATTTATGCCGCGAATGGCAACAGTTAACCAGCGTGCCGTTGCATAATCTATATGGCCCGACGGAAGCGGCGGTAGATGTCAGCTGGTATCCGGCTTTTGGCGAGGAACTGGCACAGGTGCGCGGCAGCAGTGTGCCGATTGGTTATCCGGTGTGGAATACGGGCCTACGTATTCTTGATGCGATGATGCATCCGGTGCCGCCGGGTGTGGCGGGAGATCTCTATCTCACCGGTATTCAACTGGCGCAGGGGTATCTTGGACGACCCGATCTGACAGCCAGCCGCTTTATTGCCGATCCTTTTGCCCCAGGTGAACGGATGTACCGTACCGGAGACGTTGCCCGCTGGCTGGATAACGGCGCGGTGGAGTACCTCGGGCGCAGTGACGATCAGCTAAAAATTCGCGGGCAGCGTATCGAACTGGGCGAAATCGATCGCGTGATGCAGGCACTGCCGGATGTCGAACAGGCCGTTACCCACGCCTGTGTGATTAACCAGGCGGCAGCCACTGGTGGTGATGCGCGTCAGTTGGTGGGCTATCTGGTGTCGCAATCGGGCCTGCCGTTGGATACCAGCGCATTACAGGCGCAGCTTCGCGAAACATTGCCACCACATATGGTGCCAGTGGTTCTGCTGCAACTTCCACAGTTACCTCTTAGCGCCAACGGCAAGCTGGATCGCAAAGCCTTACCGTTGCCTGAACTGAAAGCACAAGCGCCGGGGCGTGCGCCGAAAGCGGGCAGTGAAACGATTATCGCCGCGGCATTCTCGTCGTTGCTGGGTTGTGACGTGCAGGATGCCGATGCTGATTTCTTTGCGCTTGGCGGTCATTCGCTACTGGCAATGAAACTGGCTGCGCAGTTAAGTCGGCAGTTTACCCGCCAGGTGACGCCGGGGCAGGTGATGGTCGCGTCAACTGTCGCCAAACTGGCAACGATTATTGATGGTGAAGAAGACAGCACCCAGCGCATGGGATTCGAAACCATTCTGCCGTTGCGTGAAGGTAATGGCCCGACGCTGTTTTGTTTCCATCCGGCATCCGGTTTTGCCTGGCAGTTTAGCGTGCTTTCGCGTTATCTCGATCCACAATGGTCGATTATCGGCATTCAGTCGCCGCGCCCTCATGGCCCCATGCAGACGGCGGCAAACCTGGATGAAGTCTGCGAAGCGCATCTGGCAACGTTACTTGAACAACAACCGCACGGCCCATATTACCTGCTGGGTTATTCACTTGGCGGTACGCTGGCGCAGGGCATTGCGGCGCGACTGCGTGCCCGTGGCGAACAGGTGGCATTTCTTGGCTTGCTGGATACCTGGCCGCCAGAAACGCAAAACTGGCAGGAAAAAGAAGCCAATGGTCTGGACCCGGAAGTGCTGGCGGAGATTAACCGCGAGCGCGAAGCCTTCCTGGCGGCACAGCAGGGAAGTACTTCAACGGAGTTGTTTACCACCATTGAAGGCAACTACGCTGATGCTGTGCGCCTGCTGACGACAGCTCATAGCGTACCGTTTGATGGTAAAGCGACGCTATTTGTTGCCGAACGCACGCTTCAGGAAGGTATGAGTCCTGAACAGGCCTGGGCACCGTGGATTGCTGAGCTGGATATCTATCGTCAGGATTGTGCGCATGTGGATATTATCTCTCCGGTGGCGTTTGAAAAAATTGGGCCGATTATTCGTGCGACGCTAAATCTGTCTCTTATACACATCTCCGAGCCCACGAGACACTCGC